>Ga0105239_10004632_pt1 | contig 16343 bp, 14 predicted proteins | sample KBSC44metaG_FD_92761 | JGI IMG/M metagenome (GOLD analysis project Ga0105239, IMG submission 92761) | Corn rhizosphere microbial communities from Kellogg Biological Station, Michigan, USA - KBS C4-4 metaG | ecosystem: Host-associated > Plants > Roots > Rhizosphere > Soil | place: Michigan, USA...
ACCAAAAAAAATAGTGTGACTTCAACCTAAACTGATGAAATTGCATACCTGCTATTCTTTAAGTTTTAAAGTTATAACAATCCCAAATACCGGTGAAATTGATTTTGAAAACAAAAAATTTGATATATGCTAACGGTAAAGTCCTTTGAATTCAACCCAGTACAAGAGAACACATACGTGCTATTCAATGAAAAGGATGCCTGCTGTATCATCGATGCGGGCTGTTATTTCGGCAACGAACGTACAGCGTTACAGGAATTTATTGAACAGCAGGGCTTAAGCCCCCGGCTGCTGCTTAACACCCACTGCCACCTGGATCACGTTTTCGGTAATAAGTTCGTCTACGAGACCTGGGGCTTACCCCTTCATCTCCACGAAAAGGAACAGCCGGTCCTGGCACGGGCGCCGGAGGCCGGTCTTTTATGGGGTATGCCCTTCGAAAACTACCGGGGCGAGCTGGTCTTCCTTACGCCGGGCGCGCCAGTGATCCTGGGCGAGGACGAGCTGACCGTCCTTTTCCTTCCCGGGCACTCGCCGGGCAGCGTGGGGTTCTACTACAAAGAACTGGGATTTGTTATTGGTGGGGACGTACTGTTCAGGGGCAGCATTGGCAGGACCGACCTGCCGGGGGGAGACCATGAGACCCTGCTGAGGAGTATCCGGGAGCAGCTGTGGCCGCTGCCAGACGAGACGGTGGTTTATCCGGGACACGGCGAGCCGACGACGATCGGGTGGGAGAAGAAGAACAATCCATTTTTACGGTGATCTGTCCTTCGGACGCCGCCCCCGTGGGGCGTCAGGTAGGCGTCAGGTACTTCCCGATATACGGCAGCCGTTGAAACTCCTTCCTCTCCACCTTCAGGACAAATAATACGTAGGCCCCCATAAACACCGTCCCCAGTATCAGACTGAAGGCCCGGTTGGCCCAGACGTGGACGGTCAGCGTGTGGTGCGCCAGATAGATCAGCGCCACGATAACCATATACGCAGTCAGCTTCTTCCAGGCATACGGCACCCGGTATACCTTCTGCCCCCAGATATAGGAAATGACCATCATGCTCCCATAGCAGGTGAAGGTCGCCCAGGCCGAAGCCATATACCCAAAGGCAGGGATAAAGAGGTAGTTGATCAGAAGCGTGATGCCCGCGCCGATCAGGGTGATATAGGCGCCGGCTAACGTGTTGGTAGAGAGCTTATACCAGATGGAAAGGTTGTAGTAGATGCCCAGGAACATGTTGGCGAAGAGGAGTATCGGCACCACTTTCAGCCCCACCCACATGGTATGGTCAGTGATAAAGTACTTCCAGACGTCGAGGTACATGGTCACGAACAGGAACATGCCGCTGATGAGGATCACAAAGAATTTCATCACCCGGGCATAGGTCCGCTGGGCGCTGTTCTCCACGGACTGGCGGAAGAAGAAAGGCTCGGCGCCCATCCGGAAGGCCTGTACGAAAAGGGTGATCAGCAGGGACAGCTTGTAGCAGCCGCTATAGATGCCCACCTGGTAGGTGGCGTAGTCGTTGGCATGCGGCAGCCGCTTGACGAGCAGGATCCGGTCGAAGGTCTCGTTGATCATCCCCCCAAAACCGACAATTGTCAGCGGCAGCGCATAGACCATGATCTCCTTCCAGAGCGTGGTGTTAAATCTCCATTGAAAACCCTTGAGCAGCGGAGACAATAAGAACAATTGAAAAAGATTTTGCAGCGCATTCGCCAGCAACACATAGGTGACGAATCCCCACTCAGGCCGGTATATCAGGGCGATGACGCTGTTGGGATGAGTTTTCAGCAGGTGAGGGCAGACCGAAAGGAAGAAAAAGGTCAGCGACACATTCATCGCGATGCCCGAGATGCGGATCGCGGCAAATTTCCTCGGCCTGCCTTCGTTGCGAAGCCTGGCAAAGGGTAGCGCCGACAGGGCGTCGAAGGCAATCAGGAAGGCGCTCAGCACGACATAATAGGGGTGTTTGGCGATGTCGATGGCCTCGGAGACCGGCACCCGGAAGATGATCAGCAGGATGGTGATCAGCATCGTACTTCCAAACAGCGAGATCACCAGGGTAGAGTAGAGGTCTTTCTGCGTCTCTTTCCGTTGGATAAATCGGAAATAGGCCGTATCCAGCCCAAAAAGCACTCCTATGTTCACAAATGATATTGCGGCATAGACCAGGCTCATCTCCCCATACTCCGGCGTCCCCTTGAACTTGTAGGCCAGATATGGGGTCAGCATGTAGTTGAGGAACTTGGCAAAGATCGAGCTCGCGCCATACCAGATCGTCTCTCCCGCTAATTTTTTAATACTGCTCATAGTGCTGAATGGGCAAAGGTATATCCGTACCGGGGAATTAACGGATACCGTCCTTATAATATTTCCTCTTCCCGTATAATATTGTGTTTCAGCGCGTAGATCACCACCCCCGCCGTATTCTTCACGTCCATCTTTTCCAGGATGCGCGTCCTGTAGCCCTCGACGGTGCGCTTGCTGAGGAAGAGGAGGTCGCCGATCTCCTGCGCGGTATGCTGGCGGCAGATCAACCGGATAATGTCCTTTTCCCGGTCGTTGAACAGATTCGAATGGCCTTTCAGGCGGGAATCGAACTTACTCTTTACGATCAGGCTGGCGAGGTGCGCCGTGGTATGCTTGCAGTAGAAGATATTGCCTTCGTTGACGGTGATGATGGCCTCCAGGATCTCTTTCTTGTCCGCGTTCTTGAGCAGGTAGCCCTTTGCCCCCGCCTCCAGCATCTCGACGATAAGGGCTTCTTCCTCGAACATCGAAAGGGCGATGATCTTCAGCTGCGGGTATCGCTGCAGCAGGATCTTTGCGCCCGAGATGCCGTCAAGCCTTGGCATCTTGATGTCGGTTAGGACCATATCGGGTTTTGTTTCGTCCACCAGTTGCAGCAGCTCGTGCCCATCCGAGGCCTGGCCGACCAGGGTGACCGCTTCCTGTTTGGACAGCATGAGGGCTAGTCCGTCTCTAAAAATTTCGTGGTCATCGGCAATGATCAGCCTGATAGTATTTTTCATCCGGATATATTAATGCGGGAGACGCGCTTTCCCCAAAAATTAGCGCATGTCCCGCAAAGCGCTAATGTCTGTCCTTCCGGACGAGGCACCTTCCGGGCCTCAGGATATTAGTCCTCAGTCCGTGGGCCAGCTCCAAATTTAAAGAAAGCAGCTCAGAGGGACAGCGCCCGGACGTAATTATTTAGATTAAAGTTTGGGGATACCCGATAATTCAAGGGATCGGGTGGCGCGGGTAGTCCTCAATTCATGGGGATCTTAATAAAATAGTTGGTGCCTTCGCCGGGCGCCGAATCCAGTGTGAGGACGCCGTTCAGTATCTCGCAACGGCTTTCCAGGCTGCGCAGCCCCAGGCCGTGAGAGCCGGCCAGCGCTTTTTCCTTGTCAAAGCCCTTCCCGTCATCCTTGGTAAGGCAGAGCAGGTGTCCCCCTTCTTCGCTGAAGCCGATCTGCAGTATATTCGCCCCCGAGTGTTTTATAGTGTTGTGGACGATCTCCTGGATCATCCGGAAGATATGTATCTCCTTTTCCCTGGGGATACTGATCTCTTTGACGATAAAGAGCTGGATGTTCAGGGATTGCTTGGTGTTCACCTGGTTGATGAATTCCCGGATGGCCTCCACGAGTCCCTTTCTCTCCAGGGTGTTTGGCAGCAGATCGTGGGAGATACGCCGCAGGCTGCCGATGATCTCGTCGAGATATCCTCCCGTCTTGTCGAGGACCTGGCGGTCGTCGGCGCTTTCCACGTCCACGCTGCTGATGTTGAGCTTCACCGCGGACAGCAGGGGGCCGAGGCTGTCGTGCAGGTCGCCCGCGATGCGCTTGCGCTCGGTCTCCCGGATCGTGATCTCGGCAAAGATCTTCTCCCTTTGCAGGCGCATATACCGGCGGTGATACCGGATGATGGAAACAAAAAAGTAGATGATGACCACCGCGATGATCAGTGACATCAATATGGTTATATTAAGGATCTTCGATTCCATTATTTTGTTTATTGCCGGAATTAGTGCTCGGTCAGTCTTGCCCGCAGGGTGAATTTCTGAGGGACGGGTATCAACAGGAAAGCAATAGCAAAAATAATGTTTGTCAAGGCATTAATATAGGAGAAGGAGGCAATTATGGTATTCGTTATCCTGGATTCGTCGTACAGGCTTACCTGGTACGCCCATTCATAGACTATCTTATAGATAAAAAATATAATAAATCCGATACAAAACAGAAAATCCGGTCGTCGCAGCAGCTGGCGGTTGTCGTGCGTGATCATGAAATTGATCTTGTTGACGCTGAGCAATACCACAAGAAAGGACTCGAGGAACTTAAAATAGGGAGGGAACTCGCTGATATGCCCCAGGATCAGGTTTTCGGTCGTCCATACCAGGCACAACAGGGTAAAGAGGCCGTAAAATACCGGTCTCTTCGTCCGCCACAGTCCCCAGACATAAAATTGCCAGAGGATAAGAAGGGACTCGGCCAGCGCATAGACATTACTGGGAACGGCGTTGCTGTGGTGCCTGATCTTTATGAGGTAATAGTCCAGGTTCTCCGCCAGTACGGCAAGTATGATAACGATAAAAAAGGGTTGGTACCCCTGGCCGATGCGACGCCAGCGTACCAACCCCGTTATTAAAGGAAGAAAGATCGTCTGACTGATGAGGAATACTAAAAATGATGTCATAGTGTTTTGAGCTAAACATTTATCCTACAGTCAGGTGGTAAGGTTTCAATCAGGTAGATGAATGGTGGGTCTAGTTCAGGCCGCTGCTGCCGTCGTCGCACAGGGTCGGGCAACGCTGACCCTCTTCTATCGCCTGTCCGTTGTCGACGGTCAGTTGCCTGGTCTTGATCGGGGTTGTTCCCGGCGCCGGTTTGCCGCTCATGTCCACGAGGTGGTCGATCATGTCATTGCCGTCCTTGTCGTAGGGCACCATTACCAGCTTGATCTCGCCGCCGGGGCCACGGCCAAAATAGATACGGATGCCCTTGGCGTGTCCCTGTTTTTCGTTATGCTGCTTCAACAGCTGGACAAATACGTCGGTAGGCCAGGCTTCTGCGTGCCCGAAATGCATGGAATCGGCAAATTTGGAGCAGGTCGTGTCAAAATTCGCGATGGAAGCCCGGAAATCGGCCGTCAGCTGCCGCGCTACTTCAATGGGGATGACGTGCTTGTCGACGACAGTATCCTGGGGGGCCGGGAATTCCACAGTGTCTTTGGGAGGCTGATTGCACCCGAGGAGGCCAGCAACAATGATCATAAAAGCTAAAAGGGGGAGAAGCAGCCGGTTTGGGCTAGGGAGCTTGTTCATAAGAATTGTTTTTAGATAATGAATTCGATCAGGCCGCCAAAATAATACATCCCTTTTACATGATTAGCAAGTATTAATGCTGGAATAAATAAGTATAACTACGCATTATTTTTAGTACATCTGCGCTAGGAAGGCAGCCTGGAGTGATGGACCTTTGTCCTGCCCCTATACCCTGCCGAACTGGGTGGAGACCAGTTCCAGATATTCACGATCGTATATCATTTTACCATTAAACTCTTTTTTGTGAGGTTATCCAGCAGCCAGCCAGCCGAAAGGTCAGCGAAGCTGCTGTTTATTTTGGGAGCCTTCGTCTGCTGTGGAAGCCCTGGTTCGGCTCTTTTTTACTCAACTCCCCTAATCCTCTTCCTTCCTTCCTTGGTCTGGGCCTGGCGTTTCTTGTTCTCGAGCCGCCGTTCTCTAACCGCCGTCGAAGGCCTGGTGGCTATGCGCCTTTTTTCCTTTTTGAGCGCCTGTTCGATCAGGAGGTGCATTTTGCGGATGACCTCCGCCTTATTTCCAAGTTGGGTGCGGTGTACCTGGGATTTTACCTGGAGCAGTCCGTCGGCATTGATCTTTGACGATAGTTTGTGCTCCAATACGTCTTTTTGCTCCTGGCCCAGAAGCGCCGAGTTGCGGATGGAGAAATATCCCTCTACCATTGTTTCGACCTTATTGACGTTCTGTCCGCCCTTGCCGCCGCTGCGGGCCGTCCTGAAAATTATTTCTTTGGTGATGTCGATCTTCATTATCTTGTTGCCGGTAGTCTTCGCCTCTCACGCGGCAAGTTAAAGATAAACTAAAATGCTCCTCGCGGGAAAGAAGATTGCTTCTGAACTGACGCCCATTCCCGCTGTAGAAAGCCCGGTAATATTAAAGAAATATTAAAACTGCCGGTTATATCGTGATCCCGAGTCAAAAGATGGTCCGGGAATTGCAAAAGGTTATATGGCCAGCGTCAGTGGTAGACCTTGCATTACCGGAATGAAAAATATAACCAGGGATTTATTGAAAAGGGCAGTGCCTCACATCGTCGCCATCCTCGCTTTTCTGGTGGTGGCTGTCGTCTATTGTAAACCGGCATTCGATAACAAAGTTCTCTTCCAGGAGGACGTCCTCCAGTGGCAGGCCATGGCCCGCAACTCCTTCCAGTATAAAGAAACTCACGGTCATTTCCCTTTGTGGACCAACAGCATGTTCAGCGGAATGCCCGCTTTTCAGATCGCTATGGACACGCAGTCGGTGAACATTCCCGAGCTCTTCTTTGGACTTCTGACCTTCTTCCTGATAAAACCCGCCAGCTTCTTCTTCCTGGCCTGTATCTGCTTCTACTTCCTGGCGATGGTCTTGCGGATAAACCCTTGGATCGGCCTCATCGGCGCGTTGGCCTATGCCTATGCGACCTATAATCCGGTGATCGTAAGCGTCGGCCACGATACGAAGATGCAGGCGATCGCGCTGATGCCCGGGGTTATCGGCGCTATTATCCTCGTCTGCGAACGAAAATACTGGACGGGGATGGCGCTTACCACCTTATTCACGGCTCTGATGATCCAGACCAACCACATGCAGATCGTCTATTACACGATGATCATCGTCGCCGGGCTGCTGCTGGGCTATGCTATACGCTGGCTGCGCGGCAGGGACGGCGTTCACCTGGCCCGTACCCTGACGATCGTCATAGGCGCGTCGATCATCGGCATCCTAAGCAATGCGGTGGTGCTCTTTACGACTTTTGACAGCTCGAAGGAGAGCGTCCGGGGCGGCAGCGAGCTCTCCGGTGATCAAACCAGCAGCTCTTCCTCTAACGGCCTATCCGAGCAGGCGGCCTTCGACTTCAGCATGTACAGGCTGGAGCCCCTGGTCATGCTGGTCCCCAATATCTATGGCGGCAGCACCGATATACCGCAGGTATCCGCGGAAAACTCGGCCGCGGTAAAGGCCATGAAGAAGATGCCGGCCCAGCTGACCACACAAATTGGGGAAGGAGGACCCCGATATTATTGGGGAGGGGTGGGCGAGCTAATGTCGGGACCGCCTTATGTCGGAGCCATCATCATCCTGTTGACCATCCTCGGCCTCTTCCTGTTGGACGACCGTCACAAATGGTGGATACTGGGAGTGGCCGTGCTTACGATCGTCATGAGCTGGGGGGGATACTTCAAGCCGTTCAACAGCTGGCTGCTGCACTGGCTGCCGATGTACAATAAATTCCGTGCGCCCAGCATGATCCTGGTCGTACCCACGCTGCTGTTCTGTATGATGGCGGTGCTTACGCTGCAAAAGCTGGTTGAGACGGAGGATCGCAAGACCTTATGGCCGCGTTTCAGGTGGGGGCTGCTGGCGATAACGGCGATTTTTACGGGTTTGGCGGTGCTTTATTTCCGGTTTGGCTATGGCAGCGGATGGGAAGGCAATCTTCTGCAGAAGGCCGCCGTCATGGGCGACCAGGCGCTCGCCTCTACGAAGGCCTTTGTAGCCGCCCTGCATCTCGACCGGCAACGGATATTCGGAGAAAGCCTGCTGCGGAGCCTCGCGCTTGTCGTGGCCGCGACGCTGATCATTGCCCTTTATATCCGCAGGCGAATGCGACCTGTCTACCTCATGCTCGTCATTGGCGGACTGGCAATCGCCGATGTCATGAGTGTCGACCTGATCTATCTCAACAGCGGCAATTACCAGGAGAAGAACGACTATCAGCAGAACTTTGTCGTGACCGATGTTGACCGCCAGATCATGACCGATAAAGACTACTACCGGGTGCTCGATCTTCGCGATAGCCTTACCGAAGCGCTCAGCTATGGCGCCATGACGGCCTATTCCCATAATTCCATCGGCGGCTATCATGCGGCGAAGCTGAAGATCTATGAGGACCTTATCAACCACCAGCTGGCCAACTACCCGCACTGCAGCGGCGTGATCGATATGCTCAATACGAAGTATATTATCAAACACACCCCCGAGGGTAAGGACACGGCCATCTATAACCGCGATGCGCTGGGTCCCGTGTGGTTTGTCCACAGGGTAAAGTATGGGTCCACCGCTTCGGAGGTGATGAGGGGGCTGAGCGGGTTTCATCCGGACTATACGGCAATCGTGTTTGCCGATGACAGCTGTAAGGTCGCCTATGACGCGGTCCCGAAGGACACTGAGGGAGGGATCGAGCTGATCAACAATGACAACGACAACATGACCTATCTGTCGGAGACGACTGATAACCGATTTGCAGTGTTTAGCGAGATATTCTACAAACGTGGCTGGAGGGCGTGGATCGATAACAAGGAGGCGCCGATCATCCGGACGAACTATGTGCTTCGAGGGCTCTCGATACCGGCCGGACGTCATATCATCCGGTTCTTCTTCCGGCCGTTGTCCTATTATATGGGCCGCCAGCTGCAGTGGATGGCCTCGATCATTTTTATGATGATGTTTGCCGGTGCGGTTATTGTTGCGGTGCAGATGGTGAAAAAGATGCCGATGCCCCAGTATCCGAAGCCGATGCTACAACCGGCGTGACGGTACGTGTCGCGCGGCGCGGCCCCGGTATGACCGCCGCGCGGAAATTCCCCCGTATATTCGCGTCAAAAAAATGAGAGCCGTGATCCAGCGCGTCACCCGCGCCTCCGTCACCATTGAAGGGACCGTAAGATCTTCCATCGGGGCTGGTCTGCTCGTCCTGGTAGGCATTGAAGACGCCGACACTACCGAAGATGTTGAATGGCTCAGCGGCAAGATCGTCAACCTGCGCATTTTCAATGACGAGGCCGGGGTCATGAACCTCTCCTTAAAAGACGTTGACGGCGGGATACTGCTGGTCAGCCAGTTCACGCTGCACGCGGCCACGAAGAAGGGTAACCGTCCCTCTTATATCCGGGCCAGCAAGCCGGATATCGCGATCCCTCTCTATGAAAAGATGATCGCCCGGCTGGAAGCTGACCTTGGAAAGACTATCGGGACGGGTGAGTTTGGCGCCGATATGAAGGTCGAGCTATTGAATGATGGACCGGTGACGATCCTGATCGATACGAAAAATAAAGAGTGACCGCGTTTACCTTATCTCAAACTTATATCCCACCCCGTATAACGACCGGATATAGTCCTCACAGCCTGCCTGGTTGAGCTTCCGCTTAAGGTTTTTCATGTGAGAGTAGATGAAGTCGAGGTTGTCATAGCTGGTCGACTCCTCGCCGGAAAGGTGTTCGGCTATGGCGTTCTTGGAGATTACGCGGTTCTTGTTGGAGGCCAGGTATAGCAGCAGGTCGTACTCTTTACGGGTCAGCTCTACCTGGCGGTCGTCGACGAATACGGTCTTGCCTACCAGGTCGATGATCAGTTGGTTCAGCACCAGTGTTTTATTGCCATCAAAACGGCGCCTGCGGATGACCGCTGCGATGCGGGCGTTCAGCTCAGAAAGGTGAAAGGGTTTGCTGAGGTAATCGTCGGCCCCCAGGTTGAGACCGTCGATCTTGTCGTCGATGGAATTTCTTGCAGAGATGATGATGACGCCATCCGTCTTATTATTGGCCTTCAGTTCTTTCAGGACGGTGAGGCCGTTGCCATCGGTCAGGGTGATATCCAGGAGGACGCAGTCATAGTCAAAAAGCTCGATCTTTTCCATTGCCGACTGACAGTCGGCTGCGAGCTCACATAGATAGTTCTCTCCCTTGAGGTAAGCGGCCATGCTCTGGGCCAGGTCGATCTCGTCTTCTACGATCAAAATTTTCATGTTCAAAATAAATATTGCAATCTGGCGACATTCTGTATCTGATCTACAGAAAATCGAAACATCTGATACTGAAAAGATCTTTGGCGGGGTTCTACCTTCGTACAAAGGACAATGTCCATCAATCCACCAAATATGCAAATTTACCAGGTAGACGCTTTTGCGAAAGAAGTTTTCCGGGGCAATCCGGCGGCCGTGGTTCCGCTACAGGAATGGCTGCCGGACGAGCTGATGCAGCGCATCGCGATGGAGAACAATCTTGCCGAGACGGCCTTTTTTGCTCCGGAAAATTCGGGCACACCCTCTGGTATCACCGCGGTCTCCGCCGTTGCCGCCAAAGTCTCCGCCGCCGCCGCACCTACATACCTAATTCGTTGGTTTACACCGACAACCGAGGTTGCTCTCTGTGGGCATGCGACCCTGGCCTCGGCCCAGGTGCTCTTCGAATGGCTGGGGCACCAGGGTGATCTTATCCGGTTCGACACCCTGCGCAGTGGCATGCTGGAAGTATCCAAAGGTCCGGTCTCCGGTCAGTATACTCTCAATTTTCCTGCCGGTCCTCCACAACCCGCGGAGCCGGTACCTCTTCTTTTTGAAGCCCTGGGAGTCCGCGCCGGACCCTTGCTGAAGGGTCCCTTCGACTACCTGGTCGTCCTCGACGATGAAGACGCCATAGCCGCGCTGAACCCGGACTTCCGCAAGCTGGCGGGCGTTCCGGGAAGAGGGGTGGTCGTGACCGCACCCGGCAAGACCTCCGACTTCGTCTCCCGTTGCTTCTTCCCCCAGTCAGGTATAGACGAAGATCCTGTTACCGGCTCAGCGCATACCATGCTGGTGCCCTACTGGGCGGAACGTCTGGGAAAGAAGCAGCTGTCTGCTATCCAGCTGTCCGCGAGGAGGGGGTGGTTGGACTGCCGTCTCGACGGTGACCGGGTATATATGAGCGGTTACGCGAAGACTTTTCTAAAGGGAGAGATATTGTTGTAAAAGAAACGGCCCCGTTGAGGGGCCGCATTATTTTTGTCAGGTGAATTTATGTCAGACGCGGGGGTTACTAGGCCGTCGCGGGCTTGTCGAAATCGAATTGGGGAGTCTGTGCTGCTTTGAAAGCCACAGGATCACCATAGGGGCCGATATATCTTGCATCGCCAAAACCGAGTATCGGCCAGAAGACGATGCCCAGAAGCGCCAGCCCGACCGTAAAACCTTCGTCCTTTCCAAAACTCTTGGAGACCATATTGAGGCCCCATATATACCATATGAAAAAGAGAGGACCGAGCAGAATAAATACCAGCCACCAGCCTGGTTTGCCGCCGATCTTGAAAATGACGTAGAAGTTGTAGATGGGGATGATCGAGGCCCATCCCGGCTGGCCGGCTTTTTCAAATGCTTTCCACATCCCGACGATCACAACGACCATAATCGCGAGCTCGAGTAAAAAAACGAAAGCGAACATAGGTAATAGTTTTTAGTGTACGCCTAATATAGTCCCGTTTTCTTATAAATGCAACCCCCAGCGTATTATTTACCGGTAAATGGTATTAAATACTGGTAAACAGTGATATTGCGGTATTTTTACCAAATAAACCAGCCAGGACAATGACCGATACCAATCCGGGTACATCCCCGCTGACCATCCGCCAGGCACAGGACCTGGTAGACAGCTGGATCCGCACTACCGGTGTACGTTACTTCAGCGAACTTACGAATATGGCTGTCCTCACCGAAGAAGTAGGGGAGGTGGCCCGCCTGATGAGCCGCCTCTATGGCGACCAGTCCTTCAAGGAATCCGACAAGGGGAAAGAGCTGTCCGATGAGCTTGCCGACGTGCTGTGGGTATTGATCTGTATCGCCAACCAGACGGGTGTCGATCTTACTGCCGCGCTCGAAAAGAATTTTACGAAGAAGAATATCCGCGATGCCACCCGGCATCAGGAGAACGAAAAGCTCCGCTAAGGCTGGGGGCCCGTGAACCGCTAACCTTGGGGCCCGTGAACTGCGGTATCGCCGGCTCGCCGAGGGTCCCGTGAACCGGGCAGTCTACTCCGACCTCAGGCTTTTCACCGGCGACATCAGCGCGGCCCTCATCGCCTGAAAACCAACGGTAGCCAGCGCGATCAGCACCGACACGATCGCCGCCGCGCCGAACATCCACCAGCTGATGGAGATACGATAGGCATAGCCCTCGAGCCAGCGGCTCAGCGCCCAGGCGGCTAAAGGCAAGGCCAGCACGTTGGACAGGATCACGAGCTTGAGAAAATCCTTAGAGAGCAATCTGGTGATGCCGGTGACGCTGGCGCCCAGCACCTTTCGGATACCGATCTCCCGCGTCCGCTGTTCAGCCGTATAGGCCGCCAGCCCGAACAACCCCAGACAGGAGATGAAGATCGCCAGCGCCGCGAAGAGTCCCGACAGCTTGCCGATGAGGCTTTCGGCCGTGAACTTCGCGTTGAATTTATCGTCGACCCAGCTGTAGTCGAAAGGATAGCCGGGGTTGTCCTTCTTCAGCACGGCCCCGATAGAAGAAAGAGCCTTTTCCACCTGCGCACCGGATTTGACGCGGATGTAGAAATACCGGCCCTGGCTGGGCTGGGAATAAAATATGACCGGATCGGGCTTTCCATAGAAATCGCCATAAACATAATCCTTCACCACACCGACCACCTGGTCATTCCCGTTATCGGATTTGAGATACTTACCCACGGCGCTGCCCTGGCCCATCATCTTTGCCAGGGTTTCGGTAATCAGCACCTTTCCGCTGTCCTGGGCCGGGTTGCCGTCTTTGAAATTGCGGCCGTCTATCAGCTGCATCCCCATGGTCTTTATGTAGTCGCTGTTGATATTGCGGATGGAAATGAGTACATCCGCTTTTGGGTCTTTGCCTGGCCAGGAATAACCGGACGTATTGTTGGAGGTATTCAGGTTCTCTATATCGCAAAGACCGGTACCGTCGACGACTCCGGTCTGCAGGAGGTCCTGCTTCGCCACATCATAATCATCGATAAGGTGAGGAGAGCTGCGTATGTTGAGAAGATTGTCCTTGTTGTATCCCAGCTCACGCGACTTGATATGCTGGACCTGGCGGTAAACGATGATCGTGCTGAGGATGAGAAATATCGAAGTGGAGAATTGTGCTACCACCAACCCCTTCCTTATCCGCTCGGCCCCGCCGTCTCTGGACTTCAGCCGTTTGAGCACGTGAACCGGATTGAAACCCGAAAGGTAAAGCGCGGGATAGCTGCCCGCCACCAGCCCGGTGGCCAGGGCTATTATCAGCAGTGACAGGATGTGCAGCGGTTGTCCGAGACCGATAGAAAGCTCTTCTTTTACGAGCAGGTTGAAGGCCGGCAGCAGCAGGCTGATCAGTATCACGCCGAGTATTACCGATAGGGTAGCAAGTAATATGGACTCCCCGATGAACTGCCCGACCAGCCTTCCCCGTTGGGCGCCAAGCACTTTACGCACGCCAACCTCGCGCGCTCTTTTCTCGCTGCGCGCCGTTGAAAGGTTCATGAAGTTGATACACGCGATCAGCAGGATGATACAGGCGATATAGGTAAAGAGTCGGACGTATTGTATCCGGCCGCCACTCTGTTTGCCGTCGACAAACTCATCCCGCAGCCGCCAGTCCTTCATCCCGATGAGCAGGGGCTGGGCGCTGGCCTTGCCAGCGGATTTCCGGAGGGTAAAATCTTTCAGCTGCTGGTTGATCTTCTCCGGGTTCGCGGAGGAAGAGAGCTCCACAAAATCAGTGAGCCCGTTAACGCCCCAGTATTGTAGCCAGTCGTTGTCTTTTGCAAAGGTTGCAAAGGGGATTACAAAATCTGTTTGGACGGTGGAGTTTTGCGGCAGGTCACGGAAGACACCTGTGACTTTGAAACTGTTTTTATTATCCATCTTTATGATCCGGCCGACTACGCCCGCAGAAGAACCGAAGAACTGGCGGGCCATTTTTTCCGAGACGACGATGCTGTTCAGGTCCCGGAAAGCCGAGCCCACCCCGCCCTCTGTAAAACTCATCGAAAACATCCCAAAAATTGTGGAATCGGCATACATGCCGGTCTCATAGACGCTCTTGTCCTCCAGGCTGAATAAGGCCCTGCTGTCGCGCGTATGACAGGTCCGTACCACCCCGGGCATCTCCGCCTTCATGGCCGGCAGCAGGGGGCCAGGAGAAGAGCCAAAGGTCCTGATCACTCCGTTGTAGGTCTGGTTGGTCCGGACGTTGTAGATAAACTCCCTTTTGGGGAAATGGTCGTAGTTCAGCTCGGCCTCTACCCACAGAAAGATCAGCCCTGCACAGGCGACTCCGACGGCGAGTCCGAAGATATTGAGAAAGCTATAGGTCTTATTCTTCCAGATATTCCGCAGGGCGGTGAGCAGGTAGTTCCTAAGCATTGGTTGGCGATTTTGTGGTCTGGTGTCCAAGATGATGCCATTTCTGTATATTATTGACAATTAACAAGTTGTGTTCTTATTGCCGATCCTATTGTTCGGATTCGCACAGCTGACGTACGGTTTCGGGGGGATCGATGTACGGTTCTTGGTGGGGTCGATGTACGGTTTCGGCGGGGATCCATGGACGGTTTCGGGGGATCGATGTATGGTTGTTGGCGGATCGATGTATGGTTTTTGGGGGATCAATGTATGGTTTTTGGGGGATCAATGTACGGTTTAAGCGGATCAGCATGGGGGCTCTCCGCGATATTGCCGCGTGGTGAATGATTTAGGAGATATTTTGTCCGCAATATTTACCTTTGCCGCCAAAGCTGCTGAAAAGCAGCTTGTCCGATGGACAGACATTAGCGCTTTACCGGGAATGCGCTATTTTGTTGAAAACGCATTTCCGGTACATAAATATGGCAAACGATACGAACAAATTTCAGGCGATCATTTCGCATTCGAAAGAATACGGCTTTATTTTTCCTTCCAGTGAGATATATGACGGCCTTAGCGCGGTGTATGACTACGGCCAGTGGGGCAGCGAGCTGAAAAAGAACATCAAGGATCACTGGTGGAAGACCATGACTCAGCTGCAGGAGAATATCGTTGGTATCGATGCCGCCATTTTTATGCACCCAACGACCTGGAAGGCAAGCGGCCACGTGGACAATTTCAGCGACCCGATGATCGACAACAAGGATAGTAAGAAGAGGTATCGCGTCGATCACCTTATCGAAGCCCGTATTGAAGAGCTGGAAAAGGAAGGAAAGAAAGCTGAAGCCGACGCCCTCCAGACCGAAATGGACCGGTTGCTGAAAGAGAGTGACTTTTCCGGCCTCAAGAAATTGATCGAAGACCTCAAAATAAAATGCAGCGTCGGCGGAACTTCCAACTGGACCGAGGTCAGACAGTTCAACCTGATGTTCTCTACCCAGTTGGGCAGCGTATCCGAAGAAGCCAGCGAGATATATCTCCGCCCCGAGACGGCCCAGGGTATTTTTGTCAATTTCCTCAACGTCCAGAAGACCGGCAGGATGAAGATCCCCTTTGGCATTGCGCAGATCGGCAAGGCCTTCCGCAACGAGATCGTCGCCCGCCAGTTCATCTTCCGGATGCGTGAGTTCGAGCAGATGGAAATGCAGTTCTTTATCCGCCCTGGCACGCAGAAGGAGTGGTATGAGCACTGGAAAGAGGCGCGAATGAAGTGGCACCTGGGACTGGGCATCCCTGCTGAGAAATACCGTTTTCACGACCACGTGAAGCTGGCCCACTATGCCGACGCGGCCTGTGATATTGAATACGAGTTTCCCTTTGGATTCAAGGAAGTGGAGGGTATTCACTCCCGCACCGACTTTGACCTGAAGAATCACCAGGAATACAGCAAGAAAAAGATGCAGTATTTCGATGCAGAGATCAATCAGAACTATATTCCCTACGTCATCGAGACCTCTATCGGCCTGGACAGGACCGTGCTGATGGTCCTCAGCGAAGCCTATACGGAAGAAGACCTGAGCACGCCCGAAAAACAGGACAGCCGGGTCGTTCTGAAGTTCCCGCCAAAGCTGGCGCCTATTAAGCTGGCGGTCCTGCCGCTCACCAAAAAGGACGGCCTTCCAGAGATCGCCCGCGAGATCATGGACGTGTGCAAGCCCCATTTCAGGTGTTTTTACGAAGAAAAGGATACGATCGGCAAACGGTATCGCCGCATGGACGCCATCGGCACGCCTTTCTGCGTCACGGTTGATCACCAGAGTAAAGAAGATCAGACAGTTACGATCCGGTATCGGGATAGTATGGCGCAGGAGAGGATACCGATCAGCGCCATCGCGTCTATCATCAGCGGACAA
>Ga0105239_10004633_pt1 | contig 16341 bp, 15 predicted proteins | sample KBSC44metaG_FD_92761 | JGI IMG/M metagenome (GOLD analysis project Ga0105239, IMG submission 92761) | Corn rhizosphere microbial communities from Kellogg Biological Station, Michigan, USA - KBS C4-4 metaG | ecosystem: Host-associated > Plants > Roots > Rhizosphere > Soil | place: Michigan, USA...
CCGGCCATACCGCCCAATGTCGGATTTGCTGGAATTCGGCAAGATCCCGGTTTGCCTCCCGAACCGCTTCCGCCGCATCGTCGTCAGCGCCGCGCACCACCAGCGCCGCCAGAGGATGCGGACCCTGCGCTCCCCTAGCCTCCACCACCGCCGCCGCGCGGATTTGGGGCTGCCGCAGCAGCGCCGCCTCCAAGTCCTCCGGATAAATGTTCAATCCCGCGGCGGTGACGATCACGTCCTTTTTACGGCCGCGAAAACTCAATGATCCCGCGGCATCCAGCGTGCCTAAGTCCCCGGTTGAAAGCCACTCTGATTCACGCGGCAGTGCCTTGCCTCCGGTCCAGGTAGCGCCTGAGACGGTCTCGCCTTTCACCAGGATTTCGCCCTCCGTAGTCAGCCGGACCTCCCGGCCCGGGAGCACCTGCCCGATAGTTCCGCGAGCCGGATGGAAGGGATGGTTCAAGCTGACCAACGCGGTGGTCTCGGTCATCCCATAGCCTTGCACCACCACGAAGCCCAAAGTGGTCCAGAACTGTTCTGCATCCGAGTCGAGCGTAGCGCCGCCGGAGATCAGCGCCCAAAACTTCAAGCCCAACATCCGGTGTACGTCGCGAAACATCCACCAGCGGCGCAAGGCGGAGTGGCCTTCGGCGGCCTTCAACCTCGCCGGCAGGCCGGGGAAGCGTTCGATCAAGTGAGATTCCATCAGCCCTAGTACTCTGGGCACCGCGGCGAGGATCGATATCCGTTCGCGTTCAATCAACGCTGTCAGATCGCGCCCTATGAGGCGGGATTCGAAATAGACTACAGCGCCCAGCAGGGGCGGCACCCAGATTCCCATGAACTGGCCGAATACATGACTGAGCGGCAGCGTATTCAGAATCCCGAGCGGATGAAAGACGCGCTCATACTTGAGATATTTCTGGATCTCACGTTCGATGGGCCCCAGACTCGCCAGCACGTTGCGATGCGTGTGAACCACTCCCGTCGGTTCGCCGGTGGTCCCCGAAGTGAAGACAATCTGCAGTGTGTCGTTCGCTTTAAGACCCGCGACAGGCTCCAGAAAAGGCTCGCTCGGGAGCGCGGCATCGAAATCCTCGAAGGCGAGCTGCGCCACGGCGCGATCCAGGGCATGAAGCTGCTCCCGGCTTCCGGTCACAAGTTTTGGGTCTGCGTCCTGGATGACTCTGCGCACAAATTCCGGCGAGCCTGCGGCATCCAATGGCACTGGAATCACGCCCCGCAAGATGCACCCGAAAAACGCGGCGATCCATTCGCTTCCGTTCACGCCCCAGATCACTACGCGGTCGTTTTTTGTTATGCCGCGCGATTGCAGTTCCCGGGCGCATCGTCCGGCAAGCCGTGCAAGCTGTCGGTAGGAAGTTCGCACGGTGCGAAGGCCGTGCTTCGAGACCACCGCTGGCTCGTCTCCACGCCGTTCTAAGTCCAGGAGCAAGGAAGCCAGATGCGGCCGGTTAGGGGATACGGGCATGGCCAGAGGAGGAGTCGGGTTTCGACTCTATTTAAGCAGACCGTTGCCGGAATCGGTGCGGATGAGGGCCACGGCCATCGGCCGCGTTCCTTGCGCACGATCCGGGCCTTGGCATCTGGCCCTCTGGCCCCCTTGTCTTCACTGCGTCACTTCTTGACGTACTTCTTCAGATCCTTCGGGCCTACCTCGGCCCCGTAAATGGCACCCTTGGCGTCCACCGCGACACCTTCCGCGGCGGTGGTGCTGCCCTGCGAGGAATCTTGGGGATCCGGAATAAAAGCCATCACCGTGCCTTCCTTCACGCTGCCAATTCTCATGCCTCTTTTCCAGCCGGGATGGTTCTTGTCATTGGATTCCGAATCAGCCACGTAAATCAGGCCGCGCTTATCGATGGCGATGCCACTAGGCCTGCTGAATTGAGTCCATTGGTCGATGAATTTTCCATCCTGGTCGAAAATCTCGATGCGATTATTACCCCGGTCGCAGGCAAACAGGCGCCCCTTGCTGTCGAACGCCAGGCAGTGCGGCACACTGAAATCGCCGGGGCCCGACCCGCGCTTTCCAAACGCCGTAATGTACTTCCCCTCCTTGTTGAACTTCACGATGCGCGCGTTGGTGTTTCCGCCGTGCCCGTCAGCTACGAAGATATCGCCGTTGGGAGCCACAATGACCGCGGATGGCTGATTAAACGTATCCGGCCCTTCACCCGCAACTCCCGCCTTCCCCAGCGTCAAGAGGACCTTTCCATCGGGGCTGAACTTGAAAACCTGCTGGCCCTTCCCATCCTTGCCTTGGCCATCGGTGACCCACACGCTGTCGTCTTTGTCGACATACAGACCATGTGGAAATACGAACATTCCGGCGCCGAAACTCTTCAGCAGCTTGCCGGATTGATCGAATTCGAGAATCGGCGCGAGGCTCGATCCGGCGCAGGAATTCGCGCCGCAGCGCTCCGCCACCCAAATGTGATTGTGCGAATCGACGCTGACTCCGGCCGCCGCGCCCCAGGTTCTCCCTGCGGGCATCTTGAAGTAGTTTTCAACGGTGCTGTAGGGATTGGGTTGCGCGTTGGGTTCGTTGGTAGCTCCCAGCGCCGCCATCGCGGCAGCCCCGAAGAGCGCGACTCTGCACCGGCCGGCGTAAGTCATCAGGTTCTCCCTTCGAAATGCGATTCGAATTGTATCGCTTCCGCGAGTCGAAGTCCAAGGCAGCCGGCGCGCCTGCGCCTCACGCCACCCAGTCGCTCTAAGCTTTCAGTCTTGGAAACAGGCGCTCTGCATTGCCTCGATCGAGCGCATGCTTGGTCTGTGACGATAGTTTGGTATTTGGAAGCTGGTCTGCTGTGGTGCTGTACGGCCACACCGGGAAGTCCGTGCCGAATAGGAATTGCGATACGGGGGCGAACTTCATCAGGGCTCCAAGCGGGGCTGGATACGCGGCATGGGCCACTTCGAAGTACAATTTCCTCATCTGATCCCAGGCTCCGGTCTGCCCATTCGGAATTGCGATGCCATCTTGGCCCCGCACCTCGTCGCGAATGCGGCCGGACATCACTGGGACCGCCGCTCCCGAATGGTTCACGATAAATCGGATGTCGGGCATTCGACCCAGGACGCCGTTATACAGCAAGCTGGTGACGGCTCGCGTGGTGTCGAAATCGAATTCGAGCACGGTGTCCGGAATCCCCGAGACTAGATTGCGGCAGCAGTTGGGGACGGATGGATGGATGAACACCACCGCCTTGCGGCGATGGAGCTCCTCAAAAATCGGGGAAAATGCCGGATCACCCAGCCACTTGCTGCCGGTATTGGAAAACACCGCAACTCCGTCGGCTTTCAAGGTGTCGAAAGCGTATTCAATTTCCTTTAAGGTTGCATCGGCTGCGGGAAGCGGCAACGCTGCGAAGAAGCCAAAGCGCTGGGGCCGGTCGCTCACAACTTTCGCACCGTATTCATTCACTTTTCGAACCAGTCCCCGCGCTCTCTCTGAGCCGTCGTAAAAGAGATCCGCGAAGGCCGGGGGGAGTCCGGTGGCCGAGAGCATCGCCGTTTCGGTTCCATACTTGTCCATGGCTTCGAGCGATACCTCGGGCGACCAGTGCCGGGCCGTCCAGACATCCAGCAGCGGAGGAACCATGTGGTGATGCACATCGATGCGGCCGCGTTTCGCAGACTCCGCAGAAGAGAGCGACGGCAGCGACGCTGCCGCGCACGCCGCCAGCGTCCTAAGTACATGCCGCCGCGAATAACGATCACGCATCGGCTGCCTCCACGGAAGTTTTGAATGCGGCCGACTTCGCTAATGGCCGCACCAGGACGGTGAGAAGGAATCCGACCGCGAGCAGCGCCGCCAGCACTTCGAGCGGCTTGTCATAGATGTGAACCTTGCTCGCGCCGGTGGGCAGAGCGGCTCGGGCTCTATTGGACAATTCGGTGATAATCACCGGACCGACTACTGCCGCGGCGCTCCATGCCGTAAGCACGGCTCCATGAATGGCGCCCACATTGTCGGGGCCAAAGAGATCCGCCAGGAACGCGGGGATAGTTGCGAAACCGCCTCCATACATGGTGAAGACAATGAACAGGCTGGCTTCAAAAAGCAGCCAGCTCCCTTGCGCCGCCAAGCCCGGAATGAACAGGAAGAGCACAAACTGTACCGTGAAGAACACCAGATAAGTGCTACGACGGCCGATGAAGTCCGAGCACGACGCCCAGAAAAAGCGCCCACCGGCATTGAAAATACTGATAAGGGAGACCACTGCCGCGGCTTCGAGCGGAGTCTTCTGAAACAAATCCTGCATCATTGGGGACGCTTGCGCCAGAATGCCGATACCTGCGGTTATGTTGATGAACAGGATGCCCCACAGCAGATAGAATTGCACCCGGCGAAGCGCTTGATTTCGCGTAAGGCTGCGATCCGCGATCATATCGCCGGCTTCAGCGGGCGGGACCCAGCCCTGTGGACGCCAACCTTCCGGCGGACGCCGAAGCAGGCGCGCGCCCATCAGCATTACGATCAAATAGGTAAAGCCCAGCGCGATCACCGTACGCGCCACCCCTAGCCTGGCGATGAAGAACACGTTCAGATACCCGGCCAAGAACGCGCCGCCTCCGAACCCCATGATGGCCATGCCGGTGGCCATTCCACGCCGGTCCGGAAACCACTTCACCAGCGTGCTCACCGGAGAGATATAGCCGAGACCGCATCCGATACCGCCAATCACTCCCATTCCCAGAAACACCAGGACGGATTGTTTCAAGGCGAGGCCGATGCCTCCAATCACCAGCCCGGTTCCGAAAAACGCGGCGGCGGTGGTGGCAGCGACACGCGGTCCGCGCCGCTCTACCCAGGGGCCGCCGAACGCAGCACTCAGACCCAGCAACAGCAGAGCCATCGTGAACGTGGTGTAGGGAGGGCTGAACCACCAAGGGTCGTTGGGGAAGAGGGCGTGGATAGGCCGATTGAAAGTGCTCCACGCGTAGACCGATCCGATGCAGATGTGAACTGCGACCGCCCCTATGGGGATCAGCCAACGGTTAAACGTCGTGGTGCTTGTTTCGGTCACGGAATGTGGAGTCGTCATGGGCAAGATCCCTATCTCAGGATGGCCGCATTATTCTATCGCAATGGCGCCGGGTGGCATGACCAGCATGCCGGAAGCATCAATTGCGGCGCTTCGCATACGATGCAGGGAAGCGAGATTCAGCGAGCGCGCGCTCACCTCGGCCTGACAGCCGGGCCTTCGACATGTTCTCATAAACCTTATGGAGCAAAAGGCCCAAGCGCCGTTCACGCTTGAAGGCAAGGCGGCGCTGGTCACCGGTTCGGGACGCGGTATCGGTCGCGCCGTTGCCCGGAAGCTCTCAGTATGCGGCGCGTCAGTGATGTTCACCGATATCGACCAAGCCCCACTCGAAGAAGCTGCAGCAGAGGCAGGCGAACGCGCTCGCTGGCTTGTCGGCGATCTCACCTCGCCGGACTTCCCGCAGCAACTGGTCGACGCCACCGTTGCCGCCTTCGGCTCGCTGGATATTGTCGTCAACAACGCCGGCTACGTGTGGGACAACGTCATTCAGAAGATGACCGACGAGCAGTTCCAGGCCATGCTGAATATTCATCTGGTGGCCCCGTTCCGTGTCCTGCGGGCCGCTTCGCGCTTCCTCCGCGACGCCGCCAAGCGGGAGGCTGCCGAGGGCCGCCGCGTGATGCGCAAGGTGGTGAACATCACTTCCATCTCGGGTGTCGACGGCATCGCCGGCCAGGCCGGCTACGGGGCGGGGAAGTCCGGCATCAATGGCCTTACCAAGGTACTGGCGAAAGAATGGGGGCGCTACCAGGTCAACGTGAATTCCGTCGGCTTCGGACTGATCGATACCCGGCTCATTCAGGCGATTGACAAGAATGCTCCACCCACCATCGAGATGGCCGGCCGCCAGATTCCTGTGGGTGCGCCGCCGGCGTTTCTCGAATCGGCGAAGGCTGCGTGTCCGCTTGGCCGGCTCGGCACTACCGAGGAAGCTGCCGGCGCTGTGCTGTTCTTCTGCTCGCCGCTATCGGACTACGTCTCAGGCGAAATTCTGATCGTGAGCGGTGGTGCGCGTGGCTAAGGCGCGGCTACGGCTCCACCCGCGACGCTACTAGGGGTGCGGCTGACGAATCGATTGCCCTGGATAAAGAACCGCAACGGCAATTCCGCCGCCTGGCTGATCCCGATCCGCGGCGAAATTCCAATCTCAAAAGGCTCTTGATCGGGGAGGTCGTGCAGTGTAATCGGTCCCCGCGTCAGGTCCGCTCCATAGTGTTTGAGCGTAATCCCCAAAGCGCGCGTCAACTTGCCTGGGCCATTCGAAAGCCGCGCGGTCCCCGCTGAGGCGTTAATCGGCTCGACGGCGCGGATCAATACGCAACCAGCCACTCCCTTAGCTTCCGCGACGATGTTCAGGCAGTGGTGCATGCCGTAAATCAAATAGATATAGGCGTGTCCCGGCGGTCCGAAGATGACCCGGGTTCGGGGCGTCGGGCCGCGCGCCGAATGCGCCGCGGCGTCGTCAGTCCCGAGATAGGCTTCCGTCTCGACGATCCGCGCAGAAGCTGGACCGTGGCGGATTACTTTGCCCAGCAGATCGCGCGCGACCTCGATGGTGGGCCTTGCGTAGAAAGATCGAGGAAGCCGCGCCGCACCGGCCCCGCGCTGTTCGCCAGCATCGACGGACGGGCGATTCAAGAGTTCGTCGCGCATACTACACTAGTTAGTTTCGCATGCGATTGTTTGTCGCGATCGATATCCCCGCCGATTTGAAGGACGCGTTGCGTTCCTTCGTAGGCCGCTTGCAGCCCGCAGCGAAGATCGGCTGGAGCCCGGTCGATAACCTCCACGTCACGACCAAGTTCATCGGAGACTGGCCGGAGCCGCGTCTAGACGAAATGAAGAGCACGCTTGCTTTGGTGCCAGTTGAAGGACCTATCGATATCACCGTCAAGGGTCTCGGCTGGTTCCCGAACCCGCGCCGTCCGCGCGTTTTCTGGGCTGGCGTCGAGGGCGGAGAGCCGTTGTCCGCCCTGGCGCGGGCCACCGAGCGAGCCGTCGCCGAACTCGGCGTTCCGATCGAGGAGCGGGCCTACTCGCCACACCTTACTCTGGCGCGAATTCGTGAAACCGTCCCGCTCGACCGTCTCCATCAAACGCTCGAGTCATTCCCAGCCGGCTGCGGTTTCGATTTCGGCTCCTTCCGCGCTACCCAATTCTTCCTGTATCTCTCCGCGGGCGGTAAGTACAGACAACTCGCAGGGTTTCCTTTGGGCCAATAATGCTGGGACTCCTTGCGATCGTCATCGCTTACCTGCTGGGCGGAATTCCATTCGGATTTCTGCTGGTGAAACTCGCCAAGGGCGCCGATGTCCGGGAATCCGGCAGCGGCAATATCGGAGCCACCAACGTCCTCCGCACCACCGGGCGCGCGGCCGGAGTGGCCACCTTGCTGCTCGATATTGCGAAAGGCTACCTTGCGGTTTGGTTGGCCGCGGAACTCACCGGCGGCGCTCCCGAGTGGACTAGTCTCGCCGCTCTGGCCGTAATGGCGGGTCACGCCTATCCCGTGTTCCTCAAATTTCAAGGCGGGAAAGCGGTTGCGACTTTCATCGGCGCGTTCGCCTATTTAGCGCCTCTGCCGCTAGCCGCGGTGCTGTTGTTGTTTGTAGCGGTGGTAGCGGTCACGCGCTACATTTCCGCGGCCTCGATTCTCGCAGCCGCGGCTTTCCCGTTCGGCGTCTGGATGATTCTGCACCCGCCGATTCAAGTCACCGCCGCCGCGTTCATTGCCGGAGCCTTCGTCGTCTACCGCCACAAATCCAACTGGGCGCGATTGCGCTCAGGCGCCGAGAACCGGTTTTCGTGGGGTGGCCAGTGACGGTATCCCCAGTTACTTTATCGATACTGGGAGGCGGCAGTTGGGGGACGGCCCTTGCCATCGTTCTGGCACAGCGCTTTGAACACGTGCGCCTGTGGGTCTTTGAGACCGATCTGGCGGCGCGCATGCGTGTCGCGCGCGAGAACGACGTCTTCCTGCCCGGCATGACCATCCCGTCCAACGTCGAGATCGTATGCGATTTGCATGCGGTGATGGACGGCGCTCGCATTCTGCTGGCGGTTGCGCCCTCGCACTATTCGCGAGCTTTGTATGAGCGTGTGCTTCCCAGCGTCGGCCCCGCGACGATCTTCGTGATCGCGACCAAAGGCCTCGAAAGCGGCACGCTGCTACGTATGTCGCAGGTTCTGAGCGAGGTGCTGCGTCCGCGATTTGAGCCGCTAATCGCGGTACTATCCGGACCCACATTCGCGCGCGAAGTTGCTCGCGGTGAGCCCACAGCGGTGGTGGTGGCATCTACCAGCGCAACCACTGCCGCTACCGTCCAATCGGCTTTTTCCGGACCCAGCTTCCGCCTTTACACCAACGCCGATTTGATCGGCGTCGAGATCGGGGGGGCACTCAAGAACGTGATTGCCATCGCAGCCGGCGTTGTCCAGGGGCTTGGCTTGGGTAACAACACACAAGCCGCGTTGATCACCCGCGGTCTCGCCGAGATCACCCGCTTGGCGGTGGCGATGGGCGCGCAGCCAGCAACGCTTTCGGGCTTGGCGGGCCTGGGCGATCTGGTGCTCACCTGCGGCGGCGAGTTGAGCCGCAACCGGCGAGTCGGAGTGGAACTGGCGCGCGGCCGAAGCCTTGCCGAAATCACCGCCTCTACGCCGATGATTGCCGAAGGCGTCGAAACCTGCGGCGCTGCCGTGGCTTTGGGCGCGAAGTACGGCGTGGACCTGCCCATCATTTGCCAGATGAACGCGGTGCTCCACCACGGCAAAGGCCCGCGCGAAGCGATTCGCGACTTGATGGAACGCTCGCTTAAGGGCGAGTGATTCAGGCCGATTGATGCGGCCCGCGAATTAGGCGCCCTTGGCTTTTCGCACTTCCGCGGCCAGCGCTGGCGCGACTTCGAATAAATCGCCGACGATCCCGTAATCTGCTATCTCGAAGATGGGAGCGTTAGAGTCTTTGTTGATCGCCACCACGGTCTTCGCGCCTTTCATCCCCACTAGGTGCTGGATCGCGCCCGAGATGCCCACCGCGATGTACAACTTGGGCGCAACCGTCTGACCGGAACTGCCCACTTGGCGCTCCATCGGAAGCCATCCCGCATCGCAAATCGGCCGCGAGGCGGCCAGTTCGGCGCCGAAGGCCTGGGCCAGGTCTTCCACTACGGAGAGGTTTGATTGTTCTCCCACGCCCCTTCCCACCGATACGATGATCTCGGCAGCTGTCAAATCCACCGCGCGAGCCGCCTCCCGGAACGGAGCTTCGGGCTTCTGCCGGATCTGCTCTGCGTCCAACACGGGCGCGAAGACTTCCACGGGCGCGGAACCGCTTTCGAGTGCGTCCGCCCGCCACGCCCCGGCCTGCAGTGACGCGAACACCGGACCCGCGCCGCCCACCCGCACGTTCCCACTCAGCTTGCCTTGGAAGAACTGCCGCACCAGCGTAAGAGTTCCGCTCTCGAGGCGCGCCGCGATCGCGTCGCTCACCAGCACTTGGGAAAACCGGGTCGCCAGCTTGGGTGCGAAATCGCGCACTTGATAAGTGTGCGGGAACAGCACCAGTTTCGGTTGGGTTTTTTGAATCAGCTGTTGAAGCGCCGCGGTGTATCCGTCAGCGGTATAGGAATCCAGCAGATCCTGCTCCACCGCCCAGACTTTCGCGAGTTTCTTGGCCGCCGCCTCATTCGCCAGCGCGCCGATGGCTTTGCCCACTACCGCCGCTTCCACCGGCTCGCCCAGCGCAGCGGCCAACTGTTGGCCGGCTGCGAGCGTCTCCCACGACATGCGATGCCACTGGCCGGCCTGTTGTTCGAGAATTACCAGGATGCTCATGGCTCTCGCCTCATATGACCCGCGCCTCGAACTTCAATTTTTCGACCAACTGCGCCGCCGCCGTCTTTGCGTCGCCCTCGAAGATTTGAGTGTGCTTGCTTTTCTGCGGCAGGTAAACTTTTTCGATGGTCGCCACCGCGGACGCTGTGCCGCCCAGTTCCACCGGTGTCACGCGATGGATCTCTTTACTCTTGGCCTTCTTGATGCCCATTAGTGTCGCGTAGCGCAGCTTATTGGAGCCGCTCTGCATCGCCAGCACGGCGGGCATCGGCATCTCGATGTGCTGGAACCAGCCGCTCTCCAGCTCCCGCTTTACACGGATGCCTGCATCACGCACTTCGACCTGCATGATGATTGTCGAATGCGGGAAGCCCAATAGCTCTGCCATTACTACGCCGGTTTGTCCGGCGCCCAAGTCATCGGATTGCAGACCCGTCAGGATCAAATCCGGTTTCTCCGGTGTGACGGCGGCGGCTAACAGCTTCGCCAGCCCCAGCGTGTCGAGCGACACCAGCGCATCGATCTCAATATGAATCGCGCGGTCCGCGCCCTTCGCCAGCGCCTCGCGGATCGTCTGCGCCGCCCGCTCCGGGCCTGCGCACAGCACCACTACCTCGCCTCCGTGCTTTTCCTTTAACTGCAAGGCTTCTTCGAGAGCGTAAGCGTCCGGCTCGTTGATCTCAAAGCTCAGGTCCGCTTCGTCGATCCACTTCCCTGACAAAGCGGGATGCAATGGGGAGTCGCGCATGGGAACTTGCTTGATCGCGACAATAATCTTCATTTTGTGAACTTCGATATTAAGATTCGGGCCGCTTGAAAATCAGGCAGCCGTTGGTGCCCCCGAATCCGAAGGAGTTCGACAGCGCATAATCAATTTTCATCGGCCGCGCGTGGTTGGGAACGTAATCCAGGTCGCATTCCGGATCGGGATGGTCGAAGTTGATGGTCGGCGGCGCGATTTGATCGCGAATCGCCAGCACAGTGATTCCCGCTTCCAGCCCTCCAGCGCCGCCCAGCAGGTGTCCCGTCATGGACTTCGTGGAACTCACCGCCACCTTGTAAGCGTGCTCGCCGAAGACCCGCTTGATCGCCAACGTTTCAATGCGGTCCCCGACCGGCGTGGAGGTCCCGTGTGCGTTGATGTAATCGATCTGCTGCGGTTGGATGCCGGCATCCTTCAGGCAATTGCGCATCACGCGATAGGCCCCGTCGCCGTCGTCCGATGGTGAAGTGATATGGTGCGCGTCACCCGACAAGCCATAGCCTGCTACTTCGGCCAGAATCAACGCGCCGCGCCGCTTGGCGTGTTCGAATTCTTCGAGCACCAGGATTCCCGCGCCTTCGCCCACGATGAAACCGTCCCGGTCGATGTCCCACGGTCGGCAAGCGTGCGACGGATCGTCGTTGCGCTGCGAGAGCGCGCGCATGGCAGCAAACCCGCCTATGCCCATGGGTGTAATGGCCGCCTCCGTGCCCCCGCAGATCATCACATCGGCATCGCCGTATTGAATCATGCGGAAGGAATCGCCGATCGAATGGGCGCTGGTGGTGCAGGCCGTAGCGGACGCCGAATTCGGCCCCTTCGCGCCGGTGCGGATCGACACATAGCCCGACGCCAGGTTGATGATGGTCGCCGGAATGAAAAATGGCGAGATGCGGGACGGTCCTTTTTCGAGCAGCACCTTATGCTCCCGCTCGATCACTTCGAATCCGCCGATGCCGCTGCCGATATACACCCCGGTGCGTTCGGCTTCGTCGGGGTTGGTTATCTTGAAACCGGACGCCTGGAACGCGAACTCGCTCGCCGCGATGGCGAACTGAATGAAGCGCCCCATTTTCTTGATCTCTTTTCTCTCGATGTAGAGAGACGGGTCGAAGTTCTTCACTTCGCCGGCCATGCGGCAATTAAAGCAGGTGGCGTCGAAGGCGCTAATGGGCGCGATACCGTTCTCGCCCTTCTTGATGGCTTCCCAGACCGCTTCCGTGCCGATTCCAACCGAAGTCAGCAATCCGACCCCGGTAACTACAACTCTGCGTGACAAATTGGGACTCCCCCAAAAACAGCCGGTGTACTTCTTCCTGATCTATTTCTTTTTCGACTCGATGTAATCGACGGCGTTCTTGACGGTGGCGATCTTCTCCGCGTCCTCGTCGGGAATGTCTAGGTCGAACGCTTCCTCAAACGCCATCACTAGCTCGACGATGTCGAGCGAATCGGCGCCCAGGTCATCGACGAAACTCGCCGTGGGATCGACTTGCGCTTCATCCACGCCAAGTTGCTCGACAATGATTTGCTTGACCTTCTGCTCTACGGACATGAAACCTCCACTGTCTTTCGCCGGTGGCGACGAGCGTAACCCGCGACATCTGCCACGCAGGACACTCAAACTCATTGATTCTACCGGGAGGCGGGTGGGAATCGCAAGCCCAAGCCGCGATCTCATTCTACCTGCAAGGCGAAAAGCTTACTGAAGCAGCTCGGTGGCCAGCAGCAGCGCCATGGCGCCGCCGCGCGGATCGGGGCCCAAAATCGCGGTGCGATCCAGATAAGCTTTGAGGTTCTTCTGCTTGCCGGTGGACGTGCATACGTCGATCAACTGGCCGTCCGGCGCCACGCGGCCTTTGACGGCGGTCCAGGCGCGTTCGACGATGGGCCTATATTTTGCCGCGGGAATCCAGCCGTGGCGAATGCCCTTTTGCATGGCAACTGCGATCATGGATGTGGCCGAGAGTTCCGCGTAGCTTCCGGGCACATTGATCACTTCGTGCCACATGCCGTCTATGTCCTGAAAGCGCGCCAGCGTTTCCATCAGGTGCTGGTAGGCGGTGAGGACTTCGTCGTTCTTCGGGAGATATTCGAGAGTGAATGCCAGTCCCATGGCGGGGAAAGCGTTGCCCCGGCCCCAGGCGGCTTCGTCCAGCGGCGAATGGCGGTAGAGGCCGTCGGGGCGCAGATCCAGCTTTTGCATGAAGCGGAAGTGGCGGACGGCCATGTCGAAATACTTCTGCTCCCCCGTGAGTTTCCCGGCCGCGGCGAGAATCGGCGTTCCCATGAAGACCGAGTCGCTCATCTCATCATGCAGCGGCATGGATTCCTTGGGCGTTCCGTCCGCATTAAAAGCCATATCGGCGGCGGCGCGAACCAGTTCGACGTAGCGCGGCTTCTTGGTGCGCTCGGCGAGCTCCGCGAAAACCAGATGGCCAGAGAAGTGGCTCGATGTAGGCTTCTCCAGACTGTTCTTTTGGCCGCTGTAGAAAGGTTCAACGATTCGCTCTACGTCGGCCGTCTCGCCCAGGCGGAGGCGTCCTATTACCGCCATAGCGGAAATGTAAACCGCTTGGTTCAGTTCGTGGCCGTAGGGTATGGCAAGTTGGTGCGCCACTTCAAGGGGTGAACGGGCTAGGCGACGCGCAATCTCCTCGTGCGCGGGAGAAGGCTTGACGTCAAGGCCCTTGAGAAACCCGGGCTTAGCCGCGACCACTCGGGCGGGAACCGTTCCGACGCCTGCAACTTTGTTACTCGCGAGCGCTTCGGCGAGATGGGCGGGGTCCGCCCCGACGATGATCACCAGGTCGGGCGCATGGGCTCCCAGCCAGCGCCATAGATAGTGGGATTCGGTGTTCTTCGCGTAGGCATCCCCGGTGGGCGGAAACTGCAGCGGGGCCTTTTCCGGATTCGCCACCGGTATCGCGAACAGCGAATAGCGGTCTTTCGCGCGAGCCATTTCTTTCCGGATCAGTCCCGCACTGGCGTCATCGCCGTCCAATCCGCCGACGATCACGATGCTCGGTTTATTCGCGACCGTTTCACGCAGACACGGGATGGGTTTATCGGAGCTGGTAATCCCCATTTGGCAGGACGCAGCAAGTGCAAAAAGCAGTGGAAGCATCAAGAATAAGTTAGCAGGAACCAATGACCGCGGCCAGGTAGTTCGTGGAGCTGCCGACACTAGTAGTCCGTTACGCCCGCGTGACACCCGCGATGGAAGCGGGGATCAAAGATCACGGTTGCCGAACTGCTCAGGTAGACTAGTTCCATGTCCGAAGGTGAAGGCCAGACGCGAAACCGGCTGATTCACTCCGCCTTCCCCAGGTCGTCAATCATTGGGCTTGTTTTGATTGCAATTGGTATCGCCTTAATAGGCATCGCCCTACTGTTTGGGATCGGAAGAGATGACGGCGGCCCATTTTTCGTAATGGGCTGTATTCTGAGTGTCGCATTGGGTTTCGCGTTTTTCCTGTGGGGGTTCCTAAGGGAACTAGTGAGTAGGCGCGGCCGCTAGGATCAACGCACCTTTCACGCACTACCTTGCATTCCTCGTACGGGCCGATTTTGATAAACTTGGCGACCATGCGGATTCCTTTCTTGAAGGCCACTCTCGCGGCGGTTGCGATCCTCACTTTGGCGATCCCCGGGCAGGCCGCCGTCACCCGGCTGGTGGTGGAGCACACGGAAACCCTCGGGAAAGACGGATATCAAAAGCTCACAGGCCATGTGTATGGCGAGCTCGATCCGAAGCTCCCGCTCAACGCCATCATTACGGATCTCGAACTCGCCCCGCGTAACTCTCGCGGCTTGGTCGAATACTCGGCGACTTTCACCATCATCAAGCCGGCCGACATGTCGAAAGCCAGCGGCGTATTGCTGTATTTCGTTCCCAACCGCGGCCGCATCGACATGACCAATGGTGGATTCATCGCCGATGCCCGCAAGCGGGGCGACGTTCTCGTAGCGAGCGGCTGGCAGGCCGATCTCGAGCCCGCCGCCGGTATGGAGACGTTGTCCGCGCCGGTCGCGAAGAACCCGGACGGGTCCAGCATCACCGGACCCGTGGTCGCGCGCTTCAGCGATATGCCGGCCGATTCCCGAACTCTGCCGATCCTTCGCGGCGGCGTTGCAGGCACGGCCGATCCGGCCAGTTTCGATACTTCGCAGGCCACTCTGACCCGGAGATCCGCGGAAGATGGCCAGGTGATCCCCCTCAATAGCACTGAATGGGCGTTCGGCGATTGCAGCAAGACTCCGTTTCCGGGCACGCCCGATCCGCGCAAGATCTGCATGAAGAACGGATTCAATTCCGCCTTCCTGTACGAGCTTACATACACCGCGAAAGACCCCAAAGTTTACGGCATCGGATTCGCGGCCACTCGCGATTTGAATTCTTACCTGCGCTACGAGGCCAAAGATAGCACCGGTGCTGCCAATCTCCTTGGCGACAAGATCAAGTGGATCATTAGCCAGGGCAACTCGCAATCCGGCAATTACCTGCGTAGCTTCATTCATCTGGGATTCAATCAGGATGAGGCCGGACGCATTGTCTTCGATGGCAGCAATCCGAATATCGCCGTCCGCCAGCAATCGTTGAATATCCGCTTCGCGACTCCCAGCGGAGCGGCCGCCAAGTATGAAGCGGGAAGTGACGGCGTGGTTTGGTGGGAGGATTATACGGACGAAGCCCGCGGCCATCGCGCCGCAGGGTTGCTCGACCGCTGCCGGGCCACCGAGACCTGCCCCAAGATTGTCGAGACTTTCGGTTCGTCGGAGTTCTATAATCTGCGCGCTTCGCCCGATCTGGTGGGCACACGTGCCGACCGCGATATCCCACTGCCCGCCAATGTCCGGCGCTATTACTTCCCCGGCGTGAGCCACGGCGGCGGTCCTGGCGGGTTCGATCCCGATCCGCAGATAAAGTCCTGCTGCGGACTGACCATGAATCCGAATCCTTCGCGCGATACGCTGCGCGCGTTACAGACCGCCTTGGTTGACTGGGTGGTGAAGGGCACGCTTCCACCGCCCAGCCAGTATCCGCGCCTGGATCGCGGAGAGTTGGCTTCGCCGACCCGCGTCGCCATGGGATTCCCTGCAATTCCGGGAGTGCCGCTGCCGGATGGTATTCTCAACCCGCTCTACCAATACGACCTTGGACCGAAGTTCCATTACAACGATCTGTCGGGGATCATCACGATTCAGCCTCCGCCCATCCGGCAGACGCTTCCAGTGGTGGTTCCCAAGGTGGACTCCGACGGCAACGAAGTCACCGGCGTCGCCAGCGTGCTGCACCAGGCACCGCTCGGAACCTACACTGGCTGGAACACGGTTGGCAGTGGATTTTATAAGGGCCAGATTCGCACCAATACCGGTTCGTTCATCCCCTTCGCCAAGACGAAGGCGGAGCGGCTCGCCTCCGGTGATCCGCGGCCGTCGCTTGAAGAGCGCTACGGCACTCACGATAAGTACGTGGCGCAAGTGCGCGCCGCCGCTGAAAGAATGGTGCGCGGGCGATATCTCTTGCAAGACGATGCCGACCGGCTGATCTCGCAGGCCGAAGTCAGTAAGGTGCTGAGATAAGCGTTACGGCAGCGGGACGATTCCCATCCAGAACAGGCTGCCGCCGCTGGTATCGACGTCGTACTTGCGCACGAAGTC
>Ga0105239_10004636_pt1 | contig 16337 bp, 10 predicted proteins | sample KBSC44metaG_FD_92761 | JGI IMG/M metagenome (GOLD analysis project Ga0105239, IMG submission 92761) | Corn rhizosphere microbial communities from Kellogg Biological Station, Michigan, USA - KBS C4-4 metaG | ecosystem: Host-associated > Plants > Roots > Rhizosphere > Soil | place: Michigan, USA...
TGTGCATGCGTTGGAGGAGCTCGCCGAGCTTCTCCAACAGGACAAGCGCGTGCCGCGCCCCCTGTCTGACCTGGTCGTGGGCTTGAAGTGCGGTGGCTCGGATGCATTCAGCGGGCTGACGGCCAACCCGTTGGTCGGCCGGATCAGCACCTTGCTCGCGCAGGCCGGTGGCACTCCCATTCTCTCGGAAATCCCGGAAATCTTCGGCGCGGAACGCATGCTCATGGCCCGTGCCGTGGATGCGGCGGTATTCAACGACACCGCGCAACTGGTCAATGACTTCAAACATTACTTCACCGCCGCCGGACAGCCCGTGTCGGAGAACCCCTCCCCCGGCAACCAGGCTGGCGGAATCACGACCTTGGAAGAGAAGTCGCTCGGCGCCGTTCAGAAGGCAGGCGATGCTCCGCTGACACAGGTATTGAGATACGGCGAGCGGATTCGCCGCTCGGGTCTGGCGCTACTCGAGGCTCCGGGCAACGACGCAGTCTCCAGCACCGCCCTCGCGGCCGCAGGCGCCACGGTCCTGCTCTTCACCACCGGGCGCGGTACGCCGCTCGGCTTTCCCGCACCCACATTGAAAATTTCCAGCAACAGCGCGCTCGCCAAGGCCAAGCCGCGTTGGATCGATTTCGACGCCGGCACCCTGCTGACCGGCGCTACCCTGAATGAGCTCTCGGAAGGATTGTTGAAGTTGGTCATTGACACTGCCTCGGGCCGCCAGACCTGCGCCGAGCGCAATGGCGAGCGTGAAGTCGCTATCTGGAAAACCGGAGTGACACTGTGACGGCGGGCCGAACCGCCACACCGATGGCCCCTCCGACTTCCGACACACCCACAACCGATGCAATGAGCGCCCCGCGACTGAGCGAGCGTACGCTTGCGAGCGCATCTGCGGACGTGCTGCGCCCTAACTATGAGCGGGCGAACACACGCATCGGCATCGTGCACTTCGGTCCCGGTGCTTTCCACCGTGCCCACCAGGCGTTCTACTTTGATCGACTTCTCGAGAAGGATGCCAGCCGGGCCGTCTGCGCCGTCTCCCTGAAGACGCCGGGAGTTCGCGATGCGTTGGCTCCTCAGGATGGTCTGTACACCCTGATGGAGCTCGATGGGGCTCCGACAGTGCGGATCATCGGTGCAATCCGCGCAACGCTCGTAGCCACGGAAGACTCATCCGCTGTGAGTCGCCGCCTATGCGCTCCGGAAACCTCACTCATCACCATGACCGTCACCGAGAAAGGCTATTGCCTCGACGGCGCCGGCAAACTCGACTTCGAGCACCCTGACATCGCTCATGACCTGCGCAATCCCGACACTCCGCGCAGCCTGGTCGGCTGGATCGTGCGCGGACTACGGCTTCGCCACGAGCGGGGAGAGGCCCCCTACCTCGTGGTCTGTTGTGACAATCTTTCGAACAACGGTCAGACGTTGAGATCCGCGGTGCTGGCCCTGGCGGCACGTCAGGGCTCCGGATTGGCCGACTGGATCGAAAAGCGGGCGCACTTTCCGCGCACCATGGTCGACAGCATCACGCCCGCGACGGATGACGCTTTCCGCTCGCGCGTCGCGCAATCTCTTGGGCTTTATGACGCGTGGCCGATTCAGCGCGAGCGCTTCGTGCAATGGGTCGTCGAGGAGACGGATTCCCCGAATCAACCCGACTGGAGCTCGGTCGGTGTCACCCTGAGCCGCGATGTCTCCGCATACGAAAGGGCCAAACTGCGCCTGTTGAATGGCGCGCATTCCACCCTGGCCTATGTTGGCATGTTGGCGGGCCTGGAAACGGTGGCGGACGCGATGGCACAACCCGCGTTACGCGCCTTCGTCGAGCGGCTGATGCGCGCAGACATCCAACCCACACTCGACATTCCACGCAGCGGCGAGATGGACCACTATCGCCAATCGATCCTGCGACGCTTTGAGAACCCGGCGATGCGACACCAGCTCGCCCAGATCGCCTGGGATGGCTCGCAAAAACTACCCATTCGTATTCTCGGGACCGTCGCCGACGCCATTCGAGCCCAACGCCCGCTGGGGCGGCTCGCTGTGCCGATCGCAGCCTGGATGCATTTCATCCGGGCCCGCACGGCGGCGGCTATCCCGATCGTCGACCCGCTCTGCGACCTGCTCGTGGCCTGCGGTCAACGGGCAACGGGTCATGCGCGGGAAGACCTGCCGATGTTTCTCGCTCTGCCGGGCATATTTCCTGGCGACCTCGCGAGCCATCCCGAATTCATGCAAGCACTGAGCAGCGCCTACGATCTCATCGCTCAACGCGGCCCGTTGGCGTCGCTGGCCATGCACGATACCAGGTAAGAACAATCTGTCCGGATCGAGGGGGGTTCAGATATGCAACGTCCGACGCGAGCCAACGACCAACTCAACGAGACTCTCGGCCTGTCGCGCCGGGAGTTTGTCGCGTACGGTAGCGCAGCGCTCGGCGGCGCACTGTTCAGCTCTCACACCGCAGGTGCCACGACCTCCTCGTCAACCGGATCGGCCGACCCGATCTGGGGCACCCAAGGCGCCGCGAGCGCCATCATCCGCTCACTACAACACATCTCACAGTCGGCTTTTCCGGCCGTCGACTTCCTGGTGACGCACTACGGTGCCAAACCCTGCCAGGTGATCCCACAAAGCAACCCCTACACAGGGTCAGTGCCGTCACCGACCAGTGCCGGCGCCGAACAGACCGCGGCACCTGGCTCCTTCGATTCCCGGCCAGCTTTTCTGGCAGCAATCAAAGCGTGCAGCGCTGCCGGCGGTGGCCGCGTGCTCGTTCCGGGCGGAACCTGGTATTGCGCCGGGCCGATCGTGCTGCTCAGTCACGTCAACTTCCACCTCGCCGCGAACTGCACCATCTACTTCAGCCCGAATCCACAGGATTATGCCAAGGACGGACCGGTTGATTGCGGCGCTAACGGCAAGCTCTACTTCGGGCGCTGGCAGGGCAACGACTGCGTGAACTTTGGCTCGCCGATCTACGCACACAATGCCAAGCACATCGCGATCACCGGGGAAGGGGCCTCGTCAGTCTTGAACGGCCAGGGCATGACTCCGTTCGCCGGCAGCGGTAATACCAGCACCTGTTGGTGGACGTACAAGGGCATCATGGGCAAGTACGGCTGTATCAATGACAAGATACCCACAGCCGTGTATCCCAACCCTGGCAATCGCGACCTGCGGGAGGTGGCCCCCAACCTCTCCGCGGAACTTTATGCGCGGCTCACCGACCCGCAGACTCCCTGGCAGCGGGACGAGAACTACCTGCCGGCACTCTCCGAAGCGGGTGTTCCCGTCGAAAAACGCATCTTCGGCCTCGGCCACTACCTGCGGCCCTGCATGGTCGAGTTTCTCGGCTGCACCGATGTGCTCATGGAGAGCTACACGACCCAGAACACGCCCTTCTGGCAGCACCACCCCGTCGGCTGCTCCAACGTGGTCATGCGTGGCGTCACCATCGACAGCATCGGACCGAACAACGACGGATTCGATCCGGACTCCTGCCGCAACCTGCTCTGCGAAGGTGTGACGTTCAACACCGGAGACGACTGTATCGCCATCGACTCCGGCAAGGATCGCGACGTGGGCCTGGGCCCTTCGGAAGACCTGGTGATTCAACACTGCGTCATGAACTCGGGGCATGGCGGCCTGACCATGGGCAGCCTGATGGGCGGTGGCATCCGCAACGTCTATGCCCGCGGCCTCACCATGCTCAACAACCACTGGGACTCCAACCCACTGAACATCGCCATCCGCATCAAGAGCAATTTGAATCGCGGCGGCTTTGTCGAGAACGTTCACATCCGCGACATCGACCTGCCGCACGGCGTATCCTTGCAAGGCGCCACCTATAGCAGCAGCCTGTTGAAAGATAGTCCGATCAACATGTCCGTCCCCCTGGGCGTGGCAACTGCGTCAGCGGCCAATCCCTCCACCTCCCACGGTGGCCTGATCACACTCGACTGCGACTACATGCCCTCCGGCGATGCCATCCGCACCCGGCCGCCGGTTCTGCGGAACATCCATATTTCCAACGTGCGTGCTCAGAATGTTACCGTTCAGGGCGTCACCGGCTCCTGCTTCCAGGCAATCGTCGCCCAAGGCCCCGTCGCTTCCGACTATAACGGCCCCAAACCACCGCCGCCCATTCTTCCCATCGAGAACGTCACCGTCACCGACTGCGATCTCGGGTCCCCGACCGCCAAGGGTCCTGCCAGCGCTTCCGCGCCGGGGCCTATCTACATCTACAACGTCAAGGGGCTTACGTTGAAGAATGTGAAGATCGGGGGGAAGGTTTACGACACGGTGATGTCGGATGTGCGCAGCGGGAGCACCTGAGCACCGGTCCAGCGAGTCACACAGCCGAGTCATTTGTTCCGACGCGCGGAAGAAATGACTCGAGCAGCTCCGACAAACCCATCGCTCGCGCGAGGCGTTTCAGCTTCTGTCGGTTCAGAAGGCTGAGATCGAGCTCCAGCGGTGGCGGCGACATGCGACTGCGTGGCGAGTTGGAAAGGTAAAGCCAATGCATCAGCGCGGCTTCTGGTGTTGCACGCCGATAGCTTACAGGGTTAGCAAATCGATCTTCGTCACGTCCTGCCTCCAAAATCGACTCGGGTACCCCATGGAAAACGAAAACGCCCGCCGCCGTTTCGAGCCGGCCGAGAGACGGCCGCGTATAGCGCTGGGAAAGCGGAACGACTGCAGTGACCCAGTCCGTAAAATTGTTCCACACGCCCGCATCACCTAACACTGTCTGCAGGGAAACGATGGCACCGGGTCTCAGCCATACCGCCGCCTCGGCCAACCGGGCCGGCGGACTGATCAGACAATTCAGATACAACCCCCGAACAACCCGCCGCAGTCGGTTCGCGGCAATCGCCTCCTGGATCCAACGCTCCACGGTCGGGTCGGACACTTTGGGTTGCACATCTCTCGCTACGCCGACGATGGACTTTTTATCGAGAACGCGTAGCGCTGCTGGTTCAGAGAGCGCAAGTTCGAGACGGGTTGTCCAGTGGGGGAGCGTCACGAACTGCTCTCATTCAGGATGCTTTGATTGACACCGATCGAGCGACTCATAGATGTCTCGAGGTGCGGTACGCCGCTCATCGAGCAGTGCCACGAGCTTGTTATCGGTAAGCGCCTGCTCGTCGTACACACTCACATACACTCTCGGCAACGTCCGATCCGCCACTTGCACGGGCACTTTGACAACATGGCTGATATCCGGAGATCTACGACGAGAAACCTCGACCGTGAGATGTACGGCTTCTCCTGTGCTCGTGCGCGCAGCAATCTTCCAACGTGCCACGGTGTCCGTTTGCTTTGGCTCGGAAATCGACGTCGGGATCAACCCGCTTCCCTGTACGGCGCGATCAATAGCCGCTCTAACTGTCCTCTGCAGGCTGCCCAATGTGCGGTGGGGATCGTGATCGAAATCCAAGTCCTGCGTATATCGAGCGCTTTCAGTGAGTACGCGCATTGCTCCTCCACCCTTGAGGACAAGGCTCGAGCTCTCAGCACCACGATATAAGTGAGTCAGCAATCGCTGCTGAAGCGCATCGCGAATTTCGGCGAGAGTGGCCATCAGCGTGGGGTTTAATTAAGACTATTGGCATCATTATACGATGCTATTGCTCTTAATTAAACCGGCTCCAAATCGTCGCCTATATCTCTGTAATAGATTGTTTTTATTAAGAAAAAAGATATTATGCGGCGCTCGACTGGGAGGTCATACTCACGAATGCTGAGGCGTATCAGCAGCCGCCGGGAGACACCCATACCCCGATCCCAACGAGCATATCGGCAAGATCCTCCGGCCAGACCTGTTCGGTAGCCGCGCGCAACTCGGCCTGTGACCACCACCGATGATCTGACATCACTTTGCGCTCGAGCGTCGTCCAATTGTCGAACGACACTTTCAGTCCGTTGAGTTGAACCAGAAAGAATCGCTCGCCGGCCTCGACGCCACCGCCAGGTGTGGTCCCAAAGGAGCCTAAAGGAGGGTGAGCCTCAGAGCGGCTTCTTCATTCTTGGAATAGAAATACAAACCGTCGGTGTCCTTGCCCTCGGCAAGGATGACCGGAACGGCGCCCTCGAACTTCTGCAGGGCAATGGCCGTGGCCGCCACCTCATTGAGGCCGTGAGTCTTCACATACTCGGCCCAACGGGGGTCGGACTTGTCCAGGCGCTGGCCGGCATCGCTCGCCCGGCGCAGCAGCTTGCTGAACTCGTAATAGTCGATTTCCACGACTTTGCCGCGGGCCATGTCGCCAGCACCTTATGTAGTACGCTCCTTGCGTAAGTACCTGAAATTCCGACCCCCCGCAAGCCGGAAGTGCCCACAACGCCAATTTCGTCATGCAGCGCTTCCCGACGGGCCCCGGTCCACGCGAGCCGGCGATTGCCCAGGCCTGCTGCCAGCAGCTCACTCGCGCAGCCCCTCCCGGATCCCGCTGATCACACCGGCGTCCTTGATTCGATAACCGGGTAACTTGTCGATGGCGACGCGGAACTCGTCGCTGCGCAGGATTGCCAGGATGCGTTTCAACGCCTCGCTTTCCAACGTGCGCTTGTGACAGATGAAAAAATAGTCCTCGGTCACCAGGCGCACAAAATCCAAATCAAACTGCCGTGCGGCGGCCTCGACACCGAAGCTGGCGTCCGCCATGCCGCTGGCCACGTAAGCCGCTACGGCGGCGTGAGTAAACTCGACGCGCTCGTAACCATCGAGCTTCGTTTCATCCAACCCATACTGCGCCAGGAGCTGATCGAACAGCAGGCGGGTGCCCGAATCCGGGTCGCGACTGACAAAGCGCACGTGATTGTCGAACAAGCTTTGTAGCGAGGTAATGTTCAATGGATTACCACGCTTCACCATCAGGCCCATTTCACGAGTAACGAGGCCGATGATCCGCTGCTCGCCCGGCTTCAGCCAAGGGCGCATGGCGGCGATGCTCTTCTTGCGCAGCTCGCCTTGCGGAACGTGTACGCCGGCCAGATCGCAACTTCCGTGGGCGAGTGAGACCAACGAATTCTGACTGCTGACATAGCGCAGATCGACGCCGATGCCGGGCTCACGTCGCAAAATCTCGTGCAGCTTCGACACCGCGAAGCCGTGACTCGCATGTACGCGCACCACGTTGGGAGGCTCGGGCAGGAATTCCTTGAGCTCCGACTCGAGCTCCTGCACCAGGTTCTGGAGCTGGGGACGCAGGCGCGCCTGCAACCGCTGCCCCGCCCAAACCAACTTCTCGCCCAGGGGTGTCAGGCGGGTGCCGCGTCCCTGGGCCCGCTCGACCAACGGTGCGCCAAAAAACTCGGCCCATTTCTCGATCAGGTCCCAACAGTGCCGGTAGGACATCTGCGCGTGAGCCGCGGCGCGCGTGATCTTGCCGGTAGCCCGGATCTCGTTCAGGAAATCGAGCATCACTGGCATGGTCCGTCCGTCGTCCTCGCGGCGAAAACGCCAGACGGGCTCGATTTCGATTCGCATTGCACCGGGCTCCCGAACATATGCGGCGGCTTGCATAAGATATCCGCCCGCATCGACCTCGAAGTCCTGGTGGATACTCCCGGTTTTTAAGCCGCCCGTCCAGATTCAGGCGACGTGGCAAACGTTGCCCGCAGCGCCGGCATATGAACTAAAGCGCATATCTCATGATCACTGTGACAGGGTCACGTGGTAGGTCTGTGTCGTTTGACCATCCGGCGCGGTAACGACGATCGGCACCGTTTTGCTATCGCCTTTGAGCGCCACCTTGGACGCCGCCCCTGGCTTGACGCGCTTGCCGTCGATAGTCAGCGACTGAATCCTGGAGGATGCCGGCCAGGCGAGCAGGGTAATGGGGCCACGGCCCGTTACCTTTGCCCGATAGTCATGCCCCGTGGCGGTGAAGCGGCTCTCCAACGTTGCCCCCTGCAGATCAATCAACGTCAGGCTGGCGATCTGCTCGGGCGGTGCCGGCAGAAAGGTGTGCGGGTTGACATTGACGCCGAACCAGTTGGGATCGGTAAACCGATCGCCCACCACGATCTGCTGCAGTCCCGGCGGCCGGTAGGACGGCACGAGCGCCGCGGCCCCCTGGTCCATGGCATGTTGAAGCGCCGTTTCCAGGTTATCCAGGTAAGTCGTTCCGCCCAGCGGGCGGTCATTGTGCCCGGTCAGAATGTATTTCACCCGGTGATCCAACCTGACACGCGCGGTGCGAACCGCGGCGAAAAACTGGTCGAACGGCTCGGGAGAAAACTGCATCCACATCACATCCGGCGGCAGGGGCGAGTTGTTGCCGAAGGAGTCGCCCGTGAACAAACATCCCGCGGCGGGATCGAAAATGACAATCGAGCCGGGGGTGTGACCGGGAACCGTAATGATCTCCAGGGCACGATCGCCGAGGTCGATCTTCGCCCCATCCTCCACCGACCGAAGATGCTCGACGATGACTGCCGCACTGACACCACGGCGCTCGAGCAACTCGGCGGTTGCCGCACGATCGCCTGTGCCGACATACTCGGTCGAGCTCGCAATGAACTGATCCGCCTGACCGATGTGGTCACCGTGACTGTGCGTCCAGATCGTCACCAGCGGCAGGCCCGCGGTGAATTGGGTGACGTAATCGCGCAAGGGACCGCGGCCCATGCCGCTGTCAATCAGCGCATAGGACTTGGCGCCGCGCACCAGAAACATCTTGTCATTGTCTGAATCACGAATCATACGCACGCCAGGAACGACTTCCTCAGAGACGTAGGCGGTGCGATCACGCCGCTCGACGGTGTACGAGAAAGTCGCGGGATCACTGGGTGTCATGCCCGCCTTCAGCGCCACAGCGCGCAGGGTGTAGCCTGTTTTCAACCCCTTGTTGCCGTCATAAATCCCCGCGATGAACAACACGCCGTGCGAATCGAACACGGGAGAGGACGCACTCGGCTCGCTACCATCCCAGGTGTAGTGGATTTCGGTGCCTGGCACCGCATCCATCAATGAAAGCGAGGTGGTATTGGAATACGTCCCGGGCGGCGGAAAGAGGGTCGGAGGGGGGAGTTTCGCACCCGCAGCCTCGGTTCCGGGCGGCTGACCCTGCGCAGGGGAAGTCAGGAGCGAGATGACCAGGCAATAACACAGGAACCAGGAAGAATTCCGCATGCAGCCCCGCTATGGCAAAGGTTCACCGCCGATAGCTGGCGGCCATGACGGCAATTTAGCATTACAATGGTGCCCACGGACCGCGCCTGCCATCGCGGCACTCAAAGCCCTATGCCAGGTGAAACGCCATGCATACGTATTGGTCCCGTCGAAAGCTTTTGCTTTCCGCTGCGGCACTGACTGCGCCGGCTCTATGGCGCCCCCGATTGCTCCTCGCAGAGCCTGCCGCCACGACATACACCCTCACGACCGCACCCTACCTCGAAGTCGAGACGGCCCAAGGTCGAATACGCGGCGGCCACAGCCGCGGTGCTCTTGCATTCAAAGGTATTCCGTATGCGGGCCCGGTCACCGGAGTGGCACGCTTCAAAGAAGCACCGCCATCACAGCCATGGACCGGAGTGCGTGATGCCACAAAGCTCGGACCGCCGGCCATGCAGGGCCCCGGCACGACCTACGGAGAGAATGAGCCTCCCTACAGCGAGAATTGCCTGGTCCTGAACGTCTGGACTCCCGCTGTGAATGACGGCCGTAAACGCCCCGTAATCGTCTACTCACACGGCGGCGGCTATACAACCGGCTCGGGGGGCGCGAAGGATGTCAACGGCGCGCACCTGGCGGCCACCTATGACGTGGTCGTGGTGACCACGAATCACCGTCTCGGAGCGTTTGGTTATCTTTACCTGGGCGAGCTCGGGGGCGAGGAATACGCGAGTTCCGGCAACCAGGGTATGTTGGACATCGTCGCCGCCCTGCGCTGGGTGAAAGCCAACATTGAAGCCTTCGGCGGCGACCCCGGCAATGTCACCATCCAGGGAGAGTCCGGCGGCGGCGGCAAGGTCGGAACCTTGATGGCCATGCCCGCAGCCCAAGGCTTGTTCCACAAGGCCATCATTGAAAGCGGCGCCGCGTTGCGCCGTGTCACCCAGGCAGATGCAACCGAGACCGCGCGGCGCGCCCTGCGTGGGTTGGGAATCGGCGAGCACGAGTTGCACAAGCTGGCGGATGTTCCGGCAGCGGACATCATCAAACTCCAACTGCAGGCCGAGCATCACGAAGGTCCGTTATTCATCCCTTCGGGCAAGGACTCGGGACGTGCAACCTCGAGTCCCACCATCGGGCCGGTGGTCGAGGGACACTTTCTACCCCACCATCCCTTTGATCCATCCGCCACACCCCTGGCGGCCCACATTCCGCTGCTGGTCGGTTTCAACCGCGACGAGGCCACTTTCACGAATCGCGAGCATCCGGAAGTCTTTCGCCTGGACGAGGCAACCCTGGTTTCCCAGGCCCACACCCGTTTGGGCGCAAACGCCGGCCGCATCCTCTCGGTCTACAAGAAGACCTATCCGAAAGCCACCCCAACAGAACTCTACATCGCGATCTCCACCGCCCTCTTCATGGGCAATGACACGATCACTCTCGCGGAGGTCAAGTCAGCCCAGCCGGCACCCGTTTACCTCTATCGTTACGACTACTCGTCCAACTCACCGATCGCGGGAACGGACTGGACACTACGAGCCGGTCACGCTACCGAAATCGCCATGAAATTCTATAACTACGATATTCCGGCTCTCGAGGGAAACGGGCCCGGCGTTGCCGAGGCGTCGAAAAACATGAGCTCGTATTGGACCAGCTTTGCACGCCATGGCCATCCCCAGGTCCAGGGACTGCCCGCGTGGCCCCGTTACGAGCTCGAGCACCGCCCGACCATGCTCATCAACACCCAGTGCCAGGTCGTCAACGATCCTGACAGTCCGATTCGCCAGTTGTGGGAAAGCTTGCGCAAGTAACCTCTCATGTTCAATCAACTCACAAACCGCGCGGGACTCGCGCTCGTGCTCATGCTGACCGTCCGCGGCGCATGCGGCGCCCCGGCACTGGGTGCCCCGGCTTCCGGCGCGTCAACCACCTCAGCGTCCGTCGGCCCAGCCACCGCACTGGCCGCAATGCCGGCCACCACCCTGGTCGTAACGCCGGCCGCCACGCCGCCGGCGCTCCTGGACCGCAATGGCAGTCTGGTTCTGATCCAGGGCTACGCGCCCAACATCCTCCGGGTCACACTCGGCACCGATAAGGACGCGGTCCTCGCTCCGCCCGGATTCGGGATCAGCGCGGCGGCGGACGACCGGGGTTGGAAGCACCAGGCCACGGCTTCGGGCGACGAATTCTCTTCCGAAGTGTTCTCACTCGAAGTGAGTGCGCAACCCCGCCCAGGACCGCCGACTCAGATGGAGCGCTATTTCGCGCCATCATTACCTCCGGTGTCACTCGCCGTACGCGCCCAGGGAGGGGAGCGGATTCTGCAAATGAGCGCGTGGGAAATGGCTCCCCACACCGTCAACGGTGAAAAGACCTTCCGGGTGGGCGCGACTTTTCTGGCCCCGGCGAATGAGCATTACTACGGACTCGGCCAGAACCAGGAAGGCCAACTCGACTATCGCGGCCGGACCATCGACTGCAAACATTACTATGACGCGCCGGCTGGCGAGACCGTGTGCGTGCCCTTCCTGGTCACCAACAAGGGCTACGCGATCGTCTGGGACAACCCCTCGGACACCCTCGTGTCCGCAGGAATACAGGGACACACTACCTGGAAATCCAACGTCGGCGAGCGAGTCTCCTATTTCATCATTGTCGGCAGTACGACGGACGAGTTGTATGCCGGCTATCGCCGGCTCACCGGAATCACACCCATACCACCAAAGGCCGCCTTCGGTTACATTCAAAGCAAGGCGCGCTACGAATCCCAACAGCAGGTGCTTGCGGTCGCGGACGGCTATCGCTCGCGCGGCTATCCACTCGACATCATGGTCGTCGACTGGTTCTACTGGACCCGTATGGGTCAACTCGACATCGACCCGACCGCCTTTCCCAACCCCCAGGATATGAATCGACAACTGCATGCCCAGGGTGTCCACAGCATCATCAGTGTGTGGCCGCGTTTCGAAAGGGAGTCGCGCTACTTCGATTTTCTGGCCGCCCAAGGCTGGCTGCTGAAGGACCGCGACGGCAACCCCGTCGACGGGCTGCCCGAACGCAGCGATCGTGCCGGCGCGCTCATCGACAGCACCAACCCTCGGGCGCGCGAGTGGTACTGGGACCGCATTCGCGACAACATCGCTTCCCAAGGCTTTGATTGGCTCTGGCTCGATGAAACCGAGCCTGACCTGGTGCCCGACGGAGCGTTCTACTCCATCGGCTCGGGCGACCGTTATCACAACGTTTTTCCGTTACTCCACACGGAGGGTGTTGCGGAAGGCTCACGCCGCGACCGCCCCAACAAACGCAATCTCATTCTGGCGCGGGCGGCCTACCTGGGCTCGCAGCGCTACGGCTCGCTGTTCTGGTCGTCTGACATCAACCCGACTTGGGAAGCCTTACGACGGCAGATTCCGACCGGCCTGGACTTCACCGCCTCCGGCCTCGCCTACTGGGGGAATGACATCGGCGGATGGCAGTCACTGCCGGAGTCTCATGTCCCGGAGCGGCCGCTGTTGATCGATCCCTCGGATGCGAGAGACGTGGTCAGCCACTACGACGATTATCCGGAGCTCATTACGCGTTGGTATGAATACGCGACATTCACCCCGACCATGCGGGCACATGGCGCTCGTAAGTCGACCGAGGTGTGGTCATACGGCAAGCAGGCAGAAGCCGTCATCACACAGTACTTGAAGTTGCGTTACAGGCTGCTGCCGTACATCTACTCTCTCGGAAAAACGACTTACGACACGGGTGCTCCATTCATGCGTGCCCTGTTCATGGACTTCCCCAACGATCCGAATGTCTCCAATCTGGGCGACGAGTACATGTTCGGCCCGGCCTTCCTGGTAGCCCCCATCACCGAGCAAGGTCGCACGACCCGCCAGGTCTACTTACCGGCCGGACGCGATTGGTACAACTTCTGGACCCATGAGCGCTTCAAAGGCGGACAGACCCTCACCGTGACGGCGCCCATCGACACCCTCCCCCTGTTTGTGGCCGCCGGATCGATCCTTCCCTTGGGGAAGGACATTCAAAACACCGCCACGCCGCAGTCGCTGCAGGAAATCCGCGTCTACCCGGGCCGGGATGCCGACTTCGCGCTCTATGATGACGACGGCGTGACCTATGACTATGAGAAGGGACAGGGTCGCGTCGTCCATCTGCACTGGGATGATGCGCGAGGCCAACTTTCGGGGAGAGGATTGTCGCAGCCCCTCGAGGGGCTGACGAAGGTCATCAGGTGAGATGCGCCGCTCAGGCTCACGGCGACTGGACCTGCAAGTGTCATTGCATGCAAGCGTACGCCACTGTACCGGCACCCTCCCCTAATGCCGCGGCAAAGCCCGCAAAGCCTCGCGGCTCTGAGCGCACAACGTCCGAAACTCTCCGCTGATCCGCGCGTCAGCGGTGAGCCGATTCCAATAGGCATCGGCCAACGATCTCGCGTGCGCCCAGACAGGCAGCCAGGCGGCGCGTACCGGCCCTGGCTCGAACTGTCGCGGCACAATCTGGTCGTTCTGCGGCGCGAACAACATGGGCAACATGTCATAAGCAGGAGCCAGGCGGAACGGCCCTTCGTACTCGTCAAACAAGGTGATGTTGCCGAAGTGACGGTCTGTGTTGGCCGTCAGGGCTCCGAATGTATCCAACAGCCGGACGCGGCCGGCATCGTCCGCGGACAACAGGCCATCGGCCTCCAAACGTCCGGCAGAGGCCGCCCAGGAATCAAGTTGGCCGTAGCGTGAGGCATCCAGCGCATAGAGCGAAACCACACTTCGCCGCCCAACGAGCCCAACCCGATCGAAACGCTCACACTGCAGGAAAGTCCGCCCGCCGTATTCGAGGATTTCAGACTGGCAGGCGGCGATTCCGTTCTCATTCAACAACCGGTGCGCGAGATGTTCGGCGATGAGCAGATCGGCCCAGCGGCGGCCGATGGGAGGCGACAATGGGGGAGAGAACTTCACGATCGCAGCCGAACGGCGCTCGCGATCACCAATCCACACCGTAAACTTCGGGTGCTCACCGTGTGCGGAGGAACCGGGAGGTGCCCCCGCCATCGCCGCCGAGGCATTGCGCGGATACTCGTTGGCTCGCGCGTCCGGCGAAACAACAGGAGCCGACTGGCCTTCCGAGAGATATCGATCCATCGACTCAGTCCCGACAATGAGCGAGCCTGGAGTGTCGGTGGCCCTGCGAGTCAGGTAGATGAGAAAATGCTCATCTGTCCAGTCGATCACACGGGCCGGCAATCCTAACTCCGGATAAGCAGCAGGCACCGCTCGTCCCAAAAAGCCGGCGGGTCTCGCGTCTTGTAAAAAGTAGGGAATGCCCTCAAAGACCTGCTGAAAGCGTACAGGGCCACTGGTTACGTGGAAGCTGTTGTGCTCAATGGCTTCCAGGCTTCCCAATTCATGGACTCTGCCCGCCTCATCGATACGATAGACCGGCCAGCTCGAGCCGATCGTGGCAACATTTCGACGCAGCGCATACTGCGCGCCCCGCGTCCTCCCCAGGCGCACAACCTGCCGCTCATGCTCCAGAACCCTCATCGCCCGCTGGATCGTGGACGCAGAGACACTCAGCGCCTGGGCCAATGCGAGGTTTGAGCGTGGCCCCGACCTGAGCAGCTCCAGAAGCCGGATTGTGACGAGATCCATGACGAGATTTTAGACGAGATTATTGATACTAGCAATTCACGTAAAATCAATTAGATAGATTTATTTTAACCTCCCTGATGACGAGATAATTGGCAAGAAAATGCGACTTGGACTCCTCCACACCTACGGCGCCCTGCCCGACCGCTTCTATTCCCGGGTAACTCCCACTCCCGTGGTGAACCCCGAGCTGATCGTGTTCAACGGGCCGCTGGCGCAAGAGCTGGGGCTGGACGCGGTGGCGGTCGAGCGACAGGCGGCGGGAATGCTCTCGGGGAATCATCTGCCGGAGGACGCCAGCCCCATCGCCATGGCTTACGCCGGACACCAGTTCGGGGGCTTCGTGCCGCAGTTGGGTGATGGACGTGCCATCCTGCTCGGCGAGCTGAAAGGACGTGATGGAACGCTTCGTGACATCCAACTCAAAGGTGCGGGCGCCACGCGCTTCTCGCGCAACGGAGATGGCCGGGCGGTTGTGGGGCCCATGCTGCGGGAATACCTCATCAGTGAGGCTATGCATGCACTCGGGATACCCACCACACGCTCGCTCGCCGTAGTCGCGACCGGTGAAAGGGTTTATCGCGACAGGGGCTTACCGGGCGCGGTACTGACCCGTGTCGCCGCGAGTCATGTACGAGTCGGCACCTTTCAGTACTTCGCTTCCCGCGGCGACCATGAGGCACTGCGAGTACTGTTGGACTACGTCGTTGCGCGGCATTACCCCGAAGCTCGTTCGGCCGCTTCGCCGGCCCTGGCTGTGTTGAAAGAGGTCACGCGACGCCAGGTGGAGCTCATCACCCGCTGGATGCTGGTCGGCTTCATCCATGGCGTCATGAATACAGACAACATGGCCATCTCGGGCGAAACCATCGACTACGGCCCCTGTGCGTTCATGGATGAATACGATCCAAAAACGGTCTTCAGCTCGATCGACAGCTTCGGGCGGTATGCCTACACCAACCAACCGGCGATTGCGCAGTGGAACCTGGCCCGCTTGGGCGAAACCCTGCTGGAACTGATTGATCCCGACACCGAGAAAGCCATCGCCCTCGCGACAGAAGTGCTCGAGCCCTTCATCGACCAATTCGACCAGCTCTTCCTCGCAGGAATGCGCCGCAAGCTGGGGTTAGTGTCGGTGCAGGATGGAGATGGAGAGCTCATTCGTCGCCTCCTCTCCAGCATGCAGGAGACTCACGCTGACTTTACCCTCACCTTCAGAAAGCTCACCCTCGTAGCAGCCGGTGACTCCAGTGAGCAGCCGGCCGTCAGCGAGCAATGGCTAGAGGATTGGCAGCAGCGGCTGACACAGGAGACTCAGCCCCCAGCCGAGCGTGCCGCAAGCATGCGCGCGGCGAACCCCGCCTTTATTCCTCGCAATCATCGCGTGGAGGCCGCGCTGAGTGCCGCCGAGAGTGGCGACTACGCGCCGTTCCACAAGCTTCTGGGAATCCTGCAACGACCCTATGAGGATCAGCCGGAGGCGGCCGAATTCACCCAACCACCCGAGCCATCGGAGCGGGTGCTACAGACCTTCTGCGGAA
>Ga0105239_10004637_pt1 | contig 16336 bp, 15 predicted proteins | sample KBSC44metaG_FD_92761 | JGI IMG/M metagenome (GOLD analysis project Ga0105239, IMG submission 92761) | Corn rhizosphere microbial communities from Kellogg Biological Station, Michigan, USA - KBS C4-4 metaG | ecosystem: Host-associated > Plants > Roots > Rhizosphere > Soil | place: Michigan, USA...
CTTGTACTGTTAGTCCCGGCCTTGTGGCTTGAGAGGGATGCACCACACGCCTCGGCTTTCCGCATAAATATAACTGGTGTGTTGGCGATCCCTATCCCTTCCGCGGATGGTGTAGGACGCTCGGGCCTTGGCACGAAAATCAAAATAGCTTCATAAACACATTGACAATTCAATATACTTAAGTCTAATTGTGTACATGATGTTCGTCCACTACAGAGATCAATCTGCTCTGCCGAAGCTAGCCCCATCAAATAGTAGTGAATCGTCCCACTCGTCCGTACTGAACTTCATCATTTGATCGAATTCAGTGTCCCAATCGAAATCGAAATCACCGGGTAGTTGCGGTGGTGGGCCAAAGCAATTGCCGGTCTGGTGGTGTAAAGAGACATTCTCACAACTAGTTTCAAGACATTGCGAGGGAAGAGACTGGACTTGGCTGACAAAAGTTATTGACTGGCGTCGATGATGCTCCATTGCACTAATTCCTTGGGGTGTCTTTGGAAGAGTAGGTGACGAGATGTCCGAGGCTGTGGTTAGGCTACTTCCAGTGTCTTCACTTTCCGTGGTCGCGATGTTTGGTGGACCACCTGCTGTGCCGTGGCATCCAGGCCTTTGGGGACATTCTTCGGCAGGATGAGATTGCCGATCGAGAGGAGCAGCTCCGCTGACACTTGCTTCCTCGTCTTGGCGAAGGCGCCCGAGAATTGGCATGGCGCTCGACGTCATACGTTCGAGATATCGTTGACCTGCCTGCTGAAGTATGTCATGGTATATACTGATCATGTCTGCAGGATCTGCTAGAGCTGGAGCGTCGGCACGCCTCTGAACCGCAGCCCAAAGATCACCAACGACTCCATAGGAAAAGCGTAGAAACTGCTCAAGATGTTCCGCCACTGGACCCTCATAATCTAACACCTCTATTAGTACATTGCATAGATACTCAGACAGTGAAAGACTAACACGGAGTCACTGGACGTTGGTCGGCTGCGCCTGGAAAGAAGGTGTTGTAAACTCTGTGCCAATATTCTTCGCGTCCTGTTCCGGGCGTGTTCTTTCGCTCAAGGCTGAGCTCCTCGATGAAATCCGGTCCGATCCTTTCACGGTAGCGTGGTGGTTCGACTTTCATGCAAATAGGCTCCTCTCGCAAATGGGCCGCGACCATCGAATCTGACGCGAAGTCCTGCCGGCAACAACGATAACAGTAATGCTTGGGTAAGTAATGATTTCGACGAAGATGTTGTCTAGAAAGTGTCAGAGTAGTACTTCTCGGCTATCACGACCGACACTTACTTCAAGTGAGCAATGTTGACGAAACTGCACGTAGCGCAGGAATGGTAGGCTTCGTCCGATGAGTCAGGGCCAAAGAGAATGTTGTCGAACTTGTTGAATGGACATGCCAGCGGCCTTTCGAACGCCTTTGGAGGTTCAATCTCGGTGTGCTGGAATCTCTTTCCCCGATCCTTGCCTTCATCCGCGGAGCCATCATCGTCGGCCCGTCTACGCTTGCGTAGGTTCTGTGATGATCTAGAGCCTTGTGGTTGTCCCTTTCTACCAGCCTTTGAGGCAAGCTTAGGACCATCAGATCCACGAGTCTCAGTCGGAGGCGATTGGTTCGTGTCACTGATCTGCCCATAGGCGCTGAGCAATACTCTGCTGCAGACTGCTACGGTTTTGTCACCAGTAGTACTTCTTGAGACGATCCCATCCTCGGTAGACATCATCGAGGCGGTAGGGCTGGCCCTGTTAGTGTCTGACCCGGGTTCGTGGAATCTACCGGCTTCCACTGAGCCACCTTGATACTCGGATGCGATGGCCCTCGAGTCGTCCTGGAACACAATCTTCCAATCGGCTGTAACCGGAAGGAGAACTGGCGGCCGCTTGCATTCGATGTCAATAAAATTCAGTCTAACGCCGCGCCGACATCGTCTGTGAGACTTCGTGCAGTTCAGACAGTTGGGCCTCCCTTCATCACATTTCAAATGCCGTTCACGACATGTGAGGCATCCCGTTCGTGAGCGCAGCTGCTTCAGAGTAGAAATCTGCTCTTGCGCTAACGGCATCGTATCTGTACCGTATATCGAGGATGCGGTACTCTGAACCACGGGTCGTGAAATTATGTCGGGAGCGGTGGCGGTCTTGATTTCGGAGTTTTCATCCCATCCGCTAAAGCCGGTCTTCAATGTCTGGGTTAACAAGAAGCCCAGGGTGGGAAAGGATGGATCGCCGCCTCCAGGTGGGCGGCCTACGGTCGCTGGAGAACTAAGGTGCAAAACATCTGCAGACACCTGATCCTTGGTCGATTCATAAAGCGGTGCGGGATCGGCATGATCTGCAAGCACAGGACTCGCTCCCTTCAACGCTGGCAGTGTCGCAAGGATTGCTCCATGAGCTTCAGCATTTGCAGCGCGTGTAATTGCTGGTGGTGGAGTCAACTGCTGTCTCTTCCCAGGTATCTCGGACTCTCCAAATCCCAGAGCCTGACTTTTGGCAGCTTGAGTCGGGGCGGGATCAGTTACAGTGTTCCCCAATAAAGGCTGATACTGCGGCATTGAACTCGGTGGTGGGCCTGGATTTGCGGGTATATGTTCTTCAGAATCGTCGTAAGCAGGCGCATCGTCGTGTTGCCCTGGACCAGGGTGTGTGGCAGGGACCATGCCAAGTATAGAATGTCGGGATCCTTCCTGGTAATCCTGGTAAGACTGCATATGCCGTCGCGGACTCCCTGGAGGTGTCACGGCAGGAGTGGTAGGCATAGGTCGATCACGCATTCGACCAGTGAGAAAAGGTGGTGGTGCATCCATCTTATCAAGGGATGGATTTTTCCGGTTCCGCACATAAGCACTACTCCGGTTGCCCACTCCCATCACGCTGGAAGCGCTTGTGGGTGGGGTGGGAAAGATGTGAGGGCGGTCGAAGCCTGTTCGACCTGTGTGACGATAAGGGGAGACTGAGTGAGACGTCGACGGCGCTTGCATTGAGTGGTGATGATCTAAATCGATAGTTAATTTCAGTGCCCGAGTTGAATCTGTGCTTTCTAAACGTCTTCGTTCCGTTGCCTGGACGACTGCGTTCGTTCGAGGTGCGTTCTCTGGATTGTAGAGCAAGGCGCCAATATTATGTACGAACAGTGGGTAGAGTAGATCGGTGATCTTTGCTTGGTTGGCCATATCAAGTGCTCGCGCGAAAGGTATCCTGGATCTGTAAGTACCAGACCAGGCAGAGACGCTGATCTTACCAGACACCCTTCAGATGCATGGGTCCTATCTTCACCACATGCCGCGTTTTTTCCGACTTCAGTATCCCATCTCGCCGCCCTCGCGTCATACCAGCCACATTTAACAGCTTAGTGCCATTGATAAAATGGTTGTCTTCGCGACGAGCTACACATACTCCCTTGACCTCGACCTGAAAGCACAAACTACCTTCGTCCTCCCATAGAGTGGCTGTCACTGTGGGCTTAATCCCTGGCGGCGCGATCTGTCCAGTGGTATCCATTCTGTCCGGACCAATCGCTGGAGCTTGCCCAGGGTCAGAAGATCGTTCCACATGCCTTGTGGTCCGAAGACTGCTGTCAAAGGGGTTATCGAGAGAAGAGTAGTCAGCTGGAGGCCTGTGCGTAGATGCGGTCATTATCATATATCGTGGAGGGTCGACATATTGTGTGGAGAGCCCATCTGAGAGCTTGTATTGTCGCAAATCATTCGGTCCGCTTCCGTGGGATATCTCGCCTGTCGCCATGGTCGAAGAGATTCGCAGCTGCTTTTGCCCTCCAACACACCTTTCTGGACCCTGTCATGAAATCCTTAAGCTTCGGCAAGCAGAGATATTGTTGAGCATAGGAGGGTGCAATGTGGTCGGGCAAAGTCACTGGCGCTCAAAGCCAAGGCTTTGGTTCATCTTTCCACGGAATGGGTCAAAGGAGACGTCCTGGCAGCGCGCAAGAGTAGGAGCAAGAAAGACGATTCAGAGAAACACGAGATGTTTGGCAGGAACGACGTTTCAATAGCCCGAATATTTTGCATGGAGAAAGGTGTTGAAAGAAATACGTTACCGTGAACATGATGGGTGAAACGAACTGAGGAACTCCGTATTGCGTACGAGTCAATAGTCAGAATGGAAAAAGCAAGCAGGAGGTGTTCACGGCTGTGAACTGAGTGCACTCAGCCGCGCGCTAGGCAGGGATTTGTGGAAGATGTGATTGGGGGACCTGGAGGATCCAACACACGCGGCTGATATGCATTGGGACTAGTCTAGCATCTACCTGCCAAGCCCCCTACACGTGGTATCACGTGACTCCATGCTAAATCCGTTTCAACAGTGCCCTCCACCCCCTTTTTCACAACCGAGGCTCCCATTGTTCACAGGCGTGAACACCACATGGTGATCTTTGGATTGGAATATAGCTAGGTCCCGCTCTCGAGCAATACATGGCTCTTGAACTCATCGTCTGCAATAGAAATCTGGGGACGGTATGACGCAGAAACGATGAGGGTGCTACACAGCCGTGAACTGCATTCCGCGAAAGATCTCCCCATGTGCTCGGGGAATCATCCTCGTCCCACTGGCGTGAGCAGAACTTCAATGTATAGGAGGGCTATAAGGCAGTGAAGACAGCCGTGGCATGTCGTCAACGCCAATTACTCTGTCTTTCGCACAATGCCTCTCGCTTCTGTTCTTCCGCGGCTGGTGCTTGTTGTTTGTATGGGAACTGGGTCTGCGGTGCTTCATTCCATGTCGCTTTCTCCCACCGAGACATCCGAGTCCGCTCTGCTTCGAGTCAAGGCACTATGTCTTCGCGAAACTGTCTATCAGCGCCTATTCCAATTTCTATACCTTCTTGTGACGAGTCAAGAGTTGGTTGCATCGGTCACAGAGCCCAGCCATGTATCCCGTGCCTCATTCCTCTTTGTGTCGGTCGTCGTCTTACCAGTGCCATAGGTCACATCCATTGATATCGAAGCTACCTCGATCCGACCTCGTGTCTTTGTGCGCTGTTCCTCCTATGAGCCACTGCTTTCTGCAGCTCTAAGAAGGCCATCGCTGCTGAGCCGAGCTGGCCCCTTTGTTCGTCTCTTCCCACAACTCGTGATAGCAGAACACAATCAATATTCTCAAATGCCGCCAGCAATGATCCTTGTACTTTCACTCCGCTTCAGCCGAGCAAAGGCTGCTGCGATTATGGCGGCAGCAATGGTACTGGCACTAATCATCGGCATCGCGATCAGCATAGCTTCGCGCAGCCTCAACAATGGCTTAAGTATCTTTGCTTCGATTCTTGGCGTGGCAACGATCATTCAAGGCTGCACCCTGGCTTGCACAACACGTTCTCGTCTATTATCCTAGAGCATTTGAAATGCCTCTCAAACACTCCCATCGTCTCACTGCTATTGCGGGCGCACGAGGTTGAAGCGTCATCCACAGCCTAGTCCACGTCCACGTACAAACCGGGTTCTCTAACCATATCTATTGGATCGCGCTCGGACTCTTTCCCCCCGGAAAACCGTTGGACTTGTGAAGCGAACCTTCTTTGGCACTCTGAGGTGTAGAGGTGATGAATGATCTCGGCCATGCGATGGTGGAACGTTCTCCACGGGATCCTCTTTGAGAAGGTTCTCTCTGCTAGAAGTCTTGCGTTTGCGAGTCCGCCGTGGCAGCTCTTCATCAGTACCTGCAGGTCTTTCCTGTTCGTAATGTTTAGAGAGGTTTAGACTCAAAAGATGGTTGGGATTGTATATAGTTCGGAAGAAGACTGTTAGTGGTGGGAAGACGTTAAGTGCGACGAGGTCGCCCTCGGGGACGCTTCTTAGACTACTCCTTAGGCTGCTTTGTTGACTGCTTCTTGTACTGATATTTCGATTCTATCCGACATACTATTCTCTCAATAGGTGAAGATAAGTTCAACCAATCAACGAGCAATTGGGGACATCAATAGTTAGATTAGCTTACCTCTTCACCCCGTTTGCTGATGGTTACGTAGAGGTTGCCGGGAGGCTAGTTTTCTCTACTTCCTTTCTGGCAGAATCCACAGCTGACTCGAAGATACATCTCTTCTGCTTATGTGGTCTTGCTGGTGGAGGAGCAATAACGACTGCTAGCAATATTTGTCGTTCAGAGTTCTGCCCTGTTAATTCCTTCTCCCTCTTTTAAGTGTCTCCTTTTCGGGTGAGCTAGATAGTAGAATGTCAACCTCGTCATTTTGAGCCGCTGTTAGAGGCACGTTGGCGGTACAAGCGCCTTCCACCATATATTCAATCACAGAATTCGCCTGGCAGACCTCGCGTGGTAGAGCAGGGTGCTTTAGTCCCTTCTACTATCCCATCTTTATGTATCTTCTACATGTGCTCGCTAATAGCTGTACCTAATCTCGTTAGTAGCTCGTTTGATGAACCCGATAATGTCCCGGACAATCGGTGTACTCGACCTAGCTGACCTGCGAAGTTAATCTACAAAACTCTAGAAACACTTCGTCCATCTCATGCTTGAATATATAGATCGGCTATTGGCAAAAACTGAATAGATTAATGGAACGCAGGCGTATCAGCGGCTGGAGTGAAACACGAAGAGGATGTCACGTAGACATACATGTAACGGCTGAACACATTGCATCCTGGGTTTAATACCTAGTTATGTTCGCAGACTTCTCGAGTCGACCCGCCGTAGGCCACTAAACCATACATTCTAGCGGTCGCTTCGGTGCAGGAGGAAATGACGACTGTCATAATGGTGAAGGGCTCTGGGAACTGCGGGTTCAGTACATGTGATTAGAGCAAGTCAACCTTTTTCACGTCCTATATATGACGATAGCGATCGAGTATACTATTAAGCATGGAAGAGAACCACGTGAGCGATTAAGATGCTGAATAGTGAGAGGATCGCTCAAGGTGCGCTTGATCCTATTTCCTCATACATGTAATCTCATATCTATTCTGTTTTGAGCACAGGAACCTATGGTACCGTTGTAGTGTACCCATGTAGGTATTGACTAAGAGTGAGCTGACAACTCTCTCTCCCGCGAATGATTCCTTGGGAGTGATTCCGACTCCACGATATAAAAAGAGCGAAAACTTCAATTGATGAGAGTCAAACCTCTACAGATCCTCTTCCCTACCTCCAGTTATTCCTATCGCAAGCTTTCTCCAGATCGCCAGATAAACTGGAGGAGGGTACCCCCTTGTACTTCCCACCAAGGGAGTGGAGTGCATAAATCAATGTGTGAAGAAGTTTGACCTCTCACACATACACGAGGCTGTCGTCGATGCGGGGTGTTCTGATAGAACTCGGCTATTTCCGCCAAAACGACGAAAAGCACGGGGACTAGGCGCCCTCATGTCAGCCCATTGAGGACCCGGCTCAACCTCGATCATGTCACAGCGCCTCGACTTGGGCAGCAACGCTGACGACTCTCGAATGTTTAGACTGGCGGCTGAACAATAAGCAACATTGCTCACAGTACCACGCTGGATCATAAGTATGTCTTGAGCGTACTTCCATGGGACGATTTCTTTCCACCTTTAAGCCTATGCGTCGAGTCCAACTTCTGAGAATGAGGTTCTCAAGAGTCGAGCAATGAAGGAAACCATATTTGAAGAGTGTATCACCGGTCCCGACGCGTTAGCAGGATAAATATTTGTTGTGCGGCCATCTGAGGCCACCCAACTTCGTCAGGTCAACAACGAGACCGGATCCAAATATGATCGAGCCTTGGAAATATTCAACAATTAAGTACGACGAATATCGCCGTAGGATGTGACTGAAATGGGGACTTGGTGCACATACGGCACATGTGACATGCAACGGCAGTCGTAGGGATTCCTGCGACGGCTGTAAGCCTTATTAGATGCACTTGATAGCCTGAAGGTCCCATGACCCCTCTCAATCCAACCATGTCGTCCAAAAGCGCCACAGTTCCGGGGTGTGCAATGTCTGGAGGGAGCCACGTATCCCTGCAGTCGAGTCATGAAGCAACGTCCCTTTCCAGCCGCAAACCAGCACCAGTACTCCGTACTTCAGCCTCGAATTGAAAATGGTTTGTCTCTTGCACTTCAGTAGTTGCTAGTACAGAAGCAACATCATAGCTATTTTTTGGCGATTAGAAGCCTACACGAACTGCGAAACCACATGGGTCGAGTAAGAGACTGGTTTCGACGTGGCAGCGGTCGCTACCAGCAAGGAGAGACCTCCGTATGTCTTCTCTGAGAACGAAGGCCGTAGCTGACTCCAGCCAGGTCGACAGACAATCAGACCATGAAACCCGCCAGACACCTATTCCTCATCGTAACCCCACCTCCCAACCCCAACCGCGTTCCAGCACGCAAGCGCCGGCCTATGGCCTGAAATTGCTATATGAAAGTAGCCAGGCTGTTCCTAGCGTTGAGTACGTTCAACCACCATGATTAACTCAAGGGCTGCTCGCTCAAAAGAATCGCAGCATCATCGCTGTCCATGGCCTAGACGGTCACCGTGAGAACACTTGGAGCTCAGAAGGCGGGAAGCTGTGGTTGCGAGATTTTCTCCCGAGCAAGATCCCCCATGCGCGCATATACTCTTGGGGCTATGACGCCAATACGCATTCAAGAGACCGTGTGAACACGCAATACATCTATGACATTGCCAAAACACTGGTTTCGGATCTCACCATCGAACGGCAGGTCACCAAGACCGAGAAACGACCCATTCTCTTCGTCGCTCATAGCCTTGGAGGTCTAGTAGTGAAAAGCGTCAGTGATAGCTGATCTTTTATCTGCTTACTGCGGAGATGCTGACACTGCTACATTAGGCCCTCATCCACGCCAGCTCCACGCATTCGGGACACCTCCAGGAACACCGGGCCATCAAAGTCTCGACTTCCGGGATCTTCTTTCTGGGAACCCCTCACCAGGGTGGTCAAGGTGTCTCTCTGGGCCAGATTTTAGCAAACGTGGCCTCAACAATCACACATACAAACAGGCGGGTGCTGGATAATCTGAAGGGACATTCAGAATGGCTTGAACAGCAGCTGGGTCAGTACAATGCCATCGCCATGGATTTTAGGACCAAATTCGGCTACGAGACGTACGAAACTCCCATTTTGTTTGGCTCCTCAATCCTGGTAAGTCCTTGATCTCAAATTAGGATTCCTCTAACAAGAATAATAGGTAGTGCCCAAATACTCTGCCGTTGTACCTGGCGCTACAGATGTCGAAGAAGTTGCCATTCTCGCCAACCACACTCAAATGACAAAGTTTGTCAGTGAAGAGGACCCAGAATATCTGAAAATTGCCAATCGTTTGATGCTGATGGCAGGGTCTGCTGTACAACAAGTGGAGGAGAACTGGCAGAGGGAGCTCCAGACTCAGACCATGCATAGTAGGTAGTTAAACCTACAGCTAGCATCTTCTTACCATTTCTCTTAGAACTCTCTGAATGGAATGCTGCCAAAAACACACTCAAGCTCCTGATCGAACCCACTACTATGATACCCGAAAGGCTCGACCATGAAGCTACCAAAGTTAAAGTCGCGTTGAAGCGGCTGTCATATCCTGAGATGTTCGATGTGAATGCAGTTGTGCGCGACCCCGATCCCGGAACTCTGGCTTGGGTGGAAGATCCCCGTACACCGCTAGGAGAATGGGTTAACGATGGTTATGGGCTCTTCTGGATCAAAGGAAAACCTGGCTCGGGAAAATCAACAATTATGAAATATTTACACCAAATCTCGAGGCGCAGATATCATAACCACAGTGAAGGCGCTCAATATGACGACAGCGCTGCATTTTTCTTCAGCAATTCTGGTGCACCACTTCAGAAGTCGGTGGAGGGCCTCCTCCGATTTCTGCTCTATCAAATTTTATCGTTGATGCCAACTCGATTCGTGAAGATAAGACAGCGCTTCCAACTCTGGTTCATCGAAGAAGGGCATGAGATGTCTAAGGAGAAACTTCAATATCTGATTAAGGAGCTTTTAGAGGGCGCATCCGATTTACCAAGCCTTCTAATCTTCATCGATGCAATTGACGAATGCGATTCGTTCGAGAGGGAAGATATTTCATTTTTAAAGGCATTAGGGACCATGTTCGCTCCAAAGATACGCTTCTGCATTTCGAGTCGACCTTCGACGATGCTCTCTACTCAACTTGCATGTGTACCGCAATGCGATGTTGCCGAAACAGCCCCAACTGACATTGCAATATACGTCAAATCGCGGCTTCAAGCCGCCTGTGATAGCGATCCAGGCATATTTGTAGAACTGTCTAGTGACATCGTCAAGGCCGCCGCAGGGGTATTCCTCTGGGTGAAGCTTGTGGTGGAGGAGCTCAGTTGTGGCTTTGAAGGCGGAGACACCGTGGAGGAACTCAGAGCACGATTGTCTAAGATGCCCTCGGAGCTTGGTCAATACTTCAAACGGATGCTTGATCGCATCGACAAAAGTTTCAGACACGATGCTCTCGTGGCCGTCAACGTTATATGCACAGCCATTCGACCCCTGTCAGTTCATGAGTTTCGCTATGCACTCTTGCTCGGGATTACTGCTAAGGCTCGCAGGCTTTGGGATCTTGACCATGCTGAGTGGGCGATACGAACAAACGAAGAAGTAGAGAAACGTCTGGTAAGGCGCTATGGTGGTTTCGCCGAAGTTACCAATGGCGAGGTTCGACTGATACACTATACTGTCAAGGAATTCTTTGCCCCCGATGACTTTGCAACGACTTCTGAGAATCCAAGTGGCGACAGAAGTGTTCGGATACCTCAGCACCAGTTCCTCCTTCGTTCTTGCACCCGGTTCTTGTGCCTACCAGAGTTCAAAGCTACCGACCTGGGTCCCGAGTTGGAGACGCCTTTCTTATCATATGCCATTGAAAATTGGTTCAAGCACTATATCGAGGCAAGTGCCGACGGTTCCTTTGACCTAACCGACATATGGCAATTCTTCAACCCTGCACAAACCTATTTCCAGAACTGGGACCGCCTCTATCCACGGATCTGCCAATACATCAAAAAGACAGTTGTGGGTGGACTTGAAGAGCAAACTGACGTTGTGTGCTTTGCGGCGCAGCACAATCTGCTGGAACTCATGCATGGTCTAATCGCGGCGGGAGTGGATGTAAATACCTCGAAGGGGGAAATGGGCAACCCTTTGCAAGCTGCAGTGGTCGAGGGCCATTTGGAGATGGCCCAGCTACTAATTAAAAGCGGTGCCCGTGTAAATGCACAGGGCGGCAGATTTGGTACTGCAATCGCCGCTGCAATCACCCTCCAGAACGAGAGGATGATCCAGTTGCTGCAAGAAAACGAAGCCGAAGTTACCTTGTCACCGCCTCTGAGCCCAGCACCTTTCGGATCGAAGTGGACTGGATACAGACACGACTTTTCTAGACACCAGTCTGAAAGCGAAAAGCCACCAATATTCTGGCCCATTCCTGCTAAGGCACGTCCGCCGCATGTAATCGAGTTTAGCTCGAGCTAGAGACATTCTCCCCGCGACTCGCTTGGCTTAGATATGAAGCAAGCGCACGAGAGCGTGCCTACAGGGTCGGGCACGCGTTTAAGACCCCTTTTCCTACCTATGGACGGCAGTCCTACGTGAGATCAGTAGCTTGCTTTCGCCTAAATTGGGAGCCAATATTTCAGGCCTGTCTGCCAATAGTTTAAAGCTGATTATGAACATTGACTATCCTCGTCGGGAATACGAAGAAACCATGATGATGATCGATGGATCCTCAGGGTGATGGAAATCATGCAGAATCAATCTGCGTTTGAGAAGGTGGACTACGTCTATGGGATTAGAGCAATTTTGCCACAACCCCTACAGGACAAGGATCGAGGTTGACTATTCGACTCGATCAAAGACCATTTATCAGAGGCTACACGCCAAATGTTTTGGCCTTCTCTTACAAGAGATTGATGATCTCCCGAAAACGCTTTCCCCCACCGACATCAAAGATGAACGGCTTCCGTCATGGTGCCCCGCCTGGTGCAGCGGGCGCAATATTTGCTATCTGCCCAGTACTGGCACGGGTGCTGGCCGCCCACCACCCGGTGACGGGGAAGTAACGAAAAGGCCGTTGAAAGTCGAACTCTCAGACGATTGCCAACGGCAAAAGTTGAAAGGTGCCTCGTCTGACGTGATTGATGTTGTCCTACCCCTGGAGTATACCGATGATTCCACTATTGCTGAGTTGAAGGATATCAAGACCCTGCTGGCAAAGATTACTAAATCCGAGAACGTTATTTCAGAATGTCAGGAACAGAATTTCCGCTGTCCTGGGGTTCTTGTGGGTGATCATAAGTGGCGAAACCGTGCGACTTTCTCCGCATACCCATTTAAAGATATCCTGAAAGTCTTGCAGGCATACCTGACTCGCATAATAGCGACACAGCCCGTGTCAGACAGTGAGGAAGTGGTCAATATTGATGAACAGGGTGCCTGGCAGGGCGACGACCGTTTCGCACGAGCATACTGGAACTTGGTAGTATTTCGATGGCAGGCCGAAGCCTTGCCAGAACGGTACACAGCCGTTTAGGGCTCGTGCCTGTCGCCTCTGTGCCAGATGATCTCGTCCGGATCACCATTGCTACCGTAAGTGGAGCTGGTACGGGGGTCGACCGCGATGACATGCTCCCCTGGTGTACGAACAAAACGGCGGTGGAACGGATAATCCAGAGTCAGATGATGCATGCCGACATTGCGCAGACAATAGCTGTCATTCTTAGCAGTGTCGACGCTGCGGCAGATCTTTCTCCGACCACCCTCCCAGAACTCACAGCTACTTTCCCCGAGCTGGTGGGGGAGATCCAGGTCCCTGTAGGCCGGGACCACTGTGTAACGAGTATTGGGGCGGCTTGTGTTGCGAGGCAGATAGCGTTAATATCGGAGATCCTGGTTGATCGAGATTATGTACAGATTTTGGATCATGATGAGCTCTAGATTCGCGATCCGATGCAGCAAGATCAATAGGGCAGCAATTGAAATCACGAACAATATCATTGCCCTCGAATCACACATGATGATGAGGCTAGTAATGAGTGGGGCTTCCAGAAGCGCTTGTTGTGGTATTAGATGACAAGCGGTACGGGAGTGGATTATATGTATGAGCTGGCTGAGATGCGGAGAAAGGATTCTCCAACCGAATCGACGCAACACATCAATTGGAGAAGGAAACGGATATTTAACCGCCCTTCGAGCTGCTATGGCAGTGTGTCGAAGTAGGGATCATTGCTCAAGCCAATTGAAGCAATTGGTATCTGTAGAGGAAAATCCACGTGATATCGTGGTAGTAGCGGAAGCAGATTGAACAAGCATGGCATCCGAACAGACACCTATAGTGAATGGACCGACGTTTCTCCGCGGTGCGGCGATGTTGATCATCTGGGGTGGATTCCATGAGAGAAAGACAGAAATAGAGGAAGAGGAGCTCAATGACTGGTGGAGTAACGAACATCTCCCCGAACGCCTTGAGATCAAAGGTTTCCTCAGGACGCGCCGGTTTCACGCCCTGAAGCATGGACGATCACAATACCTGGTCTGTTATGAAGTTGAATCATTGGACACACTCACTTCGCCAGACTATATGGCGGCGCTCAATAACCCAACCCCAGGAACGCAGAGGTTCATGCCCATTCTCGCTTCGATGAACCGTTCCGCTTGCCATGTATTGTACTCGGTGTCTCGTCCACAGTTCAGTAAGTGCAGAGAGGGCGGGATCGGCGGTTCCATCGCCCATATTGTCTTTCAGCCTCCTGTATCGGCAAAATCAAGGCAGCATGTGCAAGACTGGATTGCGCATCGAGGGTGGTCCGCGCTGGTTCAGTATCACAGCTCTCTGGCAATTCATCTCTTTGAACACGACGGTCAAGCATCGTCATCGGGGAGTTCCACCAAGTCATATGTCGGTGTTCGTTTCCAGAAGCAGTCGAATGACTCTCAAGGCCGCTGGATGCTGATGATTGAATATGCTGAACCGATGGCGGCACCGTTTGCTAAACACCAATTAGTCACTGAAACCTTCGTGGAAGGCCTCCAAGGCTGTGGTATCCAAGCTGTGGATGTCCAGTTTTACAGCCTCATTTGTATTGTATCAGAGTAGAAGGCTGGTCGATGACTAATCCAAGTCGGAACGATTGAGCTCCTGTGTTGCTATTCCTTCCACGGGCTCAAATAGACATGGGACGTCGGCTGATTGCTGTCGATCGAGACTCCGACATTGAAGCAAGGCGATGGTTGGACGAGCCGTTCTAGAGGAGCCATACTAAACATTGGAAATTGACTTCTACATGTCGGCATTTACAATTGAAAGAGGACGTGAACCAAGACATGTAGACATCGAGTTGCATTTGCCAGGGACGCAGGAAATGAACGAGGCTCATGAAGGCTGGCTCTCAAGCCTCAGGGGGGTAACGCGGAATTAAGTTGATCCGTGACTCTCTGCGAAGCGAACGCCAAGACTTGGGGCTGCCTGCAGAGCCTCGCCGTCACCTTTTCCTCCGCAGCTGCTCAACCGCGTTCGCGTGTCCAAACACAGGCCCAAAAAAGATCTCCCGAACATTTGAGGCAGACATTGAGCAACCACGATCACGTCCATTACTATCGACACGTATCTCTTGTTTTAATTACTGTTTCTGCACCACTTCGATATGTCTTCTTGATGCTTTGTCGGTCCCACGCTCTCCGCTTACCCACTTCGTCCTTGGTTGAGCAATTCTAACCTGGCCGCCCTTTCGCCTCTCCGTCAGCTCACAGAATGAGTTTCTTCAATACTCCTCAGGCGCAGGCCCAACCTGCTAAGCCTAGCCTTTTCCCCTCATCCTCGATGTTTGGCCAACCGCAGAATCAACAGGCTCAGCAAGCGCAACAACCCAACCAGCAACAGAACCAACCAGGCGGTGGACTTTTCGCCGGATTCAGCTTTGGCAAGCCCTCTACGCAAACACAACCTCAACAACCAAGCATCGGACCTTTCGGCGCCTCTGCTACATCGACTCAGCCTCAGACTCAAACTGGAACTGGATTATTTGGAACCGGTGGTGGCGGGATCTTTGGCGCTTCCACTCAGCAACAACAGCAACAACAGCAACAACAACAACAACCAGCGCAGATGGGAAGTGTGTTTGGACTCTCTGCACAACAGCAACCGCAATCACAGCAGCAGCAGCAGCCGCCACAACGTCCCCTAGATCAAACACTCAGATTTGGTCAATCCCAGCAAGGCCAGGCGGCCTCGCCGTCCATGTGGGAGGAAGGACGAGGTTTGAATGTGTTCAGGTCCATACCCGCTCAGATGAACATTGTCAAGAACAAATGGGATCCACAGAACTTCTCTTCGCCATTGCGCGGGTATATCTACCAGCATGTTGGTAGTGAGACGGAGGCGTTTAAATATCGGGCCGGACCCGATGAAGATGAAGACAAGTGGGAGGAGGCCGTCAACAAACGGCCTGGTCCCGAATGGGTCCCCCTCGTTGTGAGAGGCTTTTTCGAATTGGGTCGGAAAGCTCAGATTCAGATGGAAGCCATTCAGAGGTGTAACATGATGCTCCAAGAGATCAACGCATCCCTCGATGCCCAGCTGGACGCACATCGTCAGAACGTGGCTACCAGGCTAGCAGAGTGCCAGCGACGACAGGTTGCGACCGCCCAAAGAACTCTGGCTTTAGCCGTCAAGGTCCAGACTCTGCGGAATAGAGGATACGTCATGGACAACGCGGAAGAGGAATTGAAGGCGAAGCTGGAAAACCTTCGCCGCGAAGTGCTCGACCCCAGCTTGAACGCACGCGAACAGGAAATCTGGGCGAGAATGTTGGCCATTAGAGAACGATCAAAGCGAATCAAGCTGGAAATGGAGAAGATCACACCGGCCGCAAATGAGAAAGACTCCGAACTCGATGAGGAGACCATCATGGCTGCCAAAAAGGTGAAGTTTAGAGTTCTCAACTGTCAGACCGTCCACTAACATGATTCTGCAGGCATTGGAAGCATATGATACACAATTACAACATTTGCAAAAGGAGTTGAATTTGGTTTTACAAGAATTCGAAGACTGGGAGAAAATCTCGAAAGATCGGGATAGTGACGTCCCTCGACGACGTTAGACCCCAGGAGGTGCTTCGAGCCGACATTCTGTGGTCCTTTGAGACCCATCCCCACAACTAGATGACAGGCGAAGAAAATCTTGCATAGCGACTGGCTAATTTGGGAAAACACCTTGATGAATCGAGATATCTTTTGATGCTCTACTATGAATTGTAGAACAAACGGTCGCGGGTTCCAGAAAATCTTCGCCGCATAAGCCTACTGTACACAATAATGTACAAAAAGAGAGGATGTGCTCTCGTCTTGGTTCTTGGTTTTTGGTTGACCTCA
>Ga0105239_10004638_pt1 | contig 16332 bp, 16 predicted proteins | sample KBSC44metaG_FD_92761 | JGI IMG/M metagenome (GOLD analysis project Ga0105239, IMG submission 92761) | Corn rhizosphere microbial communities from Kellogg Biological Station, Michigan, USA - KBS C4-4 metaG | ecosystem: Host-associated > Plants > Roots > Rhizosphere > Soil | place: Michigan, USA...
CCCTGTATACGCTCCCACTGATCTTCCCGTAATGCATACCGACGCACTGTCATCCACATTTACCTCGCTTAACTCTCGGTAAACCATTAGATCACAAATGCTAACTAGTGACACACCCTAGTAATAAAATTGCTTCAAAAACCGATAAATTTATCGATCATAAAAAAGCAAATCCAAGTCATTTTCCAAATAGCCCGTCGAGCAAAGCCACTAAACTGGATACGCTGAGTTCAAATGGAGCTTCGTTAAAACCAGAAAATCTTCCAAAAAAGAACGCTATAGGCATATCGTACCCAACTGTATCGCCATCGTTTGGCCGCGTTTTTAATTACTAATTCCCAAAGCTTTTTCCAAAGAATACCCTCTTTAATTGCAATAAAAAGAGAGATAGGATTTTATAGAATGCGACCCGTATCTGAACCATTGAAAAATCCTGAAGTGACCTTTCGCTCAACCCTAACACTTTGGGATGCCGTTGCCTTGGTTGTTTCTGGGATGGTGGGATCAGGTATCTTTGTTGTTTCATCTCAGGTTGCGATTGATCTCCAATCGGGATTACTCGTCCTTGGAGCTTGGGTTTTTACGGCAATTATGAGTTACTTCGGTGCTTTGGCTTTTGGAGAACTGGCTTGTCTTTGGCCTCAGGTGGGTGGGCAGTACGTTTTTATTCGCAATTTATGGGGGCGCTTACCGTCTTTCCTCTATGGGTGGACTTTGTCGCTCATCATTAAATCAGCCACTATTGCAGCGGTCGCGCTTGCCTCTATCCGTTTTATCAGTTCGCTTCCCGTCTTATTTCCTTCAATCCCCGGGTTGGCTTTTTTGCCTCCCTCAGTGTCTGTAATCCTCTATTCCAAGCTGGCAGCCGTTGCTTTAATTATTGGATTAACCTGGCTAAATCTGTTTGATGTTAAATGCGTCGCACGGATTCAAAATGTTTTAACCTTTATCAACATAGGCTCATTAGTGTTGATTATCGGTATGGCGTTTTGGTTTGCTTTTAATTCTCACCAAACTTTGCATTGGGAGAATATATCCTTGCACTCCCTGTTCTCTAAAAGTTCAGTGCTCAATCAGCCTCATGTTTTTACGCTATTAGGTTGTGCCTTAATTGGCCCTTTATTTGCTTTTGATGGTTGGGGGAATGTCACAGTTCTGGCCTCTGAAGTGCAAAACCCTAAACGCAATATCCCCATTGCCCTATTACTGGGTGTGGGCCTGATAGGCTTACTGTACGCCCTGGTAAATCTGTCTTATCTACTGGTTTTACCCTTCCCTCAAATCATTGCCTCCCGCGATGGTATTTTGGCTGCCAGTTTCATTAAGGTGGTTTGGGGCCCTTTTGCGCAAACACTATTGCTTATTATGATGTTAATCGCCGCCATAGGTTGCTTGAATAACATGATTCTGAGTGGTTCTAGGGCTATTTATGCTTTAGCGAAAGATGACTTTTTACCTTCCCGCTTTTCGGACTTATCTCAACGAAATAAAGTTCCAACCAATGCCCTCTGCCTGCAAGCAGCTTGGTCGTCCTTATTGGTTATAGGCAGTGCATTTAATCAATTGCTGGGTTATATGGTTTTTGCTGTGGTATTTTTCTCCTTAATCACGGTCTTGGGTTTAATCGTTTATCGTCAAAAAAATCGAACAACGTCGTTATTCCAAACCTTCAAAACTGAGTTCTATTGTGTTGTCTTTTCTTTGTTTTCTGTTTGGGTTCTATTCAGTTTGTTCGTTGAAAATCCCATGACCATTTTGGTCAATTTTGCGGTTAGCGTGTCTGGATTGTTGGTCTACTGGTGGATGGGAAAAAAGACTTTGAATTCTTATGATCAGTCCATAAATGATTCTAAACAAGGCGTTTAGGCAGGCTTGAAATTAGCTGGGGTAGCCAAAACGGAAATGTTCGCAAAGTCGTATCAACGTCACGAAAGCCCGTTTTGGCGTAGGGGTGGAACCCCTTCAATAAATACCCGAACGGGTATGAAAAACACGGTATGATAGAACAACCATGTTTAGACGCTCAACGCCTTATCTCTATTTGCTTTTACCGGCTCTCTTACTCGGGATCTTTTTTCTTTATCCCCTGTTGATGGCGTCTCATATCAGCCTGCTCGATTATAGTCACGATCTGTATAATCCAAACTTCGTCGGGTTTGGGAATTACCTCACCCTGTTTCATATGCCTGCATTCTGGACCGCTATCATTAATACGGTCGTTCTCCTTTTAGGTATTGTGCCGGTCATGATCGTGTTTCCTCTGCTCTTGTCCTTATTGGTGAACGGTGAATTTAAAGGTGTGCAGGCTTTTCGAGTTCTGCTCTATATGCCGGTTATTGTTTCGATGGTCGTTGCCGGTTTGACCTGGCGTTGGCTACTGGCAGATGATGGTTTACTGAATGGTTTTTTAGCACTCTTTCACTTACCCAAGGTTGCATGGTTGACCGATCCCGATATCGTTCTCTATAGCATTATGCTGGTTATTATCTGGAAGGGTGCAGCCTACTACATGATGATGTATCTGGCGCATTTACAGAATGTGTCCCAAGACCTTTATGAGGCTGCGATACTGGATGGCGCGGACAATTGGAAAAAACACTGGTATGTGACGCTTCCCCATCTGCGTCCCACGATGATTATGGTTGCAATTATCAGTACGATTGGAACCTGGAAAATATTCACAGAAATCTACGTCATGACGCGCGGCGGTCCTGCGGGTGGCAGCAAAACCCTGGTTTACTTTCTCTACGAGCGTGCTTTTGAGAACCTGGATTTAGGCATTGCGAGTGCGGCAGGGCTCATTTTGATGGGGATTTTGATTGTCTTCAGCCTGATTGAAATGTGGGTTTCCGGTAAAGCAGAATCCTTAAGGTCGGGGAAAAAGCACAAAGTTGCTGTTAATCACGCAGCACCCTTAAAGGATTTGGCCGTGGTGCCGGATTGATGGAGTCGGTTGCATGAATAAATCCATTGCTGTGATATCTCGCTATGCGCTTTTGCTTCTGTTGACGATTTTATCGATAGGGCCTTTTTTGTGGTTGCTTTCAACGGCGTTGAAAGGACCTGAGGAAAACATTTTTGCCTATCCGCCTCAATGGATTCCTAAACAAGCAACGCTTCAAAACTTTGTGGCGGTTTGGAATGAAATTCCGATGGCTGCCTTTTTCTATAACAGTTTGGTTGTTACAGGGCTTACGGTTGTCGCGAATGTTTTGATCAGCATTCTAGCCGCTTATCCTTTAGCGCGCATGCGTTTTAAAGGAGAATTTTTTGCAATGTTGACGGTGCTCAGTTCCATGATGGTCCCGTTTCAGGTGTTAATGATTCCCGTTTATCTCATCTGTTTGAAACTGCACTTAACAGATGCTTCCGGCGAGTGGGCGGCTTGGGCTGGTCTGGTGCTGCCATTTTCGGTCAGTGGTTTTGGGATATTTTTCGTCCGCCAGGCGATGCTGAATTTGCCAAAGGAGCTTGAAGAAGCTGCTGTTTTGGATGGTTGTAACAGTTGGCAAACCTTGTGGCTGGTATTGATACCTTTAATTAAACCTACTTTGGCGACACTTTCTGTATTTGCTTTCTTGACGGCCTGGGGTGAGTTCTTGTGGCCGGGAATCGTGCTATCCGACCCACAACGCTTTACGCTTCCGGTTGGATTGGTTCGATTACAGAGTGCTTTTAGTGCCGATTGGCGCTTGATTGCCGCTGGAACGCTGTTATCCTTAGTGCCTATTATTGCCTTTTTCTTAGCACTTCAACGCTACTTTATTTCCGGTGCCACAAATGGTGCGGTGAAAGGGTAACGAGCAAGTTGCTAAGGCTTGCATTCTAATAAAGTTCTTTGCAATTGTTCTGGAATCCTTTCTCTGTAGGGCTTAATGGAAATTCAGATCTTTGTACACGAGTAACAGCGTCTTTCCCGCGAATGCGGGAATCTTTCCCTTTCGAATCCGACAAACCAAAGCAGGGCGCTATAAATATTCTTGCTCTGAAAAACCATTGTTTGTTATAAGTATCATTAGCTCATCATTGCTTGAGGGAAAGACAAGTGTTGACGTTTAGAACTAAAAAAGCATTAATTGCTTCATTGTTTTCTTATTCCTTCTTATGGGGCATTGGTTTTACTCAACAAGTGGCAGAATGGGATGATTTTAGCTTAAGAGTTCAAAACGGGCACTGTGTTGATGATGGTCAGTGCATTTATCGGATTATGGATAACAGTAATCACGTTCTCTATCAGACAAAAAATGAAACCAAACCATCTTATTTGGATTCATTCCATGACGGGCACAGGGACTTCGAAACCTTTCAAAACGGTGTGACATTGCATCATGTTTATCATGGGGATGTTGGGCAATATGATATTCATGTTATTAGCGAGACTAATTCGGACCAACAAGTAAGGATTAACCCAGAAAGCGTAAGTAAATTCAAAGAGCTTCAGCAAACTCAACCAAAAATTCTTGAAAAGGTAGAAAGCAAAGACACAATTCCTGAGGATGAGGCTTTAGAAAACTCCGTAGCTTCTTCTGGTGATGAACTTGCGGAACCACAGCCGCAGCTTGATGCTCAAAAGAATAAGATAAACACTGGTAATCCTGTCACTCATGTTGATACTGATGAAAAATCTTCTAATCATAAGGAGAGCTTTTTGGAGGGAATTGGTGCATTTTTGGCCGGAGGAAGTTTCTTTGTTCTCATAGGCTCTTTTGTGCTCTTTCTATACTTTCTACCAACTTTTGTTGCTTATAAGAATAAAAATTGTCAAAATGTCTTGGTGATTTTTCTCATCAACTTTTTTACAGGCTGGACTGCAATAGGTTGGGTGCTTGCTCTTATTATGGCGCTATGGAAGCCACCTTCTCAAAGTAACCAAGTTGTTAACGTTGTCTATCAAGCTTCGGAAACAAAAAATCTAGTACTTACTGATCCAGAAAACGTAACTCACTCCTTAGAAGAACAAGATTAATAAGAAGTTAGCTCAATGATCGTTTTTCCATCGCCACCACGAACGGCTTGGGCGGGATAATAGCGTTGAACATAAGACGATTTTGCCAGGTATTGTCGAATTTCTTTTTTGAGCACGCCTGTTCCTAAGCCATGAACAATGGCAACAGCACTTTCACCAGACATGACGGCGTTATCCAGAAATTTTTCGACTTCTTCAACCGCTTCCTGAGTACGCTTTCCACGAACATCACAGACGGTTGTCGGATCAATCGCTTCAGCGGAATCCGGAGCTGAATTCGGACTCAGGCTGGGGCGATAAGAATCCCCCTCTTTATGACGCATGGGTTTATCTAAGCGCCGAGCATGTTGAGCCTTATTAGATGCTGGCTGTTTTTTTATTTGCTTAGAAGCCTGTCTCCGAGGACCTTCAATGTCATCCAGCGGTAGAGTTAAACGCACTAAACCGGCTTGAATGACTGCTTCTTTGGATTGTTTTAAGAGATCCACAATCTCACCGCTGAGTTCCAGTTGACGGCTCGTGACTTTCATTCCCAGCTTGAGTTCTTCCCACTGATAGGTCGCTTTTTCCTGGAATGATTCACGGGTTTTGTTGAAGATATTATCTGCGCGTCTTCCCGCCCCTCGAAGTTGAGCCGAAATGAGATCCGAATCAAATTCATCGCTGGCTGCGCCGGACTCTGCGAGTGCGATATCTTTACGCCAGCGTTTGAGACGTTCTTCCAGCTCGTTGATGCGACCTTTGACACTCGATTGAAGTTGTTTGAGATTTTGCCTGCGCTCATGTTCAAAGCGCTGCCGATCCGCCTCGTTTCGCTCCCAGCTGGCTTGAGCTTCCAGGCGATAACTGCGAGCGCTGTCCAGTTCTTGCTGGGCCTGCTGATTTCGTGTTTCAAGTTCCTGTAACAGTTCGGATGACTCTCGCGAGGGAGCACTCAACATGGTGCGTGCTTTTTGAATCACACTGGGTTTCAAGCCTAAACGCTCTGCAATAATCAAGGCGTTACTGGCACCGGGAACCCCTACAAGCAAGCGATAGGTCGGGCTGAGTGTTTCGGCATCAAACATCATACTGGCATTGAGATAACCTGGATGACGATGGGCCTCAACTTTCAATTCACCCAAGTGAGTCGTAATGATTGCCAGCGCACCCTTTTGATAAACTTCATCCAGAACCGCCTTGGCTAAAGCGGCTCCTTCAACGGGATCAGTTCCGGCTGCAATTTCGTCGATTAAAACAAGTCCGCGACGAAGATCGGTTTCATCCGCAACCAAGTTTTGTAGCTGTTGAACATGTGCTGAGAATGTGGATAAATTTTGAGTGAGATCCTGCTGATCGCCCAAGATGGCACTCACCGGATCAAAGCAGGACATTCTGGAACCTTCACCGACCGGAAGGTGAAGACCCGCCCGCATCATCAGGGCAAACAGTCCCAGCATTTTTAGAATAACGGTTTTACCACCGGTATTCGGGCCTGTGATTAACAGAAGTCGTTCTTTTTGAGTGTCGTTTCCAAGATCGAGATCGTTCGGAATAATCTTATCCCAGCTATGCCGAGAATTGATTAACATGAGTAATGGATGTCGGGCTTGCCGAATATGAATCAGCTGTTCTTCTGTTTCCAGCTCGCAGGGAGAGGCATCCAGCCTGCGACTTAATCTGGCCGCGGCTAAACGACGATCCAGTTGTGCGAGCAGTTCGACAAAAGAGTTTAAACCTTCTGCTTCAGGATGCAGCCCTTGCGAGAGCATTGTGATGATGCGGTTAATTTCTTGCTGAATATCACTTTGGATTTCACTGAGTTCGTTGTTTAGCTTTACGAGGGCTTCCGGTTCAATAAATACAGTAGAACCTGAGGAGGAAGCTCCGTGAATCACACCGGGAATGCGATTTTTAAATTCTACCTTTACGGGAAGAACAAGGCGTCCGTCACGCTCAGTAATTGTGGTACTTCTGAGAGCCGGAAGAATATCCGGGTGTTGAAGAATCGCTTGAATATGTCGTTGTTGCGCGCTGATGCGATAGTGCAGGGTTCGTTTTAATTCTGCCAAGCGGGGCGTAGCATCATCCCGAAGATCTCCTGTGGGATGAAAATGCTTGAGTAGGTAAGTTAATGCGGTCTCCGGGATTTGCTCTTCATTTAATAAGGATTCTAAAAAGAAGAGTTGCGATTCAGATTTGAGCATTTTGGCGAAATGCCGAATCATTAAACTGCCTTCGCGCAACGTGCGGAGAATTCCTTGCAGCTCACTAAGACCGAGAAACCCTTCTTTTAAAAGTCGAGCAATGGCGGGTGTGATATCGGGCCATTCGGCCTCTAAAGTTACATCCCCGTAGCGTTGTAAAAGTGTTTTGAGGCCATCCACGTCGTTGATATGGTTTTGAATGGCATCGGAGCTTTCCAAAAAAGGATGCTTACGCCAGTTTTTTAGGCCATACGGCGTTAAACACTCAGAAAGTAAGTGCTCAAAGAGAGCAGGCCATTCCAAGAGTTCGAAAATTGCAGAATGAGTGAGATCTTGAGTCACGATTGATCCGGTATCAGAGTGAGCATTCTATTGATTGTCTCAATCACTGTCTCTGCACGCAAGCTCTGTAAAAAATGTGTGTGTTGTTCACAGGGGTAGGATTTTTGACATGCGATGCACCCGGTTCCCAAACTGCTGATTACTTCAGCGCCGGTTGGTGCCCACTTGATGGGGCTTTGTGGACCAAAAAGCGCCAGGATGGGAACATTAACCGCTGCCGCCATGTGAAGGGCACCGGAGTCAACACCCACTATTAAATTCATATTTTTGAGAAAGGCCTGACTTTCAGTGATGGTAAATTTGCCACAATGGTTATAAATGCGAGGTTTCAGGTGGTTAAACATATGAGCTTTTAGTGTTTCATAAACAAGTTTATCGGAAGACGCTCCAAAGCAGTGAATATGATAGTCCTCGTGGGTTAGTATCCACTCGGCCACTTTTGCGGCTTCTTTGAGGGGCCATTCTTTAGAAGGGTTTGAACTGGTAAGGTGCAAGCAAATGTGCCGTTGCTTTCGAGGAGGAATGTTTTTTGTTAAAGGCGAATGCTGGTAGCCTCTGAAAATCTCCAGCATTTTATGATTCTCTCCCGGGTTTGACCAGGCTTCTAAGCGGCAGTCTCTGCGATTTACATCAATATCAGCGGCGGCCAATACATCCAGGAAGCAATCGATTTCATGGCGTTTTTCCTGATACGGGACACGCTTGGTGAGTAAAAAACCACGTCCTTCGGTATTGAACCCGATGCGCTCCGGAATGCCTGCCATAAAGGCCAGCGTTGCTGAGGACAGAGAGCGTTTCAGGATAAAGGCGGTATCGTAGTGAACTTTTCTAAGTTGTTGCACATAGCTCAAGAAGGATCGTGGTTTCTGTCCTTCCGGCGAGTTTTCATAACGATGTTTGCGTGTGGTATCGAACATCAATACCCGGGACAAATAAGGACACTCTTTCAAAAGCTCGCCGGAGTTGGGGGCGGCTAATAAATCGATTTGAGCGTCCGGGTGGGCGGCATGCAGTTGCCGTAAAAAAGGTACTGTCAGCAAGGTATCGCCAATAAAGCGATAGCGTATGACCAAAATCTTTTTACGAGAGTGAGCTTTTTTCATGAGTGTGGGAGGCCTGGGGATTCAGAATTTGCACCGGGAGGTTCTGGCGTTGAACGTTGCGGAGAACGCGTTAAAAACTCTTCATAAAACCAGTATCCATCGAGCAAGGGTAAGGTTTGGAGGGTATAGATCTCAATTTCCGGGAACAAAGTAGGGAAGTAACGACGCGCCTTCGTCCAGTCCTTATCGGTGGTGATTACGATTGGTGGAGCTTGGTGGGGTTGTGTGTATGTTTTAACAATGCGGGCTAATTCTTTAATATCCGCTTCCGAATAAGCATGATGATCCGCAAAACGCTTATGTTCCAACAAGGGGAGTTTAAGCTCAAGAAGATTTTTTTCAAAAGCCTCCGGTCGAGCGAGGGCCGAAAAAGCGATGATACTGCGAGCTGCTAATTGTTCGGGTTGAATCAGGGTCATTGGAGTTCTAGCAGCATCCCCTGTAACGACTTTTAAACCGGCGACATTAAAAGGAACGGGCATAATGGGCAGGACACCCAGAGGATGGTAGGTTCTAACCCAACGTTCGACGGTATCAAGGGCTTCTTGCGTCATGGAGCGGGTAACAAAAATAATATCCGCACGGCGCAGGGCCTTCATGGATTCGCGTAAAGGCCCTAAGGGGAGCAGTCGACCGTTTCCAATCAAGGCTTCACCATCGAATAGAAGAATATTCACTGTGCGTTTAAGGCGCAGGTATTGGAAGCCATCGTCGAGAATCACGTAGTCCGGATGATACTCAGCCATCGCCTTGCGTAAAACTTCTTCCCTTCGACGACCCACTAAAACCAGAGCTTCCGGGACTTCCTCCTGAATCAGATAGGCTTCGTCTCCGTAACGCGGGTCGTCGGCACGAACGCCTTGTAAAGGAACGGTTGCTCCATAGCCGCGAGAAAGGATCAAAACCCTTTTGCCTGCTTTCACAAGGCCAGAGGCGAGAGCAATAACAATGGGTGTTTTTCCGGTGCCTCCGGTGGTCAGGTTGCCGACACTAATAATGGGCATCGGGGCGGAAAAGGCTTCTCGCCAGCCATATCGGTAAGCGCCGCTTCTGAGTGTGGTAATCAGTTCGTAAATCCAACTTAAAGGTGAAAACAGGCCTAAGATTTTTTGCAGGACAGATGGTTTTCCTCCTCTCGGGATTCGAGGAGGATAATGAAGTTGCGTTGCCAAAATTTTGAGACGCTTACTAATTATTTGGATTCCTATTTTCCGTAGCTGGTCCAAATTAAGGAAGGGCTAGATAATAGTCCCATGAACTCACATTATCAGTCATATCAAGAGACAAGACAACACTATGCGCAATTGTTCAGGCAGCTTGAAGCAGCCTTGAATGAGCGCCTAGAAAATTTGCGTCCTTTGCATCATTGTCCCCAGTGTCAAGCGGAAACAGCAAGGCTTTTGTCCAAGCAAGTGGCCCATGAGGGTTGTGTTGAAAACAGCTGGCGATACAATGCGCTACAGATTGTGGAAGAAGAAATCCCGACCGAGGTGGTCGCTCAGTTAACGGCGATACAAGTGGCCCGTAACCAGGTTCAATGTCACTCCTGTGGGGAGTGTTGTCGCTTGGCAAGTTCGGAATATTCTTATTCAGAGTTATTGCATAGAGCCCAAGATGGGGATGCATTTGCAGCCGACTTTATCAAAATTTTTCTGCCCTATCACTCGCGAGAAGAGGCAGTGAAACGATTTCCGACACAGGTTGATGCTGTTTTAAGTCATATCGGTGAAGCGCCCGGGGAGGAAGTTGTATTTTTTTATCACTGTCCCTATATTCAGGAAGATAACCTCTGTGGCGTGTATGGAACGGATAAGCGTCCTTCTATTTGTGAGAGTTATCCGGAAACCCCCTTGGGCTATGTGAGTAAAAACTGTGCCTGGAAGCCCTGGCAACAGAATCACGAGGTCGACACCTTACTCGCCCATGCGATGTTGAATCTCTGTGAGACCTGGAGCCAAAATATTCGAAAATCGATGACATGTTGACAAACGCTTGTCATAACACTTGCCTTTTGTTACAGTATCTGAGCTTAAATGGGCGATGTTATTGTGAGCGTTTTGTAACGTCTCTCTACTCAATAGATTGCCTCATAAGTTATCTAGGTAGATATCTTAACTTGTGTCCCAGTTCAGCCAGGGTGTTGTTTTTTGGACGTGTTTTGGTGGACGGTTCTAAGCTACCTTTGATACATATCTTTTTATTTTTTTCTTAGGCCTTTAATTTTTTCCTGGCTTGAATAAAATAGTCTAAAATCTCGTCCGTAATTTTTTCAGTACTTTAGTCCTACTACAAAAGGAAAGTGAAGCCCTTCTATGATGACTTCCGAAGACTCCCAGAGCCCTCAAGAAAGCGCACCATCAGCTGATGAAGAAGTAACTTCTTCGGTAAGCGGAAATGAACAGGGTGGCGATTCCTCCCAGAGACAACGTCAGGGGGCTCCTGCTGGGCGCGGACGTGGCAACGGTCCACAGGGCGGTCCTGGTCAACGTCGTCGTGATGGTGGTCCCGGTGGCCGTGGTCCCAAGGGTGCTGAAGATCCCGAACGTAGCGAATGGAAAGAAAAAGTTATTCAAATTCGCCGCGTAACCAAAGTTGTTAAGGGTGGTAAAAAACTATCCTTCCGTGCGGTTGTTGTTGTCGGAAACGGCAAAGGCGAAGTCGGCATGGGTGTTGGTAAATCCAACGAAGTTATCGGTGCTATTCAAAAAGCGGTTTCCGCTGCTAAGAAAAGCCTCGTTAAAGTGCCTCTGCACAACGAAACGATTCCTCATGACGTTACCTGTAAAACGGGTGGAAGCATTGTTGTTCTCCGTCGCGCTTCCAAAGGTACCGGAGTTATCGCGGGTGGTGCTGCTCGTGCGCTTCTGGAATTGGCTGGTATTGAGAATATTCTTTCCAAATCCTTGGGCTCAAACTCCCCTCTTAACGTTGCACGCGCAACGCTGAAATGCTTGTCAGACTTGAGAACCTTTGAGCAAATCGCTCAAGGTCGCGGCAAGTCTGTTCGTGAAATCCTACTTTAATTCAACAGTTGGAGAAATTTTTCTCATGTCTGCTAAAGAAGCAAAAAGTGAACAGCGCCCAGCGGCTGCTCAGCTTAAAATTACCCTCGTTCGCAGCGTTTTGGGCTACTCTGAAAAACAACGTCGTGTCGTCCGTGCACTTGGTTTGCACCGTACCAACAACCACGTTCTTCAGTACGACACTCCTATTATTCAAGGGATGCTGCACAAGGTACGTCACTTAGTTAAAGTTGAGGTCGCTTAAGGATTATGGCTAAGAAGACTACTACAAGTGAAGCTGAAAAACCTCAAGCTTTAACTTTAGACGATTTGCGTCCTGCAAAAGGTTCTAATCGTCCCAGTTTACGGGTTGGTCGTGGTCGCGCAAGCGGCGCCGGTAAAACTTGTAACCGGGGTCACAACGGTGAAGGTCAACGTTCCGGTCGTTCCGGCAAACGTGGTTTTGAGGGTGGTCAGATGCCTGGCTTCCGTCAAATGCCTAAATTGGGTCATTTTACTTCCGTTAATCCACGCAACTGGCTGGAAATTAACGTTGGCGATTTAGAGCAAATCCTTTTGCCTGAAGAAGATGCACTTACTTATGATTTAATGACGTCTGCGGGTTTATTGAGACGGACCCACGATGGTATTCGTCTTTTGGGTAAAGGTGAGTTGAAACGTGCGATTAAGATTGAAGCGCACTACGTCACCGCCTCTGCTCGTGAAAAAATTGAAGCTGCCGGTGGCTCTATCACACTTTTAGCGGCAGAAGTAAACGCTTAAATGATATTCTAAAAAGAGATGCTGAAAAAAGGCCTAAAAACCGAATTTTCAGCATCTCTTTTAGTTAGCAATTGATTGTAGTTCTGAGAGCTTGTTTAAAAAACCTTTATATTACACAGAATGGAAGGCAATTTAATAAGCTCGGAATAAGGTAGTACACAGAGTGGCAAGACCAACTGCGAACAAGTTCAACACTAATGCAATCCCCGGTATCGGCGATATTCGTGCGATGTGGGAAGCTTCAGGTTTAAAAGGGAAACTGTTGTTTACCCTGGCCATGTTGGCTGTATTCCGTTTGGGCGTGCAAGTTCCCATTTTTGGAGTTCATGCAGAGCGCTTGCAAGGTGTTTTAGGAAGCCAGATGCTGGGCTTTTTAGACATGTTCTCGGGTGGTGCCTTGGCGAGTGTTTCAATCCTTGCTTTAGGAATTGGTCCTTACATTACGTCTTCGATCATCATGCAGCTGCTCACGGTAGTTATTCCTCGTTTGGAAGAACTTCAAAAAGAAGAAGGTGAGTCTGGACGTCGTAAAATTTCGCAGTATACGCGTTATTTGACGGTTGTTTTATCGTTATTTCAAGGCGCTTTAATTATGCGCTTAATTACAAGCGCTCACGCAATTGATCCACATCTGCCTGTTTGGCTTTTCTATGCTCAGGGAATGTTGTCATTAACCGCAGGTTCTTTGATGACCCTGTGGATTTCTGAAATGATTACGGAGCGAGGGATCGGTAACGGTGGTTCCCTCTTAATTTTTGCCGGTATTTTGTCGCGTGTTCCTACTTACGCGATGCAGACGAATACCTTGGTTCAGAACGATCCGCAAAAGACATTTCTCTTATTTGTCCTGCTGGGTATTTACTTAATGACCATCGGTCTCATTATTGTTTTACAGGAAGCGGTTCGTACGATTCCGGTTATCAGTGCCAAGCGGCAGGTTGGTAACCGTGTCTATGGTGCCCAAAATACTCATATTCCTTTCAAAATTAACCCTGCAGGCGTAATGCCTATTATTTTCGCGTTTGCTGTTTTGGCATTCCCGAGTACTATTTTTGCAATGTTGGAACAACAGCATGTGACAGGTTTGCTTCGCGAAGTAATCACGTTTTACAAGTTATACTTTGCTCCTGGAAAGCCAGCCTATATTCTGCTTGAGTTTGTATTGATTGTATTCTTTACATTTTTCTATTCTTCTATTACACCCAGCATGCAACCACGGGAAATTGCGGACAACTTGAAGAAATACGGTAGCTCCATTCCGGGGATTAAGCCTGGAAAGCCTACCGCGGATAAGCTGGATGAAATTCTTTCGCGCACGACATTGATTGGTGCTATTGGAATTGCCTTGATTACTCTCGTTGCGAGTTCCGCAACCAGTATGACGGGGATTACCACCCTGAATGGTTTGGGTGCTACCTCCTTAATCATTATGGTCGGTGTTGCATTAGATACGGTGAAACAAATTCGCGTTCATTTATTGGCGCGTCAGTATGAAGGTTTCTTAAAATAATGAGTCAATTGTCAGAAACATCCGATGCTGTCCGGAACGCATTAAAAGGAAAGTTCTTACTCCCTTTTGTTGCGCCTCCCAATGCAGGTAAAGGGACTCAAACTCAAATCTTAACCGAACGATATCCGTTAGTTACGTTTGATATGGGTGCTACCTTCAGGGCTATTATGAAAGAGGGTGCTGACCCGGCTGCGAAGGAAGAACTGTCTAAATATATCAATGCAGGCCGCCTGGTTCCTGTTGAAACGGTTGCGAAAGTATTTAAACAACACTTTGAAGCTTTGGCTTTGCGCTCTTCGCAGGTTAAAGGTTTTATTCTGGATGGCTTCCCGCGTAGTGCTGAGCAGGCTCAGGTTCTTGAAGCCTTGTGCGATACATGGGGTATTTCTGTAGCAAAGGTCATTTATTTGTCTGTCTCAACGGAAACAATTAAAAACCGGGCAACCGGCCGCCGCTTTTGTAGTGCTAACCCGCTTCATGTTTACAGTGTTTCTAATGATAAGCTTGCTCCCAAAAGCAAAAAAGAAGGCTCCATGGATGAGAAAGGTCGTCAAATTTGGCTTTGTGATTATGATCAAGCTGAATTGATTATTCGTCCTGATGATGAGCCTGAAAAAGTATTGGTTCGTTTAGAAGAATACGAGCAAGGGACGCACCCTTTACTCGACTACTATCGCCAAAAGAACTTATTGCTTGAAATTAACGGTGAGCAGTTGCCGGGTGACGTTTCTAAAGATATCAAATTAGAGATGGAGTCACTTTTGAATCTGCAAGCCGGGAGCGTTGGATAATGGCTGAAGAAAGAATTATCCGTAAGTCTCGTCATGAAATTAGCTTAATTCGTACTGCGGCTAAAATTAATGGAGAAGCCCATGCGGAAGTCTCCCGGCATATTCGCCCCGGTATCACGACCTTTGAACTAGACGAAATCGCGGAAGCATATATTCGTAAGTCAGGCGGTTTGCCAACCTTTAAGGGCCTCTATAACTTCCCTGCAACGTTATGCATTTCCGTGAATGATGAAGTTGTTCATGGTGTGCCGAGCAAGGACAGGGTGTTAGTCGAAGGTGATGTCGTTAGTATCGATTGCGGTACGACTTACCGGGGTATGGTTTCAGATTCAGCTGTAACCTGGCCTGTCGGTACCATTACACCGGACTTGGAAAAGCTTCTTAAGGAAACTGAGCGATCATTAATGGCAGGTATTGCTAAAATGATTGCCGGGAATTATCTTGAGGATATTTCAGGAGCGATTGAAGACGTTTGTGTCGCTGGTGGTTACGGCATGTTAAGAAATTATGGTGGACATGGCGTCGGTCGCAAGCCTCATGAGTCTCCTTTCATATATAATTACCGTACTGGTGAACGTGGTCCTATGCTGGAAGAAGGCAATGTTCTGGCAATTGAGCCGATGTTCACAATGGGTGGCGATGATGTCTACACAGCAGAAGACGGCTGGACTGTTATTACAAACGATCACTTGCCCTCGGCTCATTTTGAGCATACAGTAGTTGTTACCAAAGACGAGCCTGAAATACTCACGCTGTTGCCTTAGTACTTATTTTAGTTATTAAAGGATTACCCCTCACCCGTATGGCTAAAGATGTCATTGAAATGGAAGGTACCATTCAAGAGTCACTTCCCAACGCAATGTTTAGAGTTACTCTTGAGAATGGGTTGGTGATTCTAGCGCATATTTCTGGTAAAATTCGTAAGAATTTTATTCGCATTCTTCCTGGAGACAAGGTGAAAATAGAGCTTTCCCCTTATGACCTCACGCGTGGGCGAATTACGTACCGCTTAAAGTAAATCAAATTTGTAAAACTCGAAGGTTGTTTTTATGAAAGTCCGTACCTCTGTAAAAAAAATGTGTGAACATTGCAAGGTGATTCGCAGAAAAAAACGTATTGCGGTAATTTGTACCGTAACGAAAAAGCATAAGCAGCGCCAAGGATAGTTAATCTGTCAACTGCTTTTAAGTGGTTTGATCTTGATTCTCTATTAATTTTAAATTAACGTAATTACCTCACGGTATTTTGCTTGTCTTAAGCTTATTGGAATTTTAATTAAATTATTCTGAACAGGAGTCCTGAATGGCTAGAATTGTTGGTGTAGATCTTCCCCGTCGGAAGAAAGTCGTCTATGCCTTGCCTTACATTTATGGAGTTGGTCCATCTGCAAGTCGCAAAATTTTGACTGCCACGGGTATTGAATTCGATCTCCTCACCGATGATTTGTCTGAATCACAAATTAACGCCTTGAAAGAGGAAATTGAGAAAAACTACCAGGTTGAAGGTGATCTTCGTCGTCAAGAAGGCCTCAATATTAAGCGTTTAATTGAGATTAACTGCTACCGTGGTCAACGCCATAAACGTGGTCTTCCCGCTCGTGGTCAACGTACAAAAACCAATGCGCGTACGCGTCGTGGTAAACGTACAGC
>Ga0105239_10004639_pt1 | contig 16332 bp, 5 predicted proteins | sample KBSC44metaG_FD_92761 | JGI IMG/M metagenome (GOLD analysis project Ga0105239, IMG submission 92761) | Corn rhizosphere microbial communities from Kellogg Biological Station, Michigan, USA - KBS C4-4 metaG | ecosystem: Host-associated > Plants > Roots > Rhizosphere > Soil | place: Michigan, USA...
CACCGCCTTATTTCCGCAGGCAACATCACCATTAATTTTCCAACGTAAAGCATTTTGGTAGGCGGCAGCGATATCGTTATACAGCTTTGAATAGTTTTGCGGCGAACCAGTACCTCTGTAAACGGTATCTACCGGCCCTTGCATGTTATAAGTTGGTGCGGAGTGTGTGTTCGCTGTCAGTTTGTCCCATCCTGAAAGCCAGGGATCTGCATGTGCGCTAACCATGGTTTGCATCCTGATAAAATCTGCCTGGCTGTGCAGCATGCCGGGGTGGATAAATCCTGTAGTTGCATTTACTGACAATTTGGAAGCGGGCGCAGACGAACCATTCGCTGTTACAAGCGAAGACGACTTTTTACACCCCAATGTAAAGATCAATGATAAACAACTAAGAAAAATTAGAATTTTTGACTTCATTTCTTTTAAAATTTAGGTTAAAATATAAATTGGTTAATTGGTTACAATATAAAATACTTATCAAAACGCAAAACCAAACCCTAATTACCTCACAAGGAGTTAATTAATAATTAAACAAAATGCAACAAAAATAACAGAGGTGGTTTTTGTGTTGACTATTAGGTAATAATTGTAAGTCAAACATAGGGCAAATCGTAAATAGTCATGAGGGGCTAATAGACCATTTAAGGGGGTAATAATTAATAATATTTGATTGTTTTATAGGTAAACAATTTACATTGTCTATTTAACCACGCTATTATTAACCGGATATATTATAACAATTTTGGATCAGATGCCCCCTTGCCAAAGCGATAACTCAGGGATATTTCATGGGTGGCATTATTAAAGGCTCCTAAATTGGTTGATGATGTACCGAACTGATAGCCATAGCCCACATGAAATGCATTAATGTTTAACGTAAGTATTCCCGACATTTCTTTATTGGTACGATAGTTTAAACCAAGCCCTAATGTACCTTTCATATAAAATATACCGGATACGTCAGCAGTAATCGGTACCCCCTTTGCATAGGAAATCAGGGTAGCCGGTTTAAATTTTATATCTTCATTTATATTGGTTATCAACGCGCCTGAAAAATAATAATGGTTTCTGAAATTGGTATTATCCTGTACAGACGCCGTCCCCAGACTGGTTATAATTAGTTCGGGTACTGATAAGCCAAGGTAATACCAGTCGGTGTAATACATTACACCAAAGCCCATATTGGGTTTAGTGCCCCTGACATCATTCCTGAAGGTTGGGTCGGTGGCATCCAGAGAGGAGTAATTGGCTGTATAATTACGTAAGCCTGCATTTATTGATACCGCTAAAACACTTCTTGAATCTAATTGTATCCCTTTAGCAAAGTAAACATTTGCTTCGGTTTGGCGTTCTATGGCAATCTGGTCATTAAATACGATTAACCCAGCTGAACCATTGATCGATTCGATGGGCAGGTTGCCGGTGATCAGATAGGTTACCGGCGCTCCGTCTACTCCTACCCATTGCCTGCGTACCAGGGTATTAATTGACCCGGCCTTATCCAGCAATGAATAAGCAGGGTTAAACGGTGTCAGATTATCCATATACTGCGTATAACTAAAAGCCTGTTGCTGGGCAACAGCGCTTGTTCCTATTACCAGGAGTAACAGGAACAAGCTTACAACCATCAGCGACTTAAATTTCTTCATCATACATCCACTCAAAACCATATCACTCAATTAGTATTTTAGTATGATGTAACCTGTTTTGTACTTATTTCCTTCTTTTGTCTGATACTCCAGCGAGTAAAAATAGGTGCCTGCTTGCTGCATAGTGTCGTTGATATTGGAATGTCCGTCAAACACTTTTGAGGCATTATCATATCCTTTTGTTTCAAATACTTTAACGCCGTTACGGTTCATTATCGTTAATTTATTATTGGGATACGCTGTTAATCCATCAATGATCAAATAATCATTGATGCCATCACCATTCGGTGAAAGCCCCTGGTGTACCACGATACCGTCATTACTTACATTTGAGGGGGCAGCAGCGGCCACCGCCGAATTCTTTAATGCAATTGTTCCTAACGAAGGTTCTGTCCCATAAATTAACTGCCCTTTGTAATAAACAGTAATGTGACTATTCTCCTTCATAATGTCTTTCGGCAGGTAGGAATAATCATTCAATTCATTAAAGTTCGACCAATCTAACTTGGAAATACGATATTGAATGTTACCCGATGTACTCAAGGGATAAAGAGTCCCCGCTGAAGCATTTACTGCTAACTCGAAATAAGTATCGGCGCCATTAAGTATAGGGTTAACTTTTACAAAGTTGCCGTTTATGTTAGCGTTGCCTTGTTTGGCAAAATCGACCCAGTAATTCAGGCTTTGTGACCCATCCTCGGTAAACCAGTAACGCGCGGTAATATCTCCAAAGGCTACCGGTCCGTTACCAACATTATTAATAGCAAGGTAGGTGCTGATAGTATTACTACCAGTGTTCTGATTTTGATTCTGGTAAGAAACATTCAGGCTGATAAGAGCTGGCACAACGGTGGGTTCAGTTCCCCAAACCAGCACACCATTCCGGTAAAGCGTGATGTGATTATTGTTGTCGTAACTGCCGGTATTATTCTGATATGAATAATCATCAGCCTCGTTCAGATTTGCCCAATCCTGATTAGCAAACCTGGTTTGTATTTGGCCGGTACTGCTGTTACCTGCAAGATTGCCTGCTGCAGAAAAACTGTATTCAATATAGCCCAATGCACCATTCCGGGGCTGCACTAAGGGAACATATTTCAGGCTTACATTATTATTCCCCAACTGAGCATAATCAACCCATGTGTTGATGCCTGCATAATTATCAGCGGTAAACCAGTAACGCATGGTTAATTCACTATAGGCAACACCAACAGAATCGGCATTCATGATGTTTACATAAGGGCGAATGATGTTGTTTGTCAGTTGGCCGTTATCACCATCCTGGTATTGAACCTGCAGGTTAAGCGGTACAACCTTCAATGTCCGGCTTATGGGAGTTGCCGCTGTATACTGCTCATTACCGGTTTGGGATGCTATTACCGTACTTGTTCCGGGACCTTTAATATGTATCTTACCATTAAGTACCGTAGCCACTGTAGTATCTGAACTCGTGTAGCTTACCGGCAAATTAGAACTTGCCACAGCATTGATAGCAAAATCCGCATCTCCTATTACTTTCTGAGTCATCGGATTAAAGGCGATCATTTGATCGCCTAAAAGACCATCAGCAATTTCGGATGCACTGAGAGCCCGGCTGTAGATCTTAAATGCGTCAATTGAGCCTTTGAACATAGGATCAGCAGAAAATTGCGATTTGCCTAAGTAATTAAAACTTGTGGCACCCAGCGCCGAAGGTTTGATGCTGATACCTGTAGTAGATGCTACAGCGGCACCGTTAATATACATAGTGCAGGTGCTGCCCGCTCTGGTTATTGCCAGGTTAGTCCAGGTATTGAGCGGGAAGGTATAATTAAAGTTAAAGTTTTGTTCAGCTGCCGACCCGTTTTTTATCGCGTAACGTACAATGGATTTCCCGCTTGTTACACCTGCCTGAACCGATAAGAACATATACTGGGTAGCACTTGACCCGAAATCAAATACACGCATCCAGGTAGTAATAGCATCCATCCGCACCCAGGCAGAAATAGTGAAATCATTCAGCGTGCTCATAATACCCGATGGAAGCGTGGCATAGGCGTTGGCTGTACCATCCAGCAGCAGCGCTTGCCCATACTTACCGGCACTTCGGCTGCCTGTGGCCGCTAGTGTGGCGTGATTTGCCCCCCATGAGTCAATCCCTTTTGTTCCGCCTGTTTCATCAAATTTATAATAGTCTTTTTGACCAATATTGGGTTTTGCAATTATTTCTGCACTATTTGAGCTTTCAACAGTACCATCAACCGAAGTAACTACATAAAAATAGGTGGTTCCGTTAGTCACATTTACATCCGTATATTGACTAGCAGTAACATTCCCAATTGTAGTATAAGGCCCGCCCGAAGTAGTTGATCGTTTAACATTATAGGTAAAATTTGATATTGGCCCCCACTCTATTATATTTTTAGCATCCCCCGCCGCAACCAGTAACCCGCTCACAATATTGCTTTGAATGGTTAAAACCAGGGTCACAGTACTCGTGGTGCTTCCGTTTGACGCTGTTAGGGTAACCGGGAAAACACCGGTTTGCGCTGGGGTGCCTGAAATAACTCCTGTACCTGTATTAACACTCAACCCATCAGGAAGCCCGCTTGCCGAAAAATTATTGGGCGATTTGATTGCGCCAATGGTATAGGTAAAAGATTTTCCAACAACAACTGTATCGGCCAATGCACTGGTAATGGTAACAGGCACGGTACGGTCATCCAGTAACTGAATATCATTACCCGTTCCGCCTTTATAGGTTATACGAAAACTGTAATTGCCCACCGTAATTAATGCCATTTCTGGCAGATCCTTGAAGGTTCCGGTAATAACCGCGCTGCCTGTATTATCAATAATAGTATAAGACGTACCGGATGGTAATGCGCCTGCAATGCCAGTCACCGATAGTTTAGGATTATTAACCAGGTTAACACTGGTAACCGTTATTTTATCACCGGTGGCACTGCCCATATCAATCTCAACATTGTAAGTAGCATCAGATTTTAGGGTTAAAGGTCCAACTATCAAAGAACCAATAGCCTGATTGCCAGGCTCAAGTATTGCGCCCGCGCCGCTCCCGGTTCCAATCGTGACTGCCATTGAGCCTTTACCTGTTCCACCGAACGCACCAGCCTCTGCAGTAAGAGGGCTGTTAAAAACTCCCGATGCTGGATCATTATTTAACAGCAGTTTTCCGCCCTTGATTGTGGTTGTGCCACTGTATGAGTTATTTCCGGTAAAAATAAGTACACCGTTACCTACTTTTTCTACATTCATAGTACCGGACATGATTCCGCCAAAGGTTGTACTAAGGTTTAGTGCCCCAATGCTGATTATAGGACTGCCCCCGGCATCTGTCCGGATCGCCCCTCTCCCGGTAAGTGCGCCAAAACTGATGGTTCCCGTAGCGAATAGTATGCCCTGGCAGTCATTTCCATTGGCATCCAAGTTCCAGTAGGCCTTAGCACTACCCGATTCGGGTACTTCAAAGCGGGTGCGTGAGTTGCCGCTCCTGAGTTTAGAAACGAATGTACCGGTAAAATTGCTGTTATCACCAAAAAGGTGTAAGCCCGCATAAACGTTTCCATCCTGTATAATGGTGCCGCTACCCAAAAGTTTGCCCCGCAGGTTTATTGCATTACTGGTTTGATAAAAATAACTTGTTTTACCTGCGGCTATTTCAAAATCATTATAAAAGGTTGCATCGCCATTTACAGAGAACAATGCTCCTCCGTTCATAATGATCTTACCCACGCCAAGCGGGCCTGACGTTGGCGCAGAAGGCGTTCCGGTACCAATGCCTGATACCTCCATGCCATATATAGGAGGCCAGCTTTGTCCGTTGCCGTTTAGGGTGGTGGTACCGGTGTAAGTATTGTTTCCTGATATATAAAGATATCCTATACCATTTTTAAGCAAACTTCCGTTTCCACTTATCCCTCCTGTGAGAGATACTGTACCGCTGCTTACCGTATTTACATTGAGCAAAGTATCCAGCACAACAGGCATGCTCAGGGTATGTGAGGTTGTGGCATTGTTTACCAGGTCATTCTTTAAATGAAGCGTATCGCCGGATATGGTATAACTGTTCGCGCCTGCGTTGAATTGCATCCGCGAAACTGCCAACCCTTTAATATCATTAGTCAAAATAGTATCGGCCGATGCATTGAACGTAATAATGGCCGGACTTGCCGGAATAGCATTTTCCAGCCAGTTGGAAGCCCATTTTAATGAATCGGTTTCGGTCGCCGGTTTCCAGGTATAAGAACCAGACCCGGGAACCCCGAATGCCTCGATCGAATTCGCGCTTTCTTTGGTTTGCCCCACTGATGAAACCACATAATAATAAGGGCTTCCGTTGCTTACATTCACATCGGCGTAGCTGGTACCCGGTACATTGGCTATGGTTGTATAAGGGCCCCCACTAACGGTGCTTCTTTTTACATTATAGGTTGCTGCCCCCAAGGCAGTGGTCCAGCTTAAATCAATTTCTTTGTTTTTATTAATAACTGAAGGCTGATTTGGCGCCGCAGGCGGAACCGATGCAAAAACCACATTGGAGTTTCCGCTTTCCAGTGTTCCGGCCAGGGCCGTAACAGCATAATAATTATTAACCTCGGGCACTGGCGATGCATCAATATAAGAGGTATTGGTTATACTATCTTGAATGGTAGTAAAGGGGCCATTTGCCGAGAGCGAACGCTTTACGCTATAGCTGCTTGTATTTGTTATTGCAGGCCATGCAATGGTGATGTTTGAAACATTGGTTACCGCGGCGGTAACACCTGCCGGTGCTGTTGGGGCTGTGTTACTGGTTACGTTAATAACCAAGTTAGCTGTTCCTGTACCATTAGCATTAGTAGCCTGTAAACCTACTACACTTTGCCCGATAGTTGTTGGGGTGCCTGTAATAACACCTGCGACTGTATCAATACTTAAACCGGTGGGTAAACCACTGGCATTGTATTTTGTTGCATTGCCGGTTGCTACAATAGTATAATTAAATGTATTACCAACTACACCGCTTGCCGAGGTTGCGCTAGTTATAAGTGGCGAGCCTGCGGGGGATGTGCTGTTAACAGATACATGGGTTAACGTAGCTGTGTTTAAAGCCGAAGTATTATTAGAGATGGTATAAAAACCAACATAGGTGCTGGCTGGAAGCGTAATAATGTATAAAGCATGATTTGTCCAGTTTATGCCATCCTGCGAATGATAAGCAAACACCCTGTCGCCTACTCGTTCTATTTTCAACCACCACGGCGCTATGGGCTGATAATGAGAACGGGACATTTGCGCGCTGGAGCCATTTGCGGTAGCCCAAACACTGCCATTTCCGCCCAGATCCACGGCTACATAATTGGCTGTTGGTGATAACGACGAGCGGATCATTAAACCCGTGACAGCTGTGTTGCTTGAATTACTTTCAACCTTCATAATCATACCAACATCGCCTTTAGCCTGTTGAAAAGTAAAATTGCATGCATTGTATTCTGAATTTCCTGCTGCCTTCACCGTCCACGTTCCATTATTATAAGCAGCGGCACCGGTTAAACCAGTACTGCCAATATCAATATTACTAAGATGGCTTACAGGCTGAGCAAGATTGGCAGGATAAACAACAGGTGTTAATGGGGTGGCATGCGAACTGTCTGCCGATTTTAAATACAAAAAGGAGAAACCATCTTCGCCTGCTAAGGTCCGTATTTGTTCGGTATATGGTGTAGGAATACCCTTACGCAGAGCATAAGCCCCTTTAATGATATTGTTAAATGGATGTCTATGAACATATCCGGGAGGTATTCCCCAATTGGTCCAATAGCTGGCATAAGCCCCGTATGGTATAAAAGATAAGGTACCAGCAGGCGACTGACTATACTGGCTATATAATTCGCCGATTTTAAGCAAACGATTATCAAATTCTGCAAACAGATCAACTCCTTGTTTCCAGGCTACCTCTGCGCTCCATCCAAGCGCTTGAATTTGTTCAAACCAATGGTCATCACGCCCCGAATCGCCCACTTCTCCGTTAGGTAAGCTATTGCGTAATCCTCCGCCTGCATCCATACGATATACTTCAATGGCCTGCTGCCACAGAACCGGGTCTTTTAAATAGGCAGCAATACCTATTGCTATTTGGCACTGCAGGGCGCCTTTATTTGCATCCCTTAAAGGGCTGGGCATCCATGAGGACGGGTATAAAACATTCCTGAAATAATTGTTAACATGCGTATCATTAGTGGCTGTCCATCCCGGAAAAGTGCTTCTCAATATATCGGCCCCGACAACAAAATAAGCTACCCGATCGCCAATATCAAGCATATTTTCTCCGCCTCCCCAGCTGGTATTGGTAACCGCCCAGGCATCCAGCATATTCGTAGCTTTTCGGGCGTATGTAGAGTCGCCTGTAAAAACATACATAAACGCCAGGTTATGAATAGCGATCATATCATCCAGCCACGCCGGATTATTTAAATTAGGTGCCCGGGTTACCGTAGCAAAAGGTCCTTTCATAGCATAACCAAGTTGTGAATGCGAGTCACCTTTCAACGCGTTATATCCTGTAAGCCATGGTTCTTTGGTAATATTGGCCTTAAGCTGATCCAGGTCTGCCCGGGTAAAAGGAACTCCCGGATGCACAAAGGTTTGAGCATGTGCCCGGTACACCAGGCCCGTATTTACAAGTAATACAACAAGAATTGCCGCAAAAAAACAAGTTAATTTTTTTCTCATATTTTTATATTAATGCCGGTTTAAGCATTGGTTATTTGCATTAGGTTAGGTGTATGGTCATACTCCTGACCTACTAAATGTGACAGTTGAATATCAACCTTCATTTCCTTATTTTTTCTAATCATAGCCCACCATTACCTGTTTCAGTTGGCAATCACCAATAAGGTGATCATCAACCATTACGGTTTCTCTCGATTGATCGTAAAAATTACAGTTGTTGTTTATCCGCTAACTTTGATGAAACTGTAAGGTTTATTGGTTATTGATTTGCAAATCAATAACCAAATATCGCTTCAAAAATGATAACTCAAGGGGGGATCGGGGAGCAATCATAGGGGGTAAAATAAAAATCAGGAATTTGGATGACTTGAAATCTCCCGGATGTCAGGAAACGCTAGTTGTTTAGTAAAAGAATACAGCAGTCTAGGAAGCATTTGAAACCCATAACAGCCAGTTGCTTATATGACGTAACTACAGCCGCAGGCTTCAATTTGAAGAGATAGAACGCCATATACTGATACCGCTGTTTATCCTGCTTTATATAACATATTAAAAGTATTCCGGTATCGTTTGCGCAGTTTTAGTTGGGCATATCCTTTTTTACTCGCTTAGAAGTAATTATTCTTGTTGAACATTATAAACCATTGTCCTTCCGGAATCATTAATTGATGACACTTTCTTCATAAAAGCATTAATGAAAAAAATATTCTTTCAAATATTATTCACTTGCATCTGCCTGAATTCGTTTTCACAGGAAACTATTATCAAGTATCTCTCGGGTACGGATAAAGATCATACTGTTCAATGGGATTTTTATTGCTCAGGAGGCCGCAGGAGCGGCTCCTGGACAAGAATAGCAGTACCTTCTAATTGGGAATTGCAGGGCTTTGGCACTTATAATTACGGACATGATAAGGTGAAAACTAATGAGCAAGGGCATTATAAACACCAGTTTTATGCAGAAAATTGGCATGGAAAACGAGTTTTTATTGTGTTTGAGGGTTCCATGACCGATACCAAAGTGATGATTAACGGGAAACAGGCCGGTGCGGTACACCAGGGAAGTTTTTACCGTTTTAAATATGAGATCACCGATTTACTTATTCCTGATGCTCAAAATTTACTTGAGGTTATCGTAGACAAAACTTCGGCCAATGCCTCTGTAAATGACGCCGAGCGCGGAAATAGTGATTTCTGGATATTTGGAGGGATATATCGTCCGGTTTACCTGGAGATTGTTCCGGAAACATTTATAGACCATACGGCTATAAACGCAAAAGCTGACGGGTCATTCCAGATGGATGTTTATGCCCAGGGACTGCATGGTGAGGAGATCATCCAAGCTCAGGTAAAAAAGCTGACTGGTGAAAACTTGGGTAACCCCTTTTCCGTTACTGCAAATGTTAATAAGGAGCATCTTGAATTGAAAAGTAATTTTAATCATATTCAATTATGGAGCGCTGAATTCCCTAATTTATATCAAGTGGTCGTATCCTTGAAAAATAAACAAGGCTCGGTTCACCAGATCAAAGAAAAATTTGGGTTCCGAACGATAGATGTCCGTATAAATGATGGTTTATATATCAATAACGCAAAAATAGTCCTTAAAGGAAGTAATCGTCATAGTTTTTGGCCGGAAACCGGTCGCACCTTGAGTCATGCTATACAGGTAATGGATGTAAAGCTCATGAAGCAAATGAACATGAATGCAGTGCGGATGTCACATTATCCGCCGGATCAGGATTTTCTGCATGTATGTGATTCATTGGGATTATATGTACTCGATGAGCTAACCGGTTGGCAAGCCAAATATGATACTTTAGTTGGACACAAACTGGTGAAGGAATTGGTTGTACGGGATGTGAATCACCCGGCTATCATATTTTGGGATAATGGCAATGAAGGCGGTTGGAACACTTTACTGGATAATGATTATGACCTTTATGACCCGCAAAAACGAAACGTGATACACCCATGGGAAAGATTTAGGGGCACAAACACCAAACATTATCCCGATTATAATTATGTCCTAAAATCAGTAGCTACTGATCAGGACATATTTTTCCCAACAGAATTTATGCATGGCTTGTATGATGGCGGCGCAGGGGCCGGGCTGGATGATTTTTGGAGCCTGATGCAAACACATCCGCATGAAGCAGGTGGCTTTATATGGTCGTTTTTGGATGAGGCTGTTATCCGGACCGATAAAAATAACATCTATGATAGCGATGGTAATCATGCCCCGGACGGGATTGTTGGTCCGCACCGCGAAAAAGAAGCCAGTTTTTATACGATTAAGGAAATATGGTCGCCTGTTTACATTAACCCCCATCCTATCGACAAAACTTTTGATGGGAAGATAGCCATTGAAAACAGGTATGCCTTCACCAAATTAAGCCAGTGTAGGTTTGAATGGCAACTGGTTAAATTTCCATCTGCACAAAGTAAATCAACCAAAACGTTTATAATAGCTACCGGAAAACCATTGCCACTTGAGCTGGCACCAGGAAAAAAGGGCATCCTTAGCTTGAATTTGCCAAAAACATGGTCAAAAAACGATGCGCTATATCTGAAGGCTTACGGTCCGCATCATGAAGAACTGTTTACCTGGAGCTGGGCTATTAAATCTCCCTCGACTATTCCTAAAGCTCTTATATCAGGTTCAAATTCTGCGATTGCCAGCAATGTAACAGATAAAAAGCTCATCGTTACGTGCGATCACATCAAATACTATTTTAATAGAAAAACCGGTTTTATAGAAAAGGTATCAAAACCGAAAACAGATATATCGCTGTCCGGCGGACCTCTATTGGCTGGAATAAATTCTACGCTAAACACATTTACCTACCAAGGTTTCAATAACAAATATGTGGTGGAAGCTGACTATCAGGGAGCGGGCTCATTACATGTAAAATGGACTTTCGTGTCTGGCCACCCTGTAAAACTGGACTATACTTATTCGCAGACACAGGATGCCGATTTTATGGGTATCACATTTGATTATCCCGAAGAAAAGATTACAGGTATGAAATGGTTGGGGCGTGGCCCATACCGGGTTTGGAAAAACAGGTTACGTGGTCAACAATTTGGCGTATGGCAAAAATCTTATAACAATACAATTACCGGAGAAACGTGGGGTTATCCTGAATTTAAGGGTTACCATGCCGAAATGAACTGGGTGGTAATTCAAAATAAAGAATCCGCATTTGCCATATATACTGATAATAAAAACCTTTACCTTCAAATGCTTCATCCGGCATTAGAGCAGGCAGCGTTGTCTAATCATAACGTTGAACCAGCCTTTCCATCAGGTAGCATTGGTTTTTTAAATGGTATAAGCCCTATCGGCACCAAATTTCAACCTGCAAGTGTAATGGGGCCGCAAGGGCAAAAAAATCATAATTCTGGCGAACCAATCAGTGGGACGTTATGGTTCGATTTTGTAACTCCATATTAACCTGAAACTAACTATACTATGAAAAATAAATTCGGAAATCCATTCCGATGGATTTGACTATCGACTGCAAAAGAACCGTCAAGCTTTTGGATAGAAAAATATAATTACTTTCAGCCAAAAGCTCCGCACCAAGGCTTTTATAATTGCCGATTTATGGAAGCCAATTTCTTCAAATCCTCCATAAAAGTGTTCGACATCTGTACTTTAGGTCACTTAAGGAGACAACATGTAGGTCCTTTTTATGCCAATAAAAATTTATTAATCAAATAGTTACAATAAGGACTTTTGTAGTTCGATTTTATCAAAGAAATTCATGAACTGTTAAGGGCAATGGTTTAAAAGTGCACCAGAAATGCAATTAACCTATTCTTTTGTAGTTCGATTTCTCGTTAAGGTTTATCATCTTTGCACATAATTCAATATTCCCATACTGTGATAAATGTAAATAACATTTCCGTTTCATTTGGCGGAACCACGCTCTTTAGTGATGTAACCTTCTCTATAAACGAGAACGACAAAATAGCCCTGATGGGCAAGAATGGTGCCGGTAAATCTACCATCCTCAAGATAATTGCCGATGTAGCCAAGCCAACTACCGGTAGTGTAACCGGTCCTAAGGACGCGGTAATAGCCTATTTGCCACAGCATTTACTCACCCAGGATAAGGTTACCGTTTTTGAAGAAACGATGAAAGCATTTGAAGAAGCGAACCAAATGCAAAAGGAGCTTGATGAGCTAAATGAACAGCTCAACATTCGTACCGATTACGAAACTGATGATTACATGAAGCTGATTGAGCGGGTATCAGAACTGAGTGAAAAAGTTTATACGGTAGAGGTCACCAACTATGATGCTGAAGTAGAAAAAGTTTTAAAAGGGCTGGGTTTTGATCGTAAAGACTTTGGCCGGCAAACTTCTGAATTTTCGGGTGGTTGGCGCATGCGTATTGAGCTGGCCAAAATTTTGTTGAAAAAGCCAGATCTTATTTTACTTGATGAGCCCACCAATCACATGGATATCGAGAGTATACAGTGGTTAGAAGATTTCCTGATCAACTCAGCGAAGGCTGTGATGGTGATCTCGCACGATCGTGCTTTTGTAGATAACATCACCAATCGCACCATAGAAGTTACTATGGGCAGGATATACGATTATAAAGCCAAATACACTCATTATCTCCAGTTACGTGCCGACCGCCGCGTGCATCAATTGAAAGCTTACGAGGAGCAGCAACGCTTCATTGCAGATAATCAGGAGTTTATAGATCGTTTCAGGGGAACTTACTCCAAAACTTTGCAGGTACAATCGCGTGTAAAAATGTTGGAGAAGCTTGAAGTTATCGAGATAGATGAAGTGGATACTTCGGCATTACGGTTAAAATTCCCGCCTTCACCACGTTCGGGTCAATATCCGGTAATGGTAGAAGACCTAACCAAAACATACGGCGATCACGTCGTATTCAAAAACGCATCCATGGTGATCGAACGGGGAGAAAAGGTAGCTTTTGTGGGTAAAAATGGTGAAGGTAAGTCTACCATGATCAAAGCCATTATGAACGAGATCGATTTTGAAGGGAGTTTGAAAGTAGGTCACAATTCTAAGATCGGGTATTTTGCCCAGAACCAGGCCGCATTGCTGGATGGGAATTTAACCGTATTTGAAACCATTGACCAGATTCCGTTAAGTGATGGCACGGTTAAGATCAAGGATCTTTTAGGTGCGTTTATGTTCAGCGGTGATGATACCACAAAAAAGGTTAAGGTTCTTTCTGGAGGAGAGAAAACCCGTTTAGCCATGATCAAGTTGTTGTTAGAACCTGTGAATTTGTTAATACTGGATGAGCCCACCAACCATTTGGACATGAAAACCAAAGACATTATCAAAGATGCGCTTAGGGATTTTGATGGCACTTTGATCCTGGTATCTCATGATAGGGATTTCCTGGACGGACTGGTGAAAAAAGTATTTGAATTTGGTAATAAACGGGTACGCGAGCACTTTGAGGATATCAAAGGATTTTTAGCCTACAAAAAGATGGACAGTTTAAAAGAGATCGAACAAAGTTAAAAAATATGTTTTCCAAATATCGCAGGCATTGTCTTACTTATTCCAATTATATTTTGCAAGTAAACAACCTTATTTCCGGGAAAAAATAAGTACTGCTTAAGCAAACCGGTTTTCTCCATAGCAAACTCAAATCATTGATTCTAATTAGGATTTAATTCTTTTGCACGCTATTATACATTAATCCGATCTTCAAATTATTGAGGCTAATTTCTTCAAATCTTCCATAAAAGAGTTCGAAAACTGCGGTCGTAAGTTCTACTAAAAATCAAAAAAAGGCCTCGTTAAAATCACGAGGCTTTTTTTCTCTCACGTTTTCCAGGTAATAGCATAATATGAAAAAGTTTGCATCGTATTAGGTGCGCTTATCCACATAAATGACACAGTTGGCTGAGCTGATCTGTTTTTCTTAAGACTAGCAGTGCCACTTCCAGCACTACTGATCAGACATTTACAGTATTAACCTCATTAAAAACCCGGCACTCCTGCCCCATCGTGAAATACTCAGATAGATTTATCTCATTTTTCTTTAACATTTTTCAATGGGAAACCAATTTCAGTACAATATGTTCAAGAATGTTTGTTATTTGATATTTATTTGGTACATTGTTATGTCGGACCATAAAAAGTTGGCTTATAAGCTACCAACCTCATGAAGTTATGAGAGGTTTATCTCCCCTTCCCATTTTAGAGTATTGACGTTATTTTACGCTTTGATACATACTCATGCCAGCTTCTCAACCCCATTATATTATTGCAATTGGCGCATCAGCAGGTAGTACTGAAGAAATTAACGCCTTTTTCGATCACACTCCTTTAGATGATGTTTCATATATAATTGTGCAACATTTATCAGTTGACTTTAAAAGCAGAATGGTTGAATTGCTCGCCAGACATAGTAAGCTTAAAGTTGAAGTGGCTGAGCATAATATGGAAGTTAAAAGGAATCAGGTTTACCTGATTCCTAACGATAAATTTATGACCATAAATAACAACAGACTTCAATTAACAGAGAAAAAAACTGCAAAAGGTCCGCATTTAACTATCAATACCTTATTCACTTCACTTGCCACCGATGCCGGTCCAAAGGCCATTGGGATCATTTTATCCGGCTTAGGCTCCGATGGAACCGAGGGTGTTAGCTCTATAAAAACAGCTGGGGGGATGGTGTTAGTCCGTAACCCGGAAACAACCGAATACAGCAGCATGCCTTCTCATGCTATAGCCACGGGAATGGTAGATTTTATTTTAGAACCAGAATTCATGCCGGGAGTTATTGAAGATTATGTAAAAAATCAAGGTGATATAAAACATAAAGGAGAATTAATAGCCGATGTTAACAGCGATGAAAAATATATCACAGCCATCATCGCATTAATAAAAGAAAAGTCGCCGCTTGATTTTTCCGATTATAAACAAACCACCATACTCAGAAGAACTAAAAGAAGAGCGGCTCACAAAAACTTTATCAAACTGTCAGATTATTTGGAATTCTTGAAATCGACACCCGAAGAAGTTGAGGTCCTGGCAAGAAATTTTCTGATAAGTGTTACAGCTTTTTTCAGGGATAAGGAGGCATTTGATGTTATTAAGGATACCGTATTTCCTGACCTATTATCCAGGATCACTCCTGACGAAGAACTAAAAATATGGGTAGCCGGGTGCGCAACAGGCGAAGAAGTATACTCTTTGGCCATACTAATTACCGAACAGCTCAATGCCAATTCACAAAATAACGTAGTTAAAATTTTTGCTACTGATATTGATAACGCCGCGCTCGCGTACGCAGGCAAAGCTATATATCCCAAAGCGGCCATTAAAAATATCCCCCGGGAACAGGTTAATAATTTTTTCATCAAAGAAGGGAATAATTACAGGGTAAAACCAGAAATACGCAAAATGGTCATATTTGCGCAGCATGATCTTGTAAAAAATCCACCTTATTGTAATATGCATTTTATCAGCTGCAGAAACCTGCTGATCTATATGACACCCATCCTGCAGAAAAAAATATTTACCCTCCTTTTGTTCGGGCTTAAAATGGATGGATACCTATTTTTGGGTACCAGTGAAAGCCCTATGCCTATTATGAATAACCTGGAAGTAGTGGATAAAAAATGGAAGGTCTATAAAAATATTAAAGCAAAACAAACGGTAACTTTTGATGCATTTTCGATGCCTGATCTGCAGGGTGTTAGACATGCCGCTCCGCTCTCATCCCTTGATGAGTCGTCAAAAAACATCAATCAAACCGTAGCAGATGCGATGCTTGCAAATTTGGCAAATGAACAGGACTATCTTACCGTTTGTATTGATGAACACAATCAGGTTATAAAGTCATATGGCGATCCGACAAAATATCTTCTTCAAAAATATTTCACATCAAATCTTTCAGATCTGTTACCCAAGCCTCTTGCTGTAGCCTTTAATATATTAAGTAATAACACA
>Ga0105239_10004640_pt1 | contig 16330 bp, 16 predicted proteins | sample KBSC44metaG_FD_92761 | JGI IMG/M metagenome (GOLD analysis project Ga0105239, IMG submission 92761) | Corn rhizosphere microbial communities from Kellogg Biological Station, Michigan, USA - KBS C4-4 metaG | ecosystem: Host-associated > Plants > Roots > Rhizosphere > Soil | place: Michigan, USA...
CCGAAGTGGGCCGGCACGATCTTCGAGCTGCTGTCCGCGCCGGTGTCGTTCGTCGAGGTCGTGCTCGGCTACGTCGGCGCCGCCGCGACGAAGTCGGTGATGCTCGGCGTGCTGATCCTCGTCACGGCGCGCTTCTTCGTGCCGTACCACATCGCGCATCCGCTCTGGATGGCGTTCTTCCTCGTGCTGACCGCGGTCACCTTCAGCCTGTTCGGTTTCATCATCGGCTTGTGGGCCGACGACTTCCAGAAATTGCAGGTGATACCGCTGATGGTCGTCACGCCGCTGACCTTCCTCGGCGGCGCGTTCTATTCGATCAGCATGCTGCCACCGCTGTGGCAGAAGATCACCCTGTTCAATCCGGTCGTGTACCTGATCAGCGGATTCCGCTGGAGCTTCTACGGCGTCGCCGACGTGAACGTGGCGATCAGCGCGTTCGCAACGCTCGGTTTCCTTGCGCTGTGCCTCGTCGCGGTGTGGTGGATCTTCCGCAGCGGCTACAAGCTGCGCAGCTGAGCACGCCGCCGGTTCGTCGCGTGATGCAGGCGGTGCGACGATACCAGTGGGCGCTCAGGAGGCATCGGCCGCGCGCACGCGGCGCGGCCGACCGGTGACAGCGAGCCACAGGCTCGTCGCCGCCGACAACAGTGCGGGCAGCGCGAACCAGAGTTGCCCCGCGGAAAAATTCGAATGCGCGCCGACCAGCACGAACACGATCGCCGTGCTCGAGATCGCGAGCACCGCGACGCAGGCCGCGGCAAGCCAGCGGAAACGCGCCGACAGTCCGCCGGCGACGAGTGCGAGCAGCGTTGCACAGATCGCCAGGAATCCCCACGGCAGCAGCCAGACCAGCACGTCCAGGAACTGGCCGATGACGTCGAACAGCGAGCCGCTCGCGATGGCATGACCGAGCGCGACGAACGCGACCGCCAGCGCGATGCCGGGCAACGCAAGCAGGATGCTCAGCAGGTGCAGCAGCGTGCGCATGGAACCGGACTCCCCAGGTGCGCCGAGTCTAGACCAACGAGGGCGCCGGATGGCCCCACGATCATCCCGCCGTGCGTCGCAGGAAGGCCACGAAGGCGCGGTCTTCGCCGATGCGCTCGAGCAGCGGCAGCACGATCTGCGGGCCGTTCGCGCTGTTGGTGAACAGCACCGTTCCATTGCCGTGCGCGAGGTTGACGTAGGCGAGCGTGAATACGCCCTCGTCCATGCCCGTGTGCATGAGGATCGTCTCGTCGCCGAAGCGGTACACCTCCCAGCCGAGGCCGAAGCCGATCTCGTCGGGGCACGCGGCGCGCTGTTCGGGCTTGCATTCCTCGGCCTTGCGGCTGACCTGGATGCGCGCGCGATCCTTCGCCAGTGCATCGCCGACGCCCTCGTGCCGGAGCAGGCTGACGATGAACTTCGCGTAGTCGCCCGGTGTGGAATACACCTCGTCGGAGGCGATGAAATGGTCGGCGATCGCCGGCTCCAGCGCATTGCCCTGCGCGTCGGTCGGTATCGCGATGCGGCCGTCGAACCAGGGGCGACGCGTGTACGCGGTGTCGTGCATGCCGACCGGATCGAACACGAGCGTCTGCGCCAGCGTCTCGAACGGCGTCGCGGTCTTCTTCTCGGCGAAGCGCGCGAGATATTCGAAGCCCTCGCCGGAATAGCCGAATGCGCCACCCGGGTCGCGCACGAAGCGCAGCACCTTGCCGGTTTCGCGACGCCAGTTGGGAAAGCCGGTGCGATGGCTGAGCGACAGGCGCGGCGTCAGCTGCTTGCGCCGTTCGTCGCCGGCGATGTCGGGATCGACCCAGTACCTGTACATCGGCTCGTCCAGCGCCAGCCGTTTGCCCGACGCGAGGCGCATCACGACCTCGGCGGTGAGCGGCTTGCTCAGCGAAGCGATGTTGTAGAGCGATGCGGGCGTGGCCGGCACGCCCTTGTCCTGCAGGCCGTAGGCGACGGTGAGGTCGATGCGCGCCTGCGCGATGTGCGCGATCGATACGCTCGTCACGTGTTTCTCGGCGAGCAGCGCGGGGACCGTTTCGTCGAGACTCGCGTGAAGGTTCGTGCGACCGGCCGTCGCGAGCACGGGTGAGGCTGCAACGAGCAACGCAAGCAGGGGAGTACGCAGGGACACGGGCAGGCTCCATTGGAACGGGGGACGAGCGCGACCGGCATCGCGTCGATGCGCGACGCGATCGGGTGGATGCAAGGGTGGATCGACGGGCGCGCGTCAGCGCAGGCGTCGCGCCAACGCGTAGAAAAGCAGGTGACCGAGGCCGATGCTGCACGCGAGCACCGCGATCGCGCCGGGATTGACCTCCTGCCAGCCGATCGCCTGGATCACGCCGAATCCCGCCGCGATCGCGACCAGCAGCACGCCCCAGCGCAGCGAGGCGAAGCGGCGCTGGGCTTCCTCGCCCTGCAGGATCGAGCGCAGCAATTCCTCGGTGCCGGGCTCGTGCAGCATGCGGTAGCGCATGACCGCGTCGAGCGCGGCCTTGAACGCGTAGGTGACGCATACGAACAACGCGATCGGTACGAGGGTGTGCTGCCAGTCCACGGTGGTCTCCGGCGGGGCCATGCGATCGCCCCTTTCCAGCAACAGAGACAGGACAGGGGCGCGCGGTTGCAGCAGGATGGGTGCAACCGCGGCGTGCCGATGCGTATCCCTCGTTCATGAGGCGAATGCACCGCGACGGCCGGTCGGAGGTCGCCGTGGCACGGCACGACGAGAGGGACACACCTTGCGGGACGCGACAACGGACGGCGCACGCGGATGAATCCGGACCAGGCCCTGGTCGAGGCGGTGCTGCGCCGGACGCCGGGTGCGTTCGAGAACCTCATGCGCGAGTACCAGGGACTGTGCTGGCACATCGTCCTGCGCATGGTGCGCCAGCCGGACGATGCGCGCGAGCTGTGCCAGGAGACGTTCCTGCGCGTGTACCGTCACCTCGACCAGTATCGCGGCGAGAGCCCGCTCAAGTCGTGGATCGGACGCATCGCCTATTCACTCGCATTGCGCCACCTGCAGCGCCAGCGTCGACCGACCGGTGCGGAGATCGCGCAGGACGACGCACAGGTCCTGCCGGAGGACGAAGCCGACACGTTCGATCTCGAAGCCGCCTACGCCGGCCACGAGGCCGCGCGCCGGCTGCGGGCGAGCCTGGATGCACTGCCGCCGCTGCAGCGCACCTTGCTGACGCTGTACCACCTCGACGACCTGGGCATCCCGGAGATCGCGCAGATCACCGGCTTGCCCGACGGCACCATCAAGAGCCACCTGTTCCGCTCGCGCCTGCGCCTGCGCGAAGCACTTCAGTCCAGCGACGGAAACCCCTGACATGCACACGCACGATGACGATGACGGGATCGGCGGCCACGAATGGCGGTTGCAGGAGCGGGCCGACGCGATCGAGCGTGGACGAACCCCTGCGAGCGATGAAGGCGCGCGCCTCGCGCGCTACCGGCTGATCGCGCGCGCGTTGCGGGTCGCGCCGGAGTTCGACCTGCAGGCGGATTTCGCGCGTGATGCCGCGCGCGAGATCGCGTCGATCGCGGCGCGCAGCGCGGCCGCGCGGCGGCGTTTCGAGCGCGGCGTGATCGGTGCGCTGATCCTCGGCTATGCCATCGTGATGGCACTCGCCGTGTCGGCGTTCCACGCCGAAGCATCCGCGATCGTGACCGCGCTGCGTGCGCTCGTCACCGCGAATCACTGGTGGCTGGTCGGCCTCGTCGCAGGCGCTTCGGTCGTAGCCGGCTCGCTGCGGACGCAGGCGTCCGCAGCGAGCCGGGCCTGACGGAGCCGTGCGCAGGTCGCGCACGGCTTCCCGATCTCGGCGGAACATGCGCCATGGCCGTGCGCAGTCAGCCGCGCATGTCGTACAGCGCAAATGTCTCGATCCGCCCGACGAGGTCGAGCGCAGCCTGCACCTCGGGTCGCGCGATCACGCTGCGCCAGCGCGTGCGGCGCACCTGCATGAGCGGCGTCGCCGGCGCGTCGGCGTAGTGTTGCATGTCGAGGAGGGCATCGCGCCGCTCGTCCGCGTCGCGTAGTCGGTCGATCAGCAGGCGAGCCGCCGCGTCGAGTCGGTCCGCGTCCAGCAGCGCGTACTGATAGGTACTCAGCGCATCGTCCTTGTGCAGGCGCATGTAGTCGAGATGCTCATCGAGCTTCTTGCGGTCCTGCCGCTGGATCGCATCGAGCAGGAGGATGTTTTCCCGCTGCATGCGCCCGTAGGGACTCAACGTCCCGAGATCGGAGATCGCATCGAGCGCCTTGTCGGCTTCCCCGTGCATGGCGTAGTAGCCGCCGAGATTGAGCGCCTGGCTGACGTTGAGTTCGCCATGTTCGGGGTGGCGCGCCGCACGCCGCGCCTGCGCGATGGCCTCGTGCCATCGTCCGAGCAGCCACAACGCGGCGGCGCGGTTGTCGAGGATCCACGGGTAGTAGTCGTCGAAGTCGTCATACAGCGACTTGCCGTCGTTGCCCTCGACCTTCGCGATGAAGTCGTCCGCGAGGTGCAACGCGCGTTCCGGCTGGACCGCGCTGATGAACGCGTATTGCAGCTCCATCGAGTACTCGAGCCGTCGCGGATGCGCGAGCGCATCGGAATCCACGGCCGCGACGTACTTCCGTGTCGCTAGCGCCACGTCGAAGGTGGTCGAATCGGCACGCGGGATCGCGTCATACCGCTTGTCGACGCGTAGCGCGATGATGGCGGGCGGATACTCGATCCGGACAGCCACCGCCGCGGCGCGCTCCGGTTTGCCGCGCTCGAGCCACATGCGCGCGAGCTGCAACCATTTCCAGCCGGGCTGCTGGCCATCGCTGGTCCAGCCGGCGTCGAACAAGCTGCAGAGCAGGTCGAACTGTTCGTCCGCGTGCGCGCGGTCCTTGTCGAGTTTCGAAAGCACGCGCGTGATCGCCTGCGCCTTCAAGTCCTGCAGCGCCTTCGGCCACTGGCGCGCAATGGCTACGAGGCTGCGTGCGCTGTCGGGATAGTTTTCCAGTTGGTAGGCGGCTTCCAGTCGCAGCCGCCACAGGTCTTCGGTGGCGGATGTGCTCGAAAGCGCAATGGCCCGCGTCGACCAGTCGAGGCTCGACGCGTAGTCCCGGGCTTCCGCTGCAGCGGCGGCGGCCATCGACCAGGCGAGGAAACGCTGCCGTTCGGGCAAACGGGCAAAACCACCGGAGGAGAATGCGCGCGCGAACGTCGCGCTCGCGCCGGCTGCATTCTTCTCGCGCACCTGCTGCAGGGCGCGCGCGAGGATCTCCTGCGTCGCATTTGCGACATCGCCGCGCGTTGGGCGCTCGCGCAAGGGCACTGCCGCGGCAGCACACGAGGACACGAGGAGAACGATGACCAGTGTGGCAGGCAGGATCCGCTGCATGACGGCTTCCGGAAATGAGTGCCGCGTGCAGTATCTGGAAACCGGCATCGAATTGCACTACGCCACTCCATGGAGATGTCGCGGGTGCGCCACGATCCCGGCATCGCCGGCGCCGTCGTTGCGCGGACCCCTGCGGACGCGCGATGACGGCAGGCAGGGATCGCAGGCTGGACCGATTCCGCAATGCCTGGCGCTAGACTGGGCGCATGACCGTCGACGAACCCGCCGGTGCCGACTTCGGCATCCCCGCATTGCATGATTTCTGGTCGCGTCGCCTGCGCGCGTTGCACGGCGATCGCAGTGCGCAAGGCGATGCGCGCCAGCAGTATCTCGATCGCATGTTCGTCGACAGCCTCGGCGTCGGCGCGGAGCAGTTGGCGCGCTTCTTCTCGACGATGCCGACGTTGGAGGCGCTGCAGCAGTTCGTGCTCGATTGCCATGGCGGCACGATCGCGCCGACGCGCGTGGCCTGGGTCAACGCGTTGCAGGCCGGCACGGCGTATCCGCCCGAGGTGCTGCAGCGCCATGCCGAAGTGCGGGCGTTGGCGCCGGTGCTGGGTGCGGGCGACCTCGCCTTCTGGCACGAACACGGCTACGTGGTCCTGAAGCAGGCGATCACGCCGCGCGAATGCCAAGCCGCATTCACCGCGGTCCATGCGCACGTCGGCGCCGATGCCGACGATCCGCGGACCTGGCACGCGGCGCACCGGCGCCAGGGCATCATGGTGCAGCTGTTCCAGCACCCTGCGCTCGAGCCGGCGCGCACGTCGCTGCGCATCCACAAGGCGTTCGCGCAATTGTGGAGCCGCGAGGACCTCGTCATGACCACCGATCGCGTCGGCTTCAATCCGCCCGAGGGTGCGCAGTTCCGCTTTCCCGGTCCGCACCTGCACTGGGACGCGGTGCTCGAACCGCCGCTGTCGCTCGGCATCCAGGGCATCCTCTATCTCAGCGATACGCCCGCTGCGCAGGGCGCGTTCACCTGCATCCCGGGATTCCAGCATGGCATCGACGACTGGCTGCGCAGCTTGCCGCCAGGTGTCGATCCGTATGCGCGCATACCGGCCGACGCCGCGCGTCCGATCGCGGGAGAAGCGGGCGACCTGATCCTGTGGCACCACGCGCTGCCGCACGGCAGCAGCCCGAATCGCGGCACGCGTCCGCGCGTGGTGCAATACCTGACGATGTATCCGGCGCGGCCGGTGTTTCCCTCGCCGTGAGATGTCGAGCTGCGCGTCATCCGCCCTTGTTGCGCGGGTGGATCGTCTCTTCCCGTACCAGCATGTCGACATACTGCGCGATGCGCTTCGCGCGCGTCTCCGGCTTCTTCGCGTCATTGACGCGATAGATGATCGCGTAACGATTGGCGCGGTCCAGGGTTTCGAAAAAGCGCTTCGCCGCGGGTGTCGCCTTCAACGCAGCCTGCAGATCCGCGGGAACGACCGACTTGCTTTGCGAATAGGCCTTGTCCCAGCGCCCGTTCGCTTTCGCCGCCTCGATCTCGCGCAAACCCTGCGCAGACACGCGCCCTTGCGCGATCAATCGCAACGCGCTGTCGCGGTTGATCTTCGACCACGGGCTGTCGCGGCGGCGCGGCGTGAAGCGGGTCAGGAAATAGTGCTCGTCGAATCCCGCGAGCTGACCGTCGATCCAGCCATGGCAGAGCGCGCCCTCGATCGCCTCGGCCTTCTTCAGGGTTGGTGTGGCCGCGCCCGCCTTGGCGAACTTCAGCCACAGGCCAGGCGATGCTGCGCCGTTTCTGCGCAACCAGCGTTCCCAGGATTCCAGATCATCGAACGCGACGATGGGCAGGTCGGTGGGATCCACGGGCACCTCCTCGACAGGCGGCGAGCGTAGCGTACGCGCACGTCGACGGGCGGTGCCGCATCCGTGGCACGCCCTGACGAAGAGGGGCCACAACGCGTAGAGTGAGGTCTTCGCGATACGGGAATGCGGCGCATGGCGAGCAGCAACGACGGCCGATCCTCACGCTTCCCCGCGCTGCTGTTCGCCGCGGGCTGGGCCGGTTGCGCGAGCGCCGCGAGCAGCCTCGGTTCGCACACCCTGCTCGGCCACGAGGATGGCAACAGTCCCGCAATCGCGGTGACCACGCCGATCACGACGGCGGCCAGCGGCAGTGCGCTGGTCGTGTTCAGTGCGGGCTATGCGACGAATGACCACGCACCGACCGACAACTACGCCAACACCTGGCAGCGTCTCGGCGATCCGGTCGTCTATCGCGGCTACGACGGCGTCTTCGACGTCAAGGCGTACCTCGCGATGGACGCAGGCGGCGGCAGCGCGCATCGCGTGACGATCGAGAAGAACGGTGTGCCGGCGGGCGAGATCACCGTGCCGTTCATCGAGATCCGCGACGCCGGCGTGCTGCAGGCGCTCGCGCAGAACTATCCGCCCGCCGGCAGCACGCTGACCAGCGGTAATGTCACCACGACGGGTCCCGCCACCCTCGTCGCGTTCTGGTGGGGTGATGCGGGCGGCCTGCACCACTCGGCCGTGCCCGGCGACGGATTCACCATCATCGAGAATTTCGTCGACCTGCCGCCGAACAGCGCGGTGCAATGCGTCGTCGCCTCGAAGCAGGTCGCTGCGGCCGGGACGTACCACGTGTCGTGGGCGACCTCTCCGGCACAGGGCGCGCCGTTGTGGCTGTTCGCATTCCAGGCGGACGGGGATGAGATCTTCGCCAACGGGTTCGACGCAGCGGGTGCGCGCGCAGCACGATGAGCGCTTCGTCGACGCGGCGTCGCGTCGGATGCCAGGCATCTTCGACACACCCGTTTCGATGTCGTCGTGCGGTCGGGCGGTCCTGCTTGTTCAGCCCGGGATGCCTCCGTTCGCCTTGCGATGTCTCATTCGCGCGCGCTTGGGCGTTTTTTATGGATGGGCCGCGATGACGTCGGTCCATTTCTTCAAAAGGAGCCTTATGATGAAGAAGATATTTTGCTCGATGCGCGTGCGCGCCGTGTTGTTCGGCCTCGTGTTCGGCCTGGCGGGTGCGTCCGCCTGGGCGCTGCCGCCGGGTGGTGGCGGAGGCGGTGGCCACGTATGCATGATCGACCCGGCCGACACCGGCGCCTACCTCAGCTGCTTGAACTGGTTCGGCAGCTCGATCTGTTGCGCGATCTACGGCCTGTAGCCGTTCGTCCCTGCGTTTGTCCGGTGCCGGGCGACACGGACGTCGCCCGGCTCGCGATGCCCGTCGGAAGCCGCGAGGAAACGCGCCGACGACGTGGCGAAAGGAGCGCGCCATGCACATCGTTCGCAACATCCTGTCGACCGTTGCGCTCGTCGTGATCGCCGCCGCGTGCGGATGGTCCGCCACGTTCGCGATACGATGGCTGCGTGCGGAACCGGCGCTGCAGGCCGGGGACTTCTCCGCGATCGTCGCCTCGGCGGGGCGGCCCGTCGTGTTGTTCGCGACGACGACATGCCCGTATTGCGGCAAGGCTCGCGACCTGCTCGATGCGCTCAAGGTGCAGCACGTCGTCTACGACATCGACGTGTCCGAGTCCGCGCGGGCATTGTATGCACGACTGCACGCGAACAGCGTGCCGGTACTGGTCACCACCGACCTGCGCATCACGGGATTCGACGAGGCGCGGTATCGCTCGACGCTCGCGCCGTTGGTGCCGCACTCGCCATAGCCTCGGACCGGGTTCGGCTCGTCGTCTGCAGCGTGCCTGTCCCCGCCGCGGGCCTGCCGTCGTTGTTCCCTGTGCGAGCCGCTGTCGGCGGTCATCGGAGGGACATGGGCGATGCGCGCGGAACCGATGGGTGCGTGGTGGTCGGGCTCGCTGCTGGCGTTGACCCTGTGCGCATGCAGCCACTCGCAATTCGAACCGCCGCAAGTGCAGGGTCATCCGGCGATGGTCGACGACGGCGGCCAGAAGCGACTGTGGGTGCTCGCCAAGCAGGAGGAAGCGCGCCTCGTCGGTGTCGGTGGCGGTGGCAATCGGAGTTCGACCACCTGGCGCAGCGACACGTTCTTCCACTTCACGGTCAGCGCATTCGATCCCTCGACCGCGCGTCCGTCGTGGACGCAGCGCCTGCTGACGCTGGGCGACCCCGACGCGCATGGAACCGGGCCATCGCGCGTGATCGGATCGAGCGTCGAGGCACGATTGCTCGGCCAGGAAGGCGAGCGCGTCTGGCTGCTGCTCGGCAGTGCACCACTTGCGGTGAGCGCGCATGACGGCCGCGTGCTCGCCGACGCCGCGACGATCGAACGGCGCAATCCCGCGTTGCGCGGCCTGCTGCCGGTCGAGGCGAAGTACTACGCGTTCGACCACGGCCTCGTACTGACGAGCGCCGATGCGCGCCGCATGGTGATCCGCGGCGCCGCATTCGAAGCGAGCGACTACGTGCCCACGCCGACGCCGGCGCCGGAACCGCAGCGGCATGCAGACGGACGCGAACGCGTCGTGCCGACGATGCCGTGGGGCGAGATTCCCGCGCGTCGCGTCACGCTCGCCGGGCAATGGCTGGCCCTGTATACGCCACGCGAGGCGGCCGATGCGCGCAACGACACGTTCGGCGATCGCCTGCGCTATCCGTATACGGTGCTCGACGAAGGCGCGAACGCACGGCGCACTTTCTGGCGCGGCACGCTCGTCGACGCGCAGCGCTTCGACGAGCGCTTCCGGCACATCGGCGACCTGCAACCGGTCGACGCCGCGCCGACGTTCCTGAAGGGGCGCTTCCTCAAGGATCCGCTCAGCGGCGATGCATTGCTCGTTGCCGCGCCGGACGGCGTGCTGGTGTGGCACAGCACGCGCATCGACCAGGCCGGGCGGCTCGCGCTGACGCGCCTCGACAGCACCTTGCAGATCGTCTGGCAGGCACCGTTGCCGCTCAGCGAGACGGGCACGGCCAATCCGGTGTCGACGTGGCTGCTGGCGGGACGACTGGTCGCGATGGGCGCGGAGGAATCCGTCGCGGACGGCGCGCTGCACCGCGAGCAGCACATCGTTTCCATCGATCTCGCGAGTGGGCGCTGGCACGGCTGGAACCTGACGGGTGAGCGCGCATTGCCGTAGATCGGGCGACGAGCCCCGCGATCATCGGCGCACGTCAACCGCGCGGTCTGCCGTGCGTTGAAGGAGTGTGCGCGCCGATTCCCTGGCGCCGCGAATTCCAACGAAGAGAGGATCTCCATGAAGGTCATCGCCCGCCTTGCCCTGCTCGTACTCGTCGCGCCGTCGGCAATGCTCGTCGGCACGGCGCAGGCGCAATCCACCGACGTGCCGGGCCATCCGCGCGTCAACGAAGTCAACCATCGCCTCGACCGCCAGCAGCATCGCATCGATGCCGGCGTAGCGAACGGCACCATCACCCCGACGCAGGCCGCGCGCGACGAGCGCCGCGATGCCGCGATCGCGCAGCGCGCGAGTGTCGACGAGGCGCGCCACGGTGGCCATCTGACGGTCGGCGAAACGCGCCGCCTGAATCATGCGGAGAATCGCAACAGCCGTGCGATCCACCGCCAACGCCACTGATGGGGGTCACATCCTCATCGCGGCGCGGCGCTGCTTGAAGCGCTCGAGTGCGGCCTGCAGCGTTTCCGCACGGTCGCGCACTTCCTGCAGCTTCGCGCGGGTGCGGATGACGCGCTCGATGAGCTCGGCGCGCCCGCGCAGTTCCTCGTCTGTCATCGGCATCGCGGTCGGCTTGAGGTCGGCGCAGGCCTGTTGCGCTTCGCGCAGCGAACCGATGGCGAGAACGGCGTTGCGCAGGTTGGTGTCGAATCCCATGGCGTGGCTCCCTTGATCCGCCGCACGCGGATGCGGGGCGGTGGCGTCGCGGGAGGATTTCCCGCGTGCCTGGGAATGGATTCGGCGTCCACGGCACGCGATTACGGTGGAATCGGCGCCGCAATGCGGGAATCGGGATTTTCCTACACGCCGGCGCGCGGAATTCCTGCGCTGCGCGCCGTCACCGGCCCCGGCATGGCCGGGGCCGGTCGTGTGCGACCTATTCGAACCCGTCGCGGAAGATCGTGTCGACGCAGCTGATGGCGATGTCGGACACGTCGGCTGCGCTGACCGTGCCGCTGCCGTTGACGATGCTGCAGGTCTGCTGCGGGCTGGTCGGCTGGCCGGTGATGGTCACGAGGTAGCTCGAGCCGCTGTCGAGCGCGTCGGCGAACGAGAATGCGCCATTCGCGGCCACGACCTGCGTCTGCGCGCCACTGTTCAGCGAGAGCGTGACACTGCCGCCGACGAGGCCGCTGACCGTGCCGCCGATGCTGTGCGTGTCGATCGCGAAGCTCGCGGTCACGCTGCAATCGGCATGGATCGCGCCGGTGGTGTAGATATTCCCGGCGAGCGAGCCGGCCGGGCAGGTGCCGCCGATCGGCGATGCGACGTGGTGGTTCGCGTCCGGTGTGAGCGTGAACGCGATCGTCGCGCCGTCGCTCACGGTCTGCGGCGTGTCCGGCGCGATCGAGCCGTTGCCGCCGCTGATGCTCGGCGACACTGCGTGACCTGTCGGCATCGCGGCCTGCGCCGCCAACAGCACATCAATGCGCCCCCAGCCGACCTGGTAGTTCGGATGATTGGCCATAGTCAGGTCGCCGCACCCGCTGTTGAATGGATCGGTCACACCCGCGGTAACCGCCGTGTTGCGCAGCAGGTCGCCGACCTGGTCGGGATGGCCCTTCAGCGCCGGATTCACCGACATCAGCAGCGCAGCGGCGCCGGCGACGTGCGGTGTCGCCATGCTGGTGCCGCTCAGCGTCGCGTAGCTGGTCGTGCTGGTTCTGTATGCAGAACGCGTGTTCTTTCCCGGCGCGGATGCATCCGGCCGGATGTGCGTGATGCCAGTGACTGGTCCGCGACTCGAGAAGTCCGTCAGTGCGTCGTTGCTGTCGGTTGCGCCGACGACGAAGGCGGAGTCGTAGATCGCCGGCGGATCAGTGATCGTGCCGCAGCTCGGGCCGTCGTTGGCAGCGGCGGCGGCGAAGAAGATCCCGCCGGCGACGACATTGTCGACCGCAGCCTTGATCTCGTTGCCGCTGACGCAGCCTTCCGACGAAGGACAGGTCCACGAATTGCTGATCACGTCGGGCGCCTTGTCCGGGTCCGGGTTCTGTCCGGCAAGGTCGGTCGGCGCGAGCATCCATTGCATGCACTCGATGTAGCGAGCGGGCGTCCCGTCGCCGGCGTTCATGTTGCGGCAGCCGATCCATTTCGCGCCGGGCGCGACACCGATCTGGTTGCTGCCGCCGTCGCCGCCGGCGAACGTGCCGGCGGTGTGCGTGCCATGGCCGTTGTCGTCGCAAGGGGCCGGCGCGTCGTTGCCGCAGGTGTTGCCGGTCGAATCGTGGATCGCGTCGTGCCAGTTGTAGTTGTGGTCGGCGACGCTGCCGTCCCAGCCGCGGTAGTGCGGCTTGAGTGCGGCATGGTCCCAGCGATAGCCGGTGTCTTCGCCGGCGATCACCACGCCCTGGCCGGTGTAGCCGAGCGCCCACACCGCCGGCGCATTGATCTTGCTGACGCCGTACTCGATCGCCTCGATCGCATCCGGCTGCGTGCTTGCGGCTTGTTCTTCGTCGGCCGGCAACTGCTGCTGCAGGTGCGGATTTGCCTCGACCCGCTCGATGTCGCGGCGCGTCGCGAGTTCCGCCAGGTCCGCGCTGGAGAGGCGCGCCCACACCAGGTTCGAGATCCAGTACGCGCGATGCTCGATGCCGCGTGCCTGCAACCAGTCGAGCAGGTCCGCCTGCTGGGTCGTCGCGCGTGCGCGCAGGGCGTCGACCAGTGCGCGGCGATGCACGAGGTAGTCGGCCCCGGCATCGAGCGGCGCCAGCGCCGGCGCCGACTGGTCCGCCAATACGATCAAGGCCTCGACGCGTCCGGCCGCATCGGCCTGCACGGTGAGGGACGGGCTGATCTGTGCCGCCAGCGCATGACTGCAGGCCAGCGCGAGTGCACCCAGCGCGAGACCGCGTGCGCCTCTCGACGCGCCTGCCGATTTCTTTGCGAACCGCTTCATTGACACTCCCCAGGCAATGATGATTGCGACCCCTCGGTCGGCCCCTGCGCACGCATGCCCGCAGGCCATGCGGCCGGCGCCGGTGCAACGCGGGGCGACGCAGTCTATCCCGCCTCGCCGCGCGTTGCAGTGGCAGGCGCCACGTTGCACGGGATACCGCGAGACCGCGTGCGTACGCGGGCGCATGGCGGGGTGCCCGGGCGTGTTGGTGCGGGCATCGGCGCCGGATTGTCGAATCCACGACATCCCCGCAAGACTTCCGGCACATCGCGCCGCGCGTCGCGCTGACTAAGCTCGGTCGATTACCTCCCCGACGCACGGACCCTCCGATGATGAAACGACCGATGATCGCGGTAATCGCCGCGCTGGTGCTGATCGCCGCGTCCGTCGCTACGCCGGCGCTCGCCGCCGACGAAGGCGGCTCGAAGGATGCAGGCAAGGAGGGCAAGGACGACTTCTCGAAACTGCCGCCGTTCCCGGCCGACAAGAGCGTGCGCCAGACCACCACGGTCGATGGCCGTTCGTTGTCCTACGACGCGACGGTCGGTTCGCTGCCGGTCGTCGACGACAAGGGCAAGACGATCGCCGACGTGATGTTCGTCGCCTACACGATGCCGGGCAAGGATCGCCCCATCACGTTCGCGCTGAACGGCGGGCCCGGCGCGTCGTCGGTGTACCTCAACCTCGGTGCACTCGGCCCCAAGCGCGTGCAGTTCGGCGCGGAAGGCAACAGCCCGTCCGATCCCGCCGTCGCGCGCGACAACCCCGGCACCTGGCTCGACTTCACCGACATGGTGTTCATCGATCCGGTCGGTACCGGTTTCAGTCGCGCGCGCATCCCGGAAGAGGAAGCGAAGAAGAAGTTCTACGCGACCGACGCCGACATCGAATACCTCTCGCGCATCGTCTACGACTGGCTGGTCAAGAACGATCGCCTGCTTTCGCGCAAGTACCTCGTCGGCGAAAGCTACGGCGGGTTCCGCGGACCGCGCATCACCCATTTCCTGCAGACGCGCCTCGGCGTTGCGATGAACGGCCTGGTACTGGTGTCGCCCTACCTCGATCCGTCGGCGAACGACAACGGCGACCTGTCGCCGTTGCCGTGGATGCTGACCCTGCCGAGCATTTCCGCGGCGAACCTCGAGCGCCACGGCAAGCTCAGCGACGCGGCGATGAAGGACATCGTCGCCTACACGCGCGGCGACTATGTCACCGACCTGCTCAAGGGGCGCAGCGATCCGGCATCGGTCGAGCGCATCGTCAAGCGCGTGACCGAACTGTCCGGCCTCGATCCCGAGTTCGTGCGTCGTGCCGGCGGTCGCCTCGAGACGCAGGCCTACCTGCGCGAAGTGTTCCGCGGCGAAGGCAAGCTCGGCAGCCGCTACGACTCCAACGTGACCGCGTGGGACCCGTTCCCGTTCGCGCCCCAGCAGCGCACCAACGATCCGATCCTCGACGGCATCATCGCGCCGACCACGACCGCGATGGTCGACTTCATCACGCATACGGTCGGCTGGAAGTACAGCGGCCGCTACAACGCGCTGAGCTATGAAGTGAACCGCCTGTGGGATCGCGACGCGGACAACAAGGGTTCGGTCGAGCAGTTGCGCCAGTCGGTCGCGATCGATTCGAAACTGCAGGTGCTGATCGCGCACGGCTGGGGCGACCTGTCGTGCCCGTTCATGGCCTCGGTGCTGATCGTCGACCAGATGCCGGTGATGGGTGATCCGCAGCGCGTGCAGGTCAGGGAGTATCCCGGCGGGCACATGTTCTACAGCCGCGGCGACAGCCAGGCGTCGCTGCGCCGCGACGTGATGCAGGTGTACGCGGCGCACTGACCTCGAGGCATCGCCATCACGGCAGCGCGGCACCGACCTCGGTCACCAACCGGCCGAGGCCGGCGATGTCGTAGTTCGGCGGGTCGATCGTGGTGCCGAGGCGGACCACGACGATCCGCCGCGACGGCCATACGACGATGCGTTGTCCCTGCGAGCCGGACGCCATGTAGGTGCCTTCGGGGAGCGCCGCGATCGCGCCGCGCGGATGCGCGTGGCTGGCTGCGTTGGTCCAGAACCCGGCGCCGTACGCACCCTCGAGCGTAGGCGTGCGCGCCGATTCGACCCAGCCGGCCGGCAGGATGCGGCGACCGTCGACGACACCGTCATCGAGGTAGAGCTGGCCCAGTCGCGCCCAGTCGCGCGCGGACGCGTAGACGCGGGTCGAACCGATCAGGGTCTGCGCGCCGTCGAATTCCAGCAGCACGTGGTGCATGCCGAGCGGCGCGAACAACTGCTCGTGTGCGAAGCGCAGCATGCCCGCCGCGCCATTGCCGACGAGATCGCGCAGCACGCCGCAGACGATCAGGGTATTGCCGCTGGTGTAGTCCCATGCCGTGCCGGGCGCGGTGCGCACGCGCGCGGCGCCGGCATACGCGGCCATGTCGCTGCGCCGGAACAGCATGGTCGAAACCGGATCGAAGCCGCTGTCGGTTTCGGCGAAATCCAGGCCGCTCTGCATGCGCAGCAACTGGTCGAGCGTGATCGCCGCACGCGGATCGCCGGCGTCGCGCCACGCGGTGACGGGTGCCGGTGCGCGTGGATCGAGCCGGCCTTCGCGCACGAGGATGCCGACCAGCGCATGCACGACCGATTTCGCCATCGAATAGCCGAGCTGCGGCGTGTCGGGCGTGAATCCCGGCGCATAGCGCTCGGCGACGACGACACCGTCGTGCAGCACGACGATCGCGTGCACGTTGCGGCGCGGACCGCTGGCCGGTTCGGCGAACGCGTGCGCGACACGCCCATCTCGGAGAGCGCGGTCGTGGGCCTCGGCGTCGGGGCCGCGATGGCCGGCATGCGGCCGGTCGTCGAGCTCATGTACCTGGACTTCCTCGGCGTGTGCTTCGACCAGCTGCTGAACCAGGCGGCGA
>Ga0105239_10004643_pt1 | contig 16327 bp, 14 predicted proteins | sample KBSC44metaG_FD_92761 | JGI IMG/M metagenome (GOLD analysis project Ga0105239, IMG submission 92761) | Corn rhizosphere microbial communities from Kellogg Biological Station, Michigan, USA - KBS C4-4 metaG | ecosystem: Host-associated > Plants > Roots > Rhizosphere > Soil | place: Michigan, USA...
ACGGTAAACGGCGCGGTGCAGTCAACGCCATCTTTTAATAACCAAACGTTCCGGCTTAATGTATTCTCAAAGTTAGGGGGTACGAAGGCACGTGTGAAGCTGACCAATAAGTTTGCGACGAATACCCTTACAGTTGGAGCTGTGCACATTGCGTTACGCTCAACAAGCAACTCAATTACGGCAACAAGCGATCGCACATTGACATTCGGCGGAAAACCCGGTGTCACCCTTGCCCCGGGTGCCGAGATATGGAGCGATTCGGTTACACTAACCATTACGCAGCATGTTACAGTTGCCATCAGCGTTTATATCCCGGGAAGCTTCAAGCCAACAACTTTTCACCCGACCGGCTTACACACCAGCTACCTTTCAAAGAGCGGTAATTATGTTGCTTCAACAACACTTCCGCTGGCGAGCTTCACAAATACTACTACTGAGGTCGTGATCGTATCTGGTCTGCAAGTTTCTGCTCCGGCTACGAGTAAAGTTGCAGTCACCTTTGGCGACTCAATTACCGATGGGGCCGCCTCCACGAACAATGCCAACGGCAACTGGCCGGACGTTCTGTCCAATCGCCTGCCTGTGTTGTCATCAGGCGTTCCGTTCTCGGTGATCAACATGGGTATCGGTTCGAACCGACTGGTGGCCTCTGACCTTGCCGGTCCATCAGGTGTACACCGTTTTGCGGATGATGTGCTCGCCAGGCCAAACGTTGGCTATGTTATCTTACTCGAGGGCATCAATGACATCTCTTACCACCAGGCCACAGCAGCGACAATCACAGGTGCATACGCAACATTGGTAGCCCAGGCGCATGCTGCCGGGATAAAGGTATACGGCGCGACATTACTTCCAATTGGCAGCTCCACAAAGTACACCGTAGCCAATGAGGCCACCCGGCAGGCTGTGAATGACTGGATACGCACATCGGGAACTTTCGACGCTGTGCTCGACTTTGAGGCCGTGGTTAAAGACCCGGCCACTAACCCGCTGCGGATCAAAGCCAACATGACAGGCGACTATGTGCACCCCAATTCCGTAGGATACGCCGCGATCGGTAACTCTATTCCGACGAGCCTGTTTAATTAGGAAAATCGCAGACGCAAAAAGCGGAAAGAAATAGGTGAATAATTGCAAGCGCCAAAATCAATCCACCGATAAGCCATACAGAATATTTGATCACACTTTGTCCAGCGAGCAATTGCTTTGTTTGCTTTGTTGTTTCAGCTTCGATTGTCCGCTTTAATTCCAGAGTATTTTTTGCAAACTCAATTTCAAAGATATCTTTAATCCTGCTACGCTCATTCTCGATAACCTGTTTAATCTGGGACTTATTATCATCAAGTTTAATTTTTATCGTACCTTCCAGCTCTTTATAAAATTCCCTATTTTCTTTCCTAAGCAACTCTAATTTTTCGTCGATCTTCTTCCCAAGATCAATCTTTTCCTGCTTATTAGCCTCCAATAGAATAACAATACCTTTGTCAATCTTATCTTGGCCACGTTTCAACATCTCTATAATACCTAATAGTTCCTTGCTGTTGACGCCGAATTGTCTATTGATTTCGTCAAAATTTTCTAATAGCCCCTTTAATTTTTGGTAAGCCACGGAAACCTCCTTTAGCTTCCCGACTTCGGTACCAAATTCCTCAATTGTATTGTCAAATTTTGTTAAGTTGCTCATATAACGTACCGTTTAGGTTTTTCAATTTGATTAATAAAGATTGATAGCGCTCTTGCATCAGGTGGTCGAGGTTATAATAACTGGCTAAATATTCTAGCCTGTCAGGGTAGAATTTCAGTAAAGATCTGCAAAGTTTTTCCTGAGACGAATTGCTCAAGTGTTCGCCGACTAGCAACATTTCTCTTATAATTTCTTCTTGTTGACCTTCCACAAATTCCTTGCTAATCGTTCTAATAGCACTTTCAAAACGATCGATACCATCAGTATCATCATATTGATTTGTGAAGAGTCTTACTAATCCACTCAAAAAATTAAGCCCAGTATTATTGTCATAACTTTCCAAAAAACGACTGATTCCGTCACGCAAGTTCTCAAAATGCTGACCCCGAACTTTTAGATCTTTGATACTAGGCAAATATATTTTAGTTTCATTTTCATTTTGAAGGTCTCTTTCAATTTGAATGAGTGCTAAAAACCAGTACTGGTAATCCCGGGGGTTTGCAGCTATATGTTGCAAAATGAAGGTAACTTCTGTAAACTTAAAATAGCTGTCGATCCGACGTTTAAATGTTTCATTGTCTTTAAAATCGTTACACCAGTCTACCAAGGTTTTTAATGATTGTTTTCTGTTATAAGCGATATTCTGAAAAATCCAGTTTAACATATACCAAAGTGCCTGATCAGTTGCATTGTGCTGAGGAACTAGTTCAATTTCTTTCTCAACAGGTTTGTCAGGCTCGTACTTATTAACATAATTCGCGACGTGTTTGATTACACTTTTGTCATTATATCTTTTGAATTCAACCTCATAGTGATTGATAAAATTAGTCGTCCAGTCAGTCACGATGCCTAATAGACTTAATCTGAAAATCGCCTTTTGTAAAGAGTTGCTGTCGATATTTAAATGATGCTTTGCATCATCCCAAAAAATCTGCTTTTTAATGTCTGCCGCGTAATACCGGGCAATGACCTTTTTAGTAATTTCAAAATCATCCTGAATATCATTCTGTCCTTGCCTAAAAAGAAAGACCTGTTTAAACAAATCTTTTCCATTAAAGCCTACTTCTTCGCTGATCTTCTTCATCTCCGCAAATGAAGTATTTTGTTGGAATAATTGCTGCACTCGCTCATCATCGTGTGTTTCCGGTGAGTAAAGTATAAAACACTTACCTTGTAAATTCTTGTTTTGGCCTATTCGTTTGTCCCACCTGCCAGCGCGCCCAGCTTCCTGATAAAGTGCTTCGACAGAGTTCGGAATACCGAAATGAATTGTATAAAATATGTTATCCTTGTCGATTCCCATTCCAAATGATTTTGTAGCTACCATAATGGGAAATTCATTATTCTTGAAGGCATTTTGCACGGTCTTTTTATGCAACACAAAGTCATGGTCGCTCATCAATGGCGCTTTGTGGATTTTTCGGCCATTGCCATCATATAAATCTATTTTAGGCACCTCACCAGAATACCAATTGCTCTTATGAGGGTAGCGAGTATTGATGTGATTAGAAACCGAATAACAGCCAAAACCTCCGTTCACATTGGGTGTAAACACGATTGCGGCTTTCTCTTTGGTTTCGGTTAATTCTTCGAAATTTACAAGATCATTAAGTAAATTTTCTAATTGACTAGACTTATTACCATTGTCAGTTAAAACCTCAAAAACCAATTCCGCACGGCTGTAATCAAGCAATGATTTGATATTAGCATTTTCGAGCTGCTGTTTTTGCCTTGAAAACTCGATCCGGATGTCCTTCAATACGTTCACTGATGCGGTAGCTGTAAGCCCGATGAATTTAATTAATCCTTCACCTGATTTGTCTTTAGGGCTTAAACGTTCAATCGTTCTGGCCAGATTAAGGTAAGAAGTTCTAAAATCATGTCCCCACTCCGACAAACAATGCACTTCATCGATCACTGCATACGCAATCGAAAAATTTGCAATTATGGATTTGATTTTATCTCTAAAAGACGGAATTTGAAGTTTCTCAGGTGAAATCCAAACAAACAAATATCTTCCTGATTCAAAGCCGAGTTCTATCTCCCTTCGCTCTTCGCCATCCCTGTCACTGGTTATATGTGCCACATTGGTAATCAGCATTTTTTGCAAATTCTCATCTTGATCATACATTAGTGATTTGATCGGGCACACTACAAAATTGACTGTAGGTTGCAAAAGGCATGGTAGCTGGTAGCAAAGCGACTTACCACCGCCAGTAGGCAACAATCCTATCGTGTCCCTTAGATTTAAAGCATTTTCAATAATGGCAAACTGTCCGTCGCGAAAGGCCTCTTTACCAAAAATATTTTGCAAGAAGAAGGTTAATACTTCTTCATCGGCTGCTGTAACGGCATAATTAATAGGTTCAGCGGTACTTACCCGAAAATAATTTCTCTCCCTAATAATGTCAAAATAGTCTGTTCGGACGTAAATAATATCGGGAGTGAGTAAATGCTCGTCTGTATATTTATTAAATAAAGAAAAATCAACAATGATAGCCGATGGGTTACCGGTAAGATTGGCCTTTGACGGCATCAGTTCAATATGATAGCTCGGTGTTTCAAGCGTTGTTTTGTAGCGAAATTTCCAAAGTTTCCTCAACCAGATAAAAATGTCCTTGACGGCAAGTTCGGCAAATTCGTCGATGTTTTCATTACAAACGATGTCCAACCGCCACTCTTCCTCAAAATTCAGATATCCTTTGATAAGCAATTCTATCAATAACACCTGGAAGCGGATAACGGCCGTAGGCAACAGTTTAGTTCTATATTCCAGACTGCTTATATCATTTGCCTCATGTTTTAGACAAGCCTTTCTATAGTATGCTAACAGTTTTTCTGACCTTTTTAAATGTGCTAGTATGTGGTCGATTTTGGGCAGAAAGCGATGTTGTAAAAGTTCGGTCGTCGTGATCCGGATCGTATCAACGCCCTTGCTTTTTAAGTAATTATCCCGAATGCCATCTGATATGCGCGTAAGGGTATCTAATTTGTGCTGCTGACCATCAATCTCAATCACCAATCGAGCTTGTGGTAAATAAAAATCAACCTGCTGGTTTACAAAGTCTGGATTATGTTCGCCAACGAGATCGTTTATCCCTATTTCCGGAATCATCAAAGACTGCACAAACGCGTAATCCTGGAAATACTCAGGGATGATAGATTCAAAAAAATCTTTTGCTGGGTAAAAACTTCTGCCTTTGTCGCCTTTAATGGTATCTGACCACTTCGGCATCTTGCTACTGGCTAATAAAAAGCGTTCCTCAAAGTTTTCAAATTGATGAATAGCGCCAAGTTCTTCCTGTAAATAAGTAGACAATGTAGTCGGAAAACCCCGTTGGAGGATATTCTTCAAGACGCAGAGTAATGGATAATATTCCGGCCGACTTGAAGTTTCAACAAGATTCTGAATGACAAAATTAGGATTCGTCCAAGCATAATTTGCTGTATATTTTTTCATTTAGTAATAATAAGGCGACCAGCGGTTGGTATACTGAAATTACAAATAAAGTTTGATTATTGCCAATTGAATATAAAGAGGTGGTTTTTAACCGTTCAAGCTGCCCCTTGAACGCTCATCTTTGCCATTGTCCCACTAAGGCTTACTAAACAACTTTGAATTCCAAATGGAAAGGTGCAAGCGAGAAACTTACACTAGTTCAAATTCAAGCAAGATGCTACAACTGGCGTAAAGCAGAAAAAATTAAACGGAAACCCTAAGTTGATTTAGCACTAACCGCCACCCGCAAATGTACAAACACGGCCATCACCGGAATCGCCAGCACCAAAGCATATTGTGTGCGTGAAACACCTACGCCGAACGGAAACCAAATACCCTTAACCCCGATCATTGAAAGCTCATCGGCGAATATGGCTATGCCCACCAGCAGGATGGCGGGAATGGCAAGCAACCGCAGGTGACTTGCACGAACGATATAAAAAATCGATCCGAAGAATAATAGCAACAAACCCAGGCGGGCAATTGAAAGCAACAACCTGGCTTCGATACCGGGAAGCGCCGCTATTCCTGCCAGGACACCGAACATACAGATAAGTGCGTCGATTCTGCGATCAGAGAATCCTCCCAGTCGATAACATGCCATAACCCAGAAGACGATCGCCGCAGGATTGAAAATGCCAAATCGGATAACATTGTACATCGGTATGGTCTCGAGCTCGGTCCAGAAAAGCAAAGGCTGGTTAAGCCGCGACAAAGCAATTGCAGAAATAGCAGCCGCCATCAGCGGCAGAAACCGGTCACGGCGGGAAAAGCGATTCAGTGAAATTCCAAATAATGCCAATGCGATTAGCATCAACGGCTCAACCAGGTCGGCGATATAGCCCCAAAAGGTCCGCCACCATTGCGCCAGGTAAGGATTAGCACCTGCCGCAGGTTCCGCGAGGATCGGCGCAACGTGCATACCGCCCGCTTCTGCATCCGTAGCCATGTCTTTAGGAAGATAAACGTGAATTGCGATGACAGCCTCGCCTGAAGACGCTTTCTCACCAAGCTGGAAGAGTTTCGGTCGTGAAGCATATATCGTTGGCTGTGCAGGTGAAAAATCACCAATGCCCCCAATCCGCTTACCATTCCAGTAAATCTCGTAAGCTCCGTCAACAAGTGTCGGCGCGGACAGCACGGGTACCGAACCCGCCGGCATGTTCCAACGAACACGAAGACGATACCAGGCATGTCCCCAACGCCCGCTGTACCCTTTCGAGGTCCATCCCGGAACATAACCGGGAAGGCCAACATCACCATCGTGTGATCCCGGCGGCGGCGTGAGGTCGAGTTGATCCCAGTGGCTATCGTCAAATTGCGGGTTGGCCCAACTATAATCATTGCCCATCCGAAACGCCCAGGGGCCATTCAAAGGTATTTCCCCCTGCCCTAGCATAGCTGTTATCACATCTGCTTGCGCATGCGACACCTGGCATAGAGTCAGCGCTATAAAAAGAAAAACATGTACAGTAATTTTGGGTGACCGCTGACTGATAAAAAGCCGCATCTCCGTTATGAATTTTTCTATCATCGCCCGGGTTTATTAGATAAGATAACATTAAAACCCGGGAACAATAATAGCTGACTTATTTATTTTAGGCAGCTGTCAAAAACGACAACTTGAAGGGGCATTCGCGCCATGAATTTCAGGACCTATGTGACCCTGTATCAGCGAGGAAGCTTAATAAGATAAGGTTTAGGTAAAAACCCCGCAGGCTTGCCGGGGCAAGCAGCTACGGGGGGCAACCGCTACGTTACAGCTCTTTATCCTCGAACATTTTTGCGTCGCGGGTATTCTTTTGTACGGCAATGGCCGAAAATAAGCTTAAGCAGAATGACATAGCGTAAAAGCCTTTCTCGCTCCGGGCCAGGTCTGCATTCCACAGGCCGATCGTTAATAGTACCATTGCCGCAATAGTGGCAAACCAGCTTATGCCGTAATAAAGATCTGTAACGGCAAGTCCTTCAGCCCTATCCCTAACGCTTTTTTGCACCGAGATCACGGCGAATAAGCCAAATAATAAAATCGTGAAATAATAACCTTTTTCATTCAGGGCTATGGTTGCATTCCATAAGCCAATGCAATAGCCTACCATTCCCGTTAATAAGGCAAACCAGGAGGCACCGATAAATGCGGCGGTTGGTTTAAACGGGCTTCTAACTTTATCACCATATTTTGCGATGGGTGATGTTTCTTCTGTTCTGTGTTGTAGCGGTTCCATTTTTGTGTCGTTTAAGTAATTAATATGAACCAAATGTCCGATGTAAAACAGATCAGAAAAAATGAGAATGTAGAAATTACTGACGATATAATTTTACGATTATTGTATCTTTAGGTGTATTAATACATCTATATGGATTCACTACAGGAGTTAACAAACCTACTAAATAACACTGATAATAAGCTATTTAAGCAGTTTTTACATCGAAAAAACAAAAGGTCGGATGTAAAAAATTTGAGGTTACTCAATTTGATAGAAACTGACGATATAAAAAATATAAGTAGGCTCTACAATTCACAGAAAAATAATGATGCCTATCATGCTTTGCGTAAAAGGTTGCAGGATAATTTGCTACTGTTCTTATCGCAGAAAACCTTCGAGAGCAGTCATTCTGACACCTATGATGCGCTGCGCCTGGTCGTAGTAGGGCGTTTTTTGTTGGAAAATGATCTGGCCAAAATAGCCTTCAAATGTTTGGATAAGGCGGAGCGCCTGGCTGAACAACTGGAGCAGTTTAATTTGTTGAATGAGCTCTTGCTATTGAAACTACAATACGCCCATCTGCCCGGAGCTGAAGATCTGGAAGCATTGACGGCACGCTTCCTGTCAAACCAGTCGAATATGCAACGCGAAGCTAAGCTCAATTTGGCCTATGCCTTTTTGAGGCAGGAACTACAGCAGATACACCTGGAAGGAAAGATCGTTAATTTGACGACTTTGATCATAACGACGATCCGGAAATACAAAATTTCCGCACAGGACCTGATGACCTACAGGTCCATCTACCAAATTCTTTTCATAGCGAATGAATACGCGGCGATACAGCAGAATTATGGATTGATAGAACGCTATGTTAACCGGACCAATCAGTTTATACAAAGCCAATCGTATAAAAACCAATCCTATCTTTTTTACCATATATCCATCTTGTATTATTTGGCGAACTTCCATTTGCGGCAAAAGAATTTTGCAAAGAGTACGTCCTATCTCAGGGAAATGATGGCTTTAATGGAAACGGATAGCCGTTATTATGTGCAGTTTTATTTGCGCCACCAGTTGCTCGCGGCGCTCAACCTGTTCTTTACAGGCTCTGCTGACGATGCGATCACGCTATTGCAGCGATCACTCTCCAATGACAAGCAGAAGTCTAAACCGGAAGATATAGAAGATTTACGAATATGCCTGACCATGTTTATGGCCCTGTGCAATAACCGGGAAAGTTTAAAACATTTGACCTTATTGACGCGCACGGATGCCTGGTATGAAAAAAAGATGGGCATGTTGTGGACCATCCGAAAGAACCTGATGGAAATCCTGGTGCAGGCACAATTCTCTAACATCGAGCTTGCCATGTCCCGGCTAAGCAGTTTCCGGCGGCGGTACAAGAAGTATCTTCTAAAAACCTCTGAGGAGCGTGTGTTGGTATTTCTGAGACTGGTTGAAAAACATCTGCTAAAACCCGATGTAGTTTTTGAAACAGGGTACAGAAAGGAAGTAATAAACCTACTAAACGGAATAGAAAATAACGACATCTTCAGCATGAGCTTTATTGCCTGGCTGATAGCACGATGGGAGAAAAAGACAGCTTATAAAGTTGTCTTAACACTTATGCAGAACGACAGCTATACATAAATAATATATACTTTCTGCATTTTGCCTTAAGCTTTCAGCTTAGAAAATGCTAATTTTATACATATCAAAACTTAAACCCATACTCACAGGTTTAGGTTGTACAGATACCTGATATGGCCTTTATTGATTATTACAAAATACTTGGTCTGGATAAAAATGCATCCGAAAAGGATATAAAGGCTGCTTACCGCAAGCTGGCCCGGCAATACCATCCGGACCTTAACCCCAACGACACGGAAGCAAACAAAAAATTCCAGCAGATAAACGAAGCTAATGAAGTTTTAAGCGATCCTGAAAAACGCAAAAAGTACGACAAATATGGCGAGCACTGGCAACACGGCGAGGAGCATGAGCAATATGCACGTCAGCAGCAGCAAAACCGGCAGCAGTATGGCGGCGGTCAGTATAGCGGCTTTGGCGGAGGTTACGGACAGGGATTTGAAAGTTATGAAGACTTTGGCGGTGGTGGCGACTTCTCGGATTTCTTCCAGCAGATGTTCGGTGGAGGGGGTAGCGGCCGCTCACGCAGTCAGGCCAAATACCGCGGGCAGGACTTTACAGCCGAATTGCAACTAAGTTTTCTTGAGGCAGCCGAAACGCATAAACAAACGCTGACCGTTAATGGCAAACAGATACGCATAACGATCCCGGCGGGTGTTGAAAATGGGCAAACGATCAAGATCGCAGGTCATGGTGGGTCAGGCAGCAATGGCGGTCCGGCAGGCGACTTGTACATTAGCTTTGCTGTAGCAAATGATCCGCATTTTAAGCGTTCGGGCGCTGATCTGTATGCAAATAAGCAAATCGACCTTTATACAGCAGTTTTAGGAGGCGAGATCACAGTAGATACCCTGACCGGGAAAGTAAAACTAAAGGTAGCTGCCGGAACGCAAAACAACACGAAAGTAAAACTAAAAGGCAAAGGCTACCCTGTTTATAAAAAAGAAGGTCAGTTTGGAGATTTGTATCTTACTTATGAGGTGCAAATACCTACCAATCTTACCGAGAAACAAAAAGAGTTATTTGAGAAATTAGCTAAAAGCGGGAGTAGTTGATTGAGTTGGATTAAGTTAAATTGAGTTGATTAGGTTAACGTTAATGGTTTTTAGATTTTAGAATTTTTAAATTATGGCTAAAACTACCCTAATATCCACCACCGATTTCTGTACCTGGCATGAGGTGGACCATACCTTTATCCATTCGCTCGGTGATGCCGGGCTGATAGAAATCATGATAATTGACAAGGGTGAATTTATACCCGAAACCCAATTGCAGCACCTTGAAAAAATGGTGCGCCTGCATCACGAACTCGACATCAACCTTGCAGGCATTGAGGCTATTACTCACTTACTTGACCGTGTGGAGACTTTGCATCAAGAAATGAGGAGTTTAAAAAATAGGCTTAGGCTTTACGAGGAAGACTAACCGAAAAATGACCACATCCGACATTCGCGAACTTCGTTTGCAGAACCAGCACCTGGCCGCTCCTCAATTCACTCAACCCGAGGGCCTAGTCTATTATATGGGCGCAATCCAATCACAGGATTACGCAGGCGGCAAATGGGCAATTGCCCAACGACTTAAAGGCGCCAACGACAAAACCATTGAGGATGCTTTTACCAGGGGCGACATTATCCGCACCCATGTAATGCGCCCTACCTGGCATTTTGTTCATCCTAAGGATGTCCGCTGGATGATTCAGCTAACCGCACCCCGCGTAATGAAAATTGCCGGGACTCAACACCGTCAGCACAAACTCGACCACATTGTTTTCTCTAAAAGCGAAAAGGCCATTCTACAAGCTTTGGAAGGCGGCAAACAACTAACACGCGATGAAATTGCTAAAGAATTAGAACGGGCAGGTATCGCAACGAACGAACAGCGTTTTATCCACATCATGATGCAGATGGAGCTCATTGGTCTGGTTTGCAGCGGTGGCAGACAGGGCAAACAATTTACTTACGCACTTTTGGATGAACGGGTACCGGCAACAAAACCATTTGACAGACAAGAAGCCGATGTTGAGTTAGCCGATCGTTATTTTACCTCGCACGGACCAGCTACTTTGCAGGACTATGTTTGGTGGAGCGGACTGACCGTAGTCGAGGCCAAAGCAGGCCTGGGAGCAATAAAACACAAATTAAATAATGCAGAACTAAATGGAAATACCTACTGGTTTGCCGAACAGAGCAATCTATCTGCAACCAAATCACCGGGCGCTTTCCTGTTGCCGAACTATGATGAATACATAGTAAGTTATAAAGATAGAAGCACCACTATAGCAGCATCCAATCTCAACAAAGCCGATCCGCGTGGCACGATTTTTAATCACACCATAATTACAAACGGAAAAATCATCGGCATCTGGAAACGGGCTATCGGAAAATCAAAAGTTAATATTGAACTTATCCCTTTTGCACCATTGAGTAATGTAAATAAGGCAGCTATTGGGTCTGCAGCAAAACGTTATGCTAAGTTTTTGGGATTAAAGGATTTTACGATAGACATTTAAAAGGTAAATATCTGATTTTGTATGGCATACAGCACCAAACCGGTTCTTGATTTAAGACTGAGTTTCAGGAACAAAGCTTCACGGTAATTATCCACCGTACGCGGACTCACAAACATCTTATCGGCCATTTCTTTATAGGTGAGCTCAGAACAACAAAGGCGTAAAAACTCCAGTTCCTTTTTTGTAAAATCCGGCCCGTCATTATCATCAACTACCGAGCGGATCAGTTTACCCGAAACCATGTCATTGATGTAAACGCCTTTGGTGTGAATAGTTTTTATGGCGTCCAGCAATTCTCCTGGTTTCGATTCCTTCAACACATAGCCACTCGCACCGCTCTTTATCATTTTTATTACCGCCTTATCATCCTCAAACATGCTAAGCGCCAAAACTTTTATCTGCGGGTAGTTTTTCTTCAACCAGGCTGTTGCATCATATCCATCCATCACCGGCATATTGATGTCCATCAACACCACATTGGGCAACTTATGTTTGGCTAAAGCATATTGCATTTGTTGACCGTTTTCGGATTCAAAAACCACCTCCAGTTCATCAAACTCGCTCATCAGTCCGGCTACACCGCATCTGAAAAGCGTATGATCGTCTACAATTGCGATAAGGATTTTTTCTGTTGCCATTTTCTTATGGATAAGGAATAAATATATCTATGCATGTGCCCTCACCCGGTTGTGACTGGATGAATATCTCGCCCCCTACTATCTCAGCGCGTTTTTGAATATTCAGCAAACCCATGCCTTTCTGATCGTCGGGTAAATTATTCACCTCAAAACCCGTCCCGTTGTCAATCACCTGCAATCTTACCCCCTGCTCATCATACGCAAGCTTAATGCTGATCTCTTTTGCCTTTGAGTGCTTAATGATATTATTAAACACTTCTTGCAGTATGCGGAAAAGGATCAGGTCTTTATCAGGATTATTCTGTGCTGGTTGCTCGCCTTCGATATCATAGTTAACCATGTATTGGCCCGATTTTTCCATCCAGTTAATCTCGTGCCTTATCGCTTCACACAGCCCCAGGCCAATCAATTGTTCACCCTGCAATAACTTGCCCAGCAAGCGCATCTCCTTTATCGACCGCATGGTCAGATCAAGTGCCGTATCTATTTTGTGTTGCGCTTTTTCTGCATCTTCCAATTTTACCGAATTAAGCGTCAGCGAAGTTAAACTCAGCAATTGCCCTATATTATCATGCAGATCGGCGCCGATGGTTTGCATAGTTTGTTCACGGATCTCCATCTGGGTTTGTAGCAAAATCTGCTGAAATTGTGACTCAAGAATTTCCTTTTCAAGAAGGTGGTTATTATGTTTCCTTTGATAAAAGAACAAAAAACTTACTATAAAAACACCTAGCAACAATAACATTATTGTTCCGGCTATAATTAGAGATATGAATTGCTGATCTTGTTGAAACATATAAAACATACAATCAAGCAAGAGTATAGAATTGCATTTGACACATTAGATATAACAGAAAACAACAAATGATATTCATAATTATTTTTATAAGCCATATAAGCAAACGCCGAAAAAAATAAAAACTGCGCTAAACAAAAAAACAACAAACCAGTATTTAACCAAAACCCCGGCAACCTTACTACTAGCAGAGTTTGAGTAGAATAATTCATTAATTCATAAAAATAAATACAGGTTATATAAATGATTATCCCGAACTGTAATAAAATAGTTATCGTATCTAATTTCCAAAAGCCCTGGATAAAGATCATATTAATCAATGAGCAGAAAATGGATAAAATGATTGCTCTTTTTATCCATTTTCTGATAGAGTCAGTTTGTAACAGTTGTAACAGAAAAATGCTGTAAAAGATAAATGATATGATCATCGTGATATTCGATACCCAATGATTACTATGACGTACACTAAACCAATTATATATTGTACCCATTTCATAAATAACAATAAATAAAAGATATGGAACAAAATACCTATATGACGTGCGTTTCATCTTCGAATATTGAAATAGAGCCGTTAACAAAGCTCCACTTTCAAATACCAAATACAAATAAACCAACATTCTGTAAAAATTGATTAGTGGCTCAGCAAGTTGTATCTGGTGGGCATAGTTTGCCGTTGTCCATACCTGTACCTCCACTGCTGTCCTGAGTTTTAGGGCCACCAGCAATCTCTACTGAATCATTAACATTTAAATTAGCAACACCATTCGTACCTGTTACAAGTATTGCCATTAATTTATTATTATAACTCGCTTCCCTTGGGGTATAAATAATGGGGTTATGAACCCCAAAATAGATAAACAAGCCGTTGCTACCTTTATTATCTGCGAATAATTTATCCAGGTCCGATTTATTAAAATAAGCTGTTCTTGTATCATTTTTTACAGGATTACGTCCATCCGTGCTATTTAAATCTCTAAAATTACCATTCTCAAAAACTTGAAGCATTTGAAACAAATTATCAGATAACTTTTTAATTTGTTGAGCAGTTACTACTGTTGAGTCTGTAAAATCATGTGTGATTTCTTCTACAATTTTAATTGGCATAGTTCTTAGGGTTTAATTGTGAATGATTTAATTAATTACCCACTAAATTGCCCAAATAATCAGCACCTTATAACCGTTTTTACACCCATTTTAATACCGTAAAAACACCCTGCAAGAAAGGTTGATATTGCCTGATAATTACATTTTTTATGTTTTGAGATTTGGAATATTCATTATTCACTAAATCTTAAAATCATGAAAAAGAAAAATTTACTATTGATTTTAGTTTTGCTAAGTCCATTGTGTTGCTTAGCTGAAACAGCTTCATCAAACAAACCGACAGATACAGAGACATGGATTGCCTTTTTACCTGTTATTATTTTCATTGTCATTTTAATAATATCATCCTTTAAACTAAAAGCAGGTACTAACTCACCCGGTTTTTTAACTGAAAAGGATAATCTTGCTAAAAAAGACAATAATGATCCCAATCCTCCACAAAGCACCAGCCGCGTTGTCGCATTTCTTACAGGATTGACGGCACTAACAATTGGTACCTGCCTAACCACATTTTTTATATATGAATATTTTATTGATCCGAATAAACCTGCAGATATGTCTAATCTAACGACAGTAATCTGGGGGTTGGGAATAGGCGTTTTACCCTATGGTTTTAATAAAACTGCTTCGGCCCTGAAAACAAATTCTTGATGAATATAACCGGGAAAGCCGAAAACGGATCAGAGTAGGCAATCAATCTTTCGATATGAAAAAGATAATATTTACTTTAATGCTTATAGGGTTGACGACTTTAGCTTTTAGTCAGGCGGCCAACTTAAATGGGGTAACTTTTGGTTTCGGGGCAGGATATAATGTTAGTTTAGATAAAACCTATGACTATTCTTTAACCACGGATGCAAGCCATAACTTAAAAATACAACCACTTAACAAAGGGTCATTTGTTATTTCATCCGTAGTCATGATCAAACTAAGCAAGGTGGCTTTTGATTCCGACAATAATAAATTTGTTAAGCAATCCCAAAGACCAACTTATAATAAACTGGTAAAATCGCCTGATGAGGGAGATAAAAAGAAAGTTTCCAAAGACAAGTCGTGGTCAAACATTATGGATCATTTATCTATCAATCTTGCTTTAGATTTAGCCAACGTAACACAAAATGTTTCTTTTAATAAAAATATTAGCGGCGGTTTAGGAATAGGGTATTTTTTTACCGATTATGTGCAGGCGGCGGTATTTTATGATATTTCAAGGGTAAGTCAGTTGCGCGATTATGTAGTGGCCAATTATGCCGACAAGCCTATTCCTAACGGAACTACAGGAAATTACACTTCATTAAGCACTTCCGATAATAACCTGTTTTATAATAAAACCGTTAGTGGATTAACCTTTAAATTGATTTTCTCTTTGGCGAATAAAAAGGCAGAGTAAACGTTCTGCTTGCCTCATCACACCCCATGGCCTGCGGCTTCGCGGGCCATTTCGTGTATAATCTCGTCGAGGCGGTTGAGCTCGGTTTGGAAATACTTTAACAGCTCTGTATCCATCGGCTGCCCTTTCAGCATTTCTGATAGGGCTTTCAGATTAGCCAGCGGACTACGTATCAGGTGTGATTGTTTCCAGGCCATTCCTTTTATGCTATCAATGTGATCCTGGATGCGCACATACGCGCTTTGCAGGTTCTGCTCGGCATTTTTTCGTTCAGTAACATCATACAGTGCTACCAGCATTCCCAGTATCTGGTCGCCGCCATCGGTTAGGGGCGAAAGTTTCACATCGTACCATTTAATTGTGCCATCATCCTGCGGGTAATGGATCTCATAGTTAATATGGTCGCCCATTAATGCCTGCTTTGCCAAATCCATCAGTTTTGGCCAGCGATATGCCGGTATAAAATCTCCCAGGTGATCACCTTCTTTCGGTACGTGATGATACTGCTCCCTGATAAAATCAAAGGCCGTTGGATTGTAAGCAAGCAGCCTGAAATTAGTATCAAAAGAGGCGTATGCCGTATCTGTCGTGCTTAGTATGGTTTGCAGGTTAGCTTCTGATTTTCGCAGCGAATCTTCAGATTTGAGCTTTTCGGTAATATCATTAGTCAATGATAATCTAACGGGTCTGCCATCAAATACTATATCATTAGCAACCACCTGAATAAACATTACCGTCCCGTCCTTTTTCGCATGGCGCACAATGTTTCTTTCTGTGGTATTATCCATATTTTCCTTCCATTCCCGCATCTGCAATCCCCTATCCTCGGGCACTCTGAAAGCTA
>Ga0105239_10004645_pt1 | contig 16323 bp, 17 predicted proteins | sample KBSC44metaG_FD_92761 | JGI IMG/M metagenome (GOLD analysis project Ga0105239, IMG submission 92761) | Corn rhizosphere microbial communities from Kellogg Biological Station, Michigan, USA - KBS C4-4 metaG | ecosystem: Host-associated > Plants > Roots > Rhizosphere > Soil | place: Michigan, USA...
TCAGCATGCTGCTCATTGTGTTATATCATTTTCTCGAAGTGAACTCACAGGACGACGACGGGTCCGCAGGCGACTTGCAATATGAGAAGAGTGGTGTTGGAGCAGTGAAACCTTCGACAACGGCAGCAACTCCTGGCTCGGTAGCAGGAGGCGGTGCTAGCTACGGCGGGGATGAGAAGAGATGAGAAGGGATGAGACTTGTTGGGACTTGAGAGAGGGCTACTTCCTTGCAGCTGAGTGCGAGGAATATGTGCGTCTAGAAGACGGAATGGGCTGGTGCTGAAGGGGATGGGATGGGATGGCTTGCACTGCTGAGTTACGGAACGCCATCAACACATTGGGCACTGGTGGAAGTCTGTCACTTTCCATAAAGCCCTTAGGTGAAGTGAATTGGAGTGTGCTGCCAGCAGTCTACAACCAGAGCGTTCTGTGCTGATCTCGCATGGCAGCGACGCACTTGGGCATCAGAGAATTATTTGATGATTCATTGTGTGATACAACACTACATGATACGGGCGTGAGCTCCTCCGTATGTATGAAGAAGATACAACCCGTTTCGTTGCCGAACTCTCCGTTCGAACTCTGGTACCTGCTTGCCAGCGGTACGAGGGGTTCGCCCAAGAACACGTTGGTTCATCCGCAGTTAATGTAGTTGAGGAATTCCAAGATCTCTGGTGTGACGAGCGCCAGTCGATGGAGATTATCATTTGCAGAGGACAAACGCAATGCGCAGTTCTTCAACTGGCCAGTACTCCGAATCATCAGCTTTGTCCTGGGACCTGAGAACAAAGCTCAATCCCTCGTGCTTCAAAAGCAGCCCACGTATCTCGCATGTGGCTTTTCCACCTCCCTACCATGATGTGGATAAGGCAATGACAGCCTCACGATGTAGCGTCTGTGACTTTCACAATACCTGGATTGTGTTCTAGTCGAGACTTGACCGATTCCCGAGCCAAGACGCAGCCTTCGTCCTTCATTCCGGGTCCAAAATGGGTCTTGTTTACTATCAATGCACGTAATGTTTCTTCCGCAATCGCATGGGGGCTCCGTTTATCATCCCGATGCGTCTTGAGGAAACTGCGCTGTGCGGCTTGGTCAGCTTGATCGGGTCCATGACTAGCTGGGATGAGTGTCATGGTATCGAGTTTAAGGGTCGTATTAGATCGGTCCGATACCATAGGTGTGGTAGTTCTGCCGTTTTCGTCGGAAAGGTAGCGGTTGCTATCCATCAGGATCGTCTGAGGATCTAAGTAAGAAAATGTTCTAGTCTGTGAAGCAAGTTGGGGGTGAAAACGAAATCTTGACACATCCAAGGATGGTGTTGAGTGCTTACCAATGCGTTTAGTAGAGGGACCGTCTCCTTGTTTTAAGGTAATCGGGTAGATGTGGTTCTTCTGTACGTGCTTGAGCCAGTCCTCTTTTGCGGCGAATGTCTCTACAGGCTGGAACATGCCATCTGAGTCTTCTTTTAAGAATTGGCACTTTTTCCACCAACAAGCATATTCGTCAATGCCTTCCTCTAATTGGCCGTGTACCTTGGAAATGTGTTGGTGAAGAATCTCGCTATTATGGAGAGAGGTCCTGCAACCTTTCCAGCGACATCTAAAAGTAGGTAGGTGCGGACCTGAGAGTGAAGGTGAAGTGACGGAAGTAACTTGGCGCGCAGCGCGCTGCATAGCGGCTACTGACATGGTCTTGCTTTTGGAACCCGGGGGGCGTCCACGTCTTTTTTGAATCGGCGGATCACTCATGTTGATCTTGGGGTTGACGGCGATTTCAGGTTGTGTTAAGGCGGAATTAGGCGCACGTTTCGGCTGTGAGGATGCGGAGCTGCTGGAGGAGGGTTCCTTTACAACATCTGGGCCAGGAACCTGAGAATGGCGCAGACTCGAAAGCCTCTTGACCGTAGAATTGGCAGATTTGTCGATGTGGTTTGTTCTTGATTCCGAGGGCAGGGAAGTTGACGGCGCAGGCGGGGGGACCACGTGACTCCGATTCGGCTGGTGGATAGGCTTGTCCGAGATTGGTAAGCGGCCCGATTTCTCTTTCCACGCACTGGTATCTCCCTTTGCGGGTTGAGTTTGAGGCGGTCCTGCTGCAAAATCAACATATTCTACCATAGGGACTGGAGGGCCGCCAGGATCTACAGCGTCCCAATCAAATGTTGCCAAATCCGAATCAATGTCGATATGTCTTCCTAGAAGTCCGGCCATATGTGCATTCAATGGTCGTTCTATAGCATGTCGACCAGCCGCAATAAGAATGTCTCGAGCAACCGTCTTTGGGTCGTAATAATTCTTCTCCAGCCCCTCGGTCCGATTGATAGGTTTTGCGAGTCTTCTGCTTCTTATGGCACTTGCGTCCACTTTCAAACCATTTAAAATACTCTCCCTAGGAGGATTTTGCGCGGGTTGCCCCATTGTGGGATTGAACCTGTACGGTTGACTAGGGTGGATAGGTCCCGATGGAAATGCCTGCTGTGGTGGTTGTGGTAGTGGTGCTGCTGCTGCTGTAGACATCATTTGACGCTCATATTGCTGGAATATGTCTGGTTCTGGTGACGACTTCTCTGTGCGCGGTTGTTTCTTCGAAAGTACGTAATGCTCATTGTCACTGAGACTGGTCAAGTCAATCAATTCCGAAAAGTCACGCTTGCGCGACATGGCTTCCTTTGAGCCAATTTGTGGCTCATTGCGCGGGGGCATGAACTTCCGGCCCTTGGACGGGCCTTGAGCTGAACTATATGGTTTTATGATAGGAGGTTGCGTCTCAGGCTTAATCAACATCGGCCCACCATTCACCGCGTGGAACTCGCTTGGAGGAGTAGGAGGTGGTATCGGCGCTGAGCCTGGTGTTAACGAGTGGGTAGGAATTCCGTGGATTGGTGGCACGGCTTGAACGGGCATGACAGGAGGAGGTGGAGTAACCCTGGCTGGTTTTGGCGGGCCTCCAATAGGGTTTGGTGGAATGGTTGTTGGCACAGCTGGACGTGAGGCTGGTGGTACTTTTGCTGCTGTTGGAGAGTTGAGAAAAGGGACATTGGCGAGGAGCTGCCTTGCAAACTGTCCCCGATGAAACCTGAATCCCTTCTTCTCCAAGGTTTCACACAGATCAATATAACTTGGATTCGACTCTAGAATGACGTGAATATCTGCCGGAGTGATCTCAATGTCCGCATTGCCTGGGTATCCTTTGAGAGCAAACTCCTTCAGAGATCTCACCGCAGCCTCTGCCAGTGCTGTACGCTTGTCTTCTGGCCAGATTGTGCCTCCATTAAGACCCTTAGGAGGTAGTCCCTGAGACAATGACACCGGCTGAGTTGGTTTGGCACTGTTGATAACTACTGGTGTTGATCCAGGAGCTGGCAGAGGTGTCGGAGTCGGTGCTGAGCCTGATGTTGGGACTAAACCAAGTGTGTCGATTTTAGCGGCTGAGCCAGCAGCAGTTGTTGGAGTGTTAACAGGGTGCTCGTGGTCAATCTGTCCCGCGGTGGTAGACTGCATTGATGGTGTCCCTGAGCTAGTCTCCTTCCTTCGTGGACCACGAATCCGTCTTCCAGCTGGGAACCGTCCAAGATCAGGTAGTCCTTCGGGATTATTTTCCACCACAACCGCATATCCATTGGCTCTCACTGATCCGAGTTGTTGTGTATTCGAGGCAGCATCCGCTTGAGACATCGCACTTGATGGTGTAGATGTTTGGTTCACTGGTTTAGCTTTCTGTTGACGTGCTGGTATCGGCTGTTGAGTGAGCTGAGGAGACGATACTTGCTCTGAAGAAGGCGTGTCTTGACTGACGCCACGCATATTGTCTAACAGTTTCTGAAACATCGACGGATCTCTAGATCTAATCCAATTCATCTTTTCCATCATGTCTGCAAACTCATTGGCCATATCACCTTCATCTGAGACTTGACCTTCTCTAGAGGCTGCTGTCTGAGGTTGGTCTGATCCAATGGCTTTTCCTTGAGTGTCTGACTTGCGCTTAGCAGCTGGCTTCTTCCCTTTGTCTTTGGCTCGAGAGGCAGCTGCCTCGTCCTGTGCTGCTCTTTTGGCCGCTTCGGCTTCGGCTTGCGCTTTAGCCTCCGTTTTCTTCCTCGCCTCTTCTTGAACTTCCGCTCTAGCCAGCTCGATTCTTCTTTGCTCATGCTCTCTGTGGAAAGGATTGAACACTTGTGTGGGGTCAACAAAACCAGGTAAGTCATTTTGCCCATCGAGCGAGGTGGTGTAATGAACGGAGAAGCCGTCATCAGCTTCTGTACGGGTTACCAAATTAGAGGTGTTGTTCACAGAATGGCCCAGCTGCTTTTCGCTCGTATTTACTGCTTGCGGAGTTTTGTTCTGTCCGCTTTGCTGGCTTTGTGGCCGCTTCGGGGCTGAAGCTTGGTTCCCAGCATTGAATCTTGGAAAGTTTGCTTGTGGAAGAGGGGGTGATTGGTTCGTCTTCTCAACGGGATTCGCGGAATAATGGGGTGCCTTCGTGCGCTGAGGTGCGGCAGATGGTGCTGGCCTTGAACTATTCATGGAGGGGGGGCTAGAGGGCTGCGCCATAGAACCAGAAGATTGATGGTAGCGGCGACTCACAGCGCCAGCAAGATCTGCAGCAGCTGCAGATCCACGATCTTGGCTTGTAGACATTGAAGCAGGCTCGGGGTGGTATGGATAATTGGCGGTTGCTCCATATGGCTTCGTCAGTTGAGTAACTGGCGATTGAAGCCGCTGTGATGTGTTTGCAATAGCATGATGAGAACTACCAGTAGCACCCGACCGTTGTGCCTGATGACCGGTCCCTGACACATCCGCACCGTCGAGGCGCGCAGCATAAGCCAAGTTGTTCAAGCCCTGAGCGTTCGGGCTCGTTGAGTTGTAATAGGACCCAGATCCTGTACTTGCCGTAACCTGTGTCGTATAGTTATTCGTTTGCATTTGACGCTCGTAAGATCCATTCTGCGCAGCGCCCTCCTTCCACGACTCGGGCCGATACGTTGCTGGTAGCGAAGGGTTGGCATGATTCGTCGAAGTCTGGGTGTTCTGGGGGTTCCAATCATAGCCAGAGGATCTGTACTGAGATTGAACTGGCTGCCTTACATCACGGGGATATGACGGTTGGGCGGAATAGGTATTACTGGAGGTTGGCTGCTGAGTCGGATTGTTGGAGTGCTGGACATTGGTTCTTTGGTCCGTCGATGCATAGTATTGATCATAGGTAGAGCGTTGCAGATGCGACATGCCGGTATATACCCAGGTCGGATCACCAATGCTTGGTATTTCCCCAGATTGTGAATCGGCCTCCTCAGGCCTTGATATATCAGTGCGCACAGGAGGCCATATCCTTTGATAAACTGGAAGGTTTATTCAGAGGATCCCGATCGCAGGCTAGTAAACCGTTGCTCCTTTAGCCTTAACAGGTCATGAGAAATATGAGTTGAGCTGAGATTCGCATGGCCTTCAGAGTTTGATATCATAATATCTGCAGTACATTGCGTTGTTGGACGATACTTTGGAAGGACTGTCGCGCCGGACAGGGACTCACTCGATCAGCGGGACGACCATCGACGACGCGCAGGTGGAGAATCCTGATGCATGCGGAGTACAATTTCTTTATACGGCAGAGCAGATCATTTCACAGTGCAAATACTACGGCGCATCGTTGAGGCATCTGCACCCAAAATTCTATCCAATCAAAATCTAGTCTCAGTTGTGAGGAAGACGGCCCACGCAACTCTTGGCGCACTTTCCTCCCACGCCAGCTGCAAATTCAGTCCCAAGACAATCACCGAACCACGAATTCCCTTGTCGTCGACACTCATTCTTCTCGCCAAACCGCAATCATGACCAAAGTAAATTCCGGTATGGATTTTAAGCAAGGAAGAAGTCCAGTCTGGTATATTATACTAACGGAAGCACCAGGTTTGGCCGCTTCCAGGCGCAAGTCCCGCAAGTTGCATTATGGCGCTCCATCATCAGTCCGACGAACTATCCTGAGCGCTCCCCTGAGCAAGGAACTAAGAGAAAAGCACAATGTACGATACTTCCTATATCTATATTGATCCCCTGTCATCCTCCGAAGCCATGACCGAGAAAGTTGAAAAGCGAGACAAAGATTCCAGATCTGACAAAATGCAAAACAGGTTCGCAGCATCCCCATTCGAAAAGACGACGAAGTCACAATTGTCCGAGGATCCAACAAGGGCCGCGAAGGCAAGGTCACATCCGTCTACCGATTGAAATTCCTCGTCCATATCGAGAGAGTCTCGCGTGAAAAGTCCAACGGTCAATCCGTTCCCATCGGAATCCACCCCAGCAAAGTCGTCATCACAAAGCTCAAGCTAGACAAGGATCGAAATAAGATCTTGGAGAGGGTTGGAAAGGGTCGTGAAGCTGTCAAGTCCAAGTCGCAGTAGATGATGTTTACGTTGGGGAAATGGGGTGAGAAAAAAAGGCTGAGGTTATTATGACTTGAAGCATTTCCAACGGGTTTTTTCCACACGCGGTTTTCGTCGGAAAGATCGCACATCAACATGGTTTGTAGAAGCAGCGTCTCAAATACCCGACGTGGCATCTCAATGTTGCCTGAATGAACAGAAGAACATTCATACAACCACTCCTGCGTCCTGACGAGATGGGTCATCGAAAGTCTGTCGCAACAAGTTCTCAACTATCCACTTCGGTGTCAATCCCTGCAAGATTACTGACTGCTAAATAATTCCCCTAGCCCAAACAGATCCAATTCCTCTGCCACAACGGGACCGAAGTCCGCCAGATTATCACCTTTCTCATCCTCATTCCATGGTTGGACAAGGTAAACAATGGCGTAGATTGATTTTACTCATGCAACAACGATGGGGCGTCAATCTCCACCTTCACAGGTCTTGATCGACAACCCATTGGCATGACTCGCCGGCAGACTGTTTACAGGAAATCAATCTGTTACTGGGATTTGATGGCGAGAGACACGATTACTTAACCACCGGCTACTTTCTAACCTCGCTCCTGAATAGAGGCATGAGTTTGAAGTCAATGTTTCTGCGAGTACTATTCCCAAAAGGAGTCCACAATGCTTTCCACCATCTCTCTACATGTGACACGTGACCACGTCTGTCAACCTGAGTGAAAGTAACGGTTCCCTTCCGATCTTCTTATACTATCCCCTTTGCATCTCATACAAAGGTGACGAGAAAGAAGGGGCTAGGTTTAACTTAACGGTCAAGTCATCACGTTGCCCACCACCCACACCAACACTCTAGGCCTGCCGCGTACCTTTCTGTTCTCCCAAACCATGCCCACCGAAGCTGTGACGTCAATCAAAAATGCTTTTCAATCACACCATCACCCACAGCATTCATAGCACCACGGTTAGTCCCAAACTCGGCATCGGGTGCGTTCAACCTGCTGGTATCCATGCCCGTGACCTTGGAAATATGTCTCTGCAAACCCTCATCACCCTCGGCGTGCTCCGCGTGGCCCTGATGGATCTTCTGCAAGCTATCCCGCATGAGAAACTCGTAGTAGCCGGTGGCGAAGATCGTGGCCGGGACGTTGACCAGGAGGGAGATCCAGGAGTACGAGTTCGAATACGTGAACGCCTCGCGGCCGAAGAAGATGGCGGCGACGATGCGCGTGCCGAGATCCCTCGCGAGATTCGTCGAGATCGTGTTGCCCGCGAAGCCCCAGACCATGGTGGCGTACGCGAGGCCAATGGTGAACGGGGCGGTTTGAGCGCTGACGAACGGGTTGGCGGGGTCAAGGCACGCCCAGATGACGATGCCGATGTAGCTGTCGACGAAAAACTCCTGGAAGAACAAGTAGCCCTGGTTCGTCTGGTCCGGGTTCGGGAACGAGCACAGGATGCTGGCCACCCCGCCGTTGTAGACGGCTGTGCCGTGCTCGTGCAGGTCGACCGCCTTCGCCGCCTGGATCTGAGGCCAGTAGCAGGCCATCAGCATCAGCCCGGCCATAAATGCTCCAAAAATCTGCGAGAATATGTAGTGCGGCACTTTCTTCCATGGAAATCCTTGCCAGATGGCGAAACAGACTGGTTTGACGCGGGTTCGTTAGTCATCTCGCAACTAGTGCTACATCATACCTATGGAAAGAGATAATCCTGCTTACTTGTGATTGCAGGGTTGAAATGACCACCAGAAGTGCTTGCACAGGTGATGATCGCGAAGGAGATACCGAGCGCAAAAGCCCAGCCTATTTGAAACAGAGAGCCGAAGACGGGGATGCCCACAGCTTCACCCACCCCATTGGTCGTTGCCAGGGTGAACGAGGCTACCGATGAAATGCCAGCAAAGACGTAAAAGAATACACCCGTTGCCTCGGCCATCATTTCTCGAAGGATTCGAGGCCGCTTGTGTTCAAAATTCAACCTCCGCTGGGATACCGGCTTGGGTGGAACGACATGGCGAGTGATGTGACGTTGGAGGACGTCGGTGACACCGAGTTCGATATCATTTGTATGCTGCCTCGCCAGAGAATTTGAATGATGCGCGTTAGGTGGGGACATTGTTGGAGTAATCAAGACTGGAAACCAAACCTCAGAATATGGGACACGGCAAAGTGGGTGCTCTGGGGGTGTGAGAATCTTGGAATGAGATGTGGACAATAGGACTCTTCCAAAACCTGGGGAGTGTATCCAGATTCATACTTGTACCGTTGTCCGGCCACATCCACCGTCCTCAACAGTTGTCAGCCATGTCCTGCCCATGCCACCGGGCATACCACGAGTCTGCCCGGCGTCCCCATCACTTTGCTATCCTTGTTTCGTCGGCCGAGTTCCTGGGGGTTATCAATTGCCGTCGGACCAGAATGCAGCCAGCTAGTCATTGTGATGACGGCAAGGCTTTCCCAAGAACAGTCTTCGCACAAAGATGCACATACCATTCTGGGGTCAACAATCACGGCTGGTGAGGATAACCGGCACGCGAGAAAGTGGCATTGCTTGACACGGACAAGCTTTTACCGAAGTGACAAGCAAATGATATGAATAGAACGACAAGAGCCTGTGAGGGCCTTGCAGGGTCACTGAAAGGATCACCACTGTGACCGGCTTTCAGCCGACAATATGCAAGATTTGGAAGGTGGCATTCGGAACAAGTTGACCAAAACCCACAACAACGAGACAAGCGAATAGAGCGAATGAAGGGATCGGCGGTCCCAGCACCTGTTTAAGATGAAATGCGATAAAATTCCAGCGCATTTCTGCGTAAAAGGAGCCTCGGTGATTCGTGTTGGAGTTGAATGGGTCCGGGTACACGTCACCGTGCTTCGTGTGTGGAGGGACTTAGTAATGTAAGAAATAGACAACGGTCGTCAGTGGCGGGGACAGAGAGACCGCCGATGGCTCGCCTCCTCATATTTTGTGGAGAAACATGGAACGACGCGGGAATCGCGTTCAAAGGAAATCCAACGGCAATGTGGTTTGGGGTTGGAGGGAATATGGATCGTGCAGGGTTCAACATTCAACGGGAGCTCATGAACTGATGTCCTTATGATGCGGCATGGATTGAATGTAACTGTTTGGTCACTCAACTTTTACGAGGGACCAAAAACACCCAGTGCCTTATTTGACATCGAAATTTATGATCTGAGTGTTTGTATCGCCACGGCCCTCCTTACCACTTCTCAACATAGGGTCTGATATCGAGCTCGTTGGTGAAAGTGGTTCGGGGTTGAGTGTGTAAGTGCCAGTAGGAATCCGCGATCTGTATACGAGGCAACCTGTGTCAGCAGAATGTCCCCAGCACGGCATCTTGACCAGAGAGTCAATATGGCTTACAGCATTTGGTGATATCTTTGCATCTGGATGGTCAAACTTATAGCCTTTTGTTCGTTCAATATCAATGACACCGTCAATGATGGCGTGCGCGACATGAATCCCTTTCGGGCCGAACTCTCTGGCTAGAGATTGATACAGTGCTCTCAAGGCGAATTTTCCGGTGGCAAACGAAGAGCAGTTGGCAGAGCCCCTCAGCCCTGCGGTGGCAGAGGTGAATATCAAAGTGGGAGGATGTTCCGTTTTATCCACGGCTTCAAGAAGGAGTGGGATGACAGCCCGTGAGAAGTAAAATCCACCCAATCTGGAGGTCGGTCAGCAAAGGCAGAGGGATCGATATGATATTGGACGCACCCATTGGCTTGCCATCCACTCTCATATTCCTGAACCGACAGCTCAAGGAAAGGCTTTCGAACGAAACCCCCACCTACATTGAAGATTGCTGCAGCGAGAGGCGCGTTTCCCCTTTCCTTGTTGATCTGGTCGAAGGCGTTCTGAATGCTCTTACCGTCTGCAGTGTCAGTGCTAATACCAATAGCCTTGCCGCCGGCATCATTGATCTCTTTCACGAGCGGCTCATAGTTCTCTGGCTTCCGTGCTAGCAAAGCGACTGCATAGTTTTTCGCAAAGCGCCTTGCCACACTTGCGCCTCTGCAACAGTGTCAGCTCCGGAGTATTGTGATTTGTTGGAGCGCACTCACGTTCCAGGCCCAACACCGATCACAACTGCCCAAGCCTTCTGGGACGACATTTCATCAGACAGTGGTTTCAATACAATCGGCAAAGACGTATCAAGTCTTTTGGCTTCCTGCGCGAGTCTCTGTACGGATGTGTAGGTGGTTGCCGTGATGAGCTTGGTGGGATCGTTTGCTCAAGAAAGAGTAATTACAGCAGAGGAAAAGGAAACAGTTCCACTCAATATCAACAAATACCGATGCCAGACTTACCACAACAGAATATTAAATGTCATAGACGCATTCAACCCCACAATGATGTGCTCTCTGGTGACAAATCGAGAACACGACAACACCGATAAGTAATCCAGGGTCGTCACCCGTGCCCCTCCAAGTATCGCTTCCCCGCAGCGAAAGGATTTGCCCCGAAAACAATAGCAACAGGAACGAACCCAGGAATTAGTCAGCTCAACGTCGAAGAGCTTTAGGCGTGTCGTGTAGTATTATGAATGCTCATTTCTGATCAGTAACGCTTGAATATCCGCGCCCTAGAATCAAAAGAGATGTAAATGGCCTTCGTCTCGCGATTGGCCAATCTTTGTTATTCAAGTTGTTCAGGCTCCACCGTTCAAATGTAGTATAGCAAACACGACTATCATGTGGTGAGCCGAATGAGCATCTGAAATTTAGACATGGGCGTGTACCACTTATCGCCTTGAATTTACGTTATTCAGACCATGGTGAGGGATTCCTGGAAGGGGCGAAAGAACATCTTGATCCGAGAGGTCCGTGGAACACTACCTACCGATGGTGAATGGTTCAATAATAATGTGTTCATAGGGGGTGATAAAGGCGAGGCTGGAACAAGAGCGAGCACAAGAGGACAACCTAGTTGAAGATTGGTTGCGACGACATCACTTGATCACTGTTGCAATCTCCTTTCTACCCTGCCTGACCCAGACGAGGCTCTGGCGGGAACGACAATGAGAACCCCCGAGATTTCTACCAGCAATAAGTAGTTGCAGTGCCACCTTTACATAGCGGTTCTCGAGAACTCGACGCATTGGAGTGCACAGATGCCAAAGGACATGCAACTCGTGACGAGACGAAGCAAGCGACAATTGTTTGCTGCGTGGAGGAATAGTCGCGGCCAAACGCTGTTCCAAATCCACGACGTCCCAGCTCATTCAGCTTCTTGGCTTAAGGAATGAAATATGCGTGTCACTGCAAAGCGTTCGATATTATGCCTGATAGCATGGACGTTATCTAAGCGCAGTGCACCTACTGGTAGCACGTGAATTGAGCAGATGCTCTTAACAAGGCTGACAGCCTTGCGGCACCTCTGAACGCAGAATAGATTCTTCATCAATACTTACTCCAATCGAGACTTGTTTCGTGAGCTCAACCAACTGTACAAGTAATCTATGACCTAAATTTTTGTTTTCGAAGTCTTTGAGATACATTACCTTACCATGACGGTATGAGTCAGAGTTCGCAGAACAAGCGGTGTACAGTACCTCGCGGGCCAGGCAACTAAGGCAAATGGTACCTGCAGGGAACCCGCAGCTCATCCGTCTCTTGTTTCGACTTCTACACCCCTTTTCCTTGCATCGATGCGAGCCTTGCATCAGGATGGAAAGTCCCTCACATCATGAATCAAGGTGCAAACATTATTGCGTTTGAGTGTCTGTTGGACTGACTGAGCGAAAACATCGGGAACTTTTGAGAGGCGAGCTGCTGATCGGGATTCGTGCCTTCCGAGCTTTTGTGAAACTCTCTCAGGGATTTCCCGTTCCCCATCGAAAAGTACTCCGTACGGAGGATCGAAGTACGGAGTACTACAAATACGGTATCAACTACTGGACCACAGATCGGTTCGGATAGACCAGCTGTCAGATAACATCGAAAGGTCAAGTCAAGCGCTGGCCGCAGATAGGTTGCAGTGGCAGCTGCAGGGGGGAAGCGCAACATTCGATTCTCTGTTGATGGCCAAAGGTGCCTGGAATCGTGCACATGTCGAATGGCTCGTTTCTTGAACAAACAACAGGCAAGACCCCTGCGTTAGGAGGCGGTTGTTTCAGATTCCATTAGCGGCCTCCTGCTGAGTCTTCCCCGCGAAGCCTCGTGGGAGGGGCCCGAGGAGGGGCCCGAGGCTTTTCTCGATGGGCCGTCGGCCGTGGCCCTCCTCCAAAGTCGGGCGTAGCCTCAGCGTAGGGGCCACCGGGCGCTGAACCAACTGCTTTTGCAGGCCTGCTCGGTAAGAAAACGATTGGGCGGCACTTCTCCCAATCAGCCTCCTCAGCCGTCGAGACACTCGTGGTGCAGGAATACGAGCCCTCCACTCCAGAGGCTGAAACGCATCACTATCTAAGCGAGGCATGGAAAGAACAAGAAATGGATATCGCAGCTAGGCACCATTCTACATACGAAATATACTGGGAAATGCAGGCATGCATGGCACGAGTCGTGGCAAAAGTCACTTGAGGAGTCAAGAATCACGGGCGAAGCCTTTGGCGAGTTCGCGCTCTGGCTAGCGCTTGAGTCGTCAGGTGGAAGGGTGTGCAATCGTCTTCCATTGGCTTACCGTCGTCCTCACACTGGCATCTTCAACCAGCTGGGCATGGGATACGTATCCGTTTTGCACCACACGAGCATGTGAACAAGAGGCAGGAAACGAGTTATTCGTCCCACACACTCCAACTGGCACCGCAAACCACACTGGCACTCAGAAGGGTGTGAGGAGTTCATGCAGGCTGCCCCAAACGGTGTAAGCGTGAGCTACACGGCACCTCTTGGAGGGGAGCCGAAGCTCAAGTTCCATTCGTCACCGTGACGAGACTGTCGCGGCACAAGATTCCCCATGGAGGGCCGTATCGCATTCGCTGTCGCATGCAGTCAACTGGCAATACGGACGTCCAGACAGGTCGAAAATGAAATAGAGCTCACGTCGTGTCGAATACGTCCCAATTCAATACGATTAATACATCCATCGCCACCAGTTTTGGTCTAGGCAGCACACTTCTTTGTGCCGGAAACGCAAGCTTCCAAGCTCTGGCAGAGTCTCAGGGAAAAGGAAATACCTACCCATGACCCCAGGAGGACAGATGAGTAACAAACTTACAACGTGGATTTTGAGTACGAGTACTCCTCTTCCTTACGCGGACTCTGTCAGTGGCCACCCATCTGCGTGCCAATGCTGTTGGTTATTAGCATCAAGCTAAGATCCGATCCATCCTTTCCATGCGACTCCGGACGGACCAACCTTTCTTCTTTCATCTTCGGCCCTATCACCAGAGGGGGAGACCCTAAGCGAGGCCACAGATGGGATGTCCAAATCGACCATCATGTCTGGTTTGCCTCTCTAGCCGCTAGGGAAAAAGATCCGTCACCTCGCGGAACATTCGACCAGAGGTTCTCCCACACATCGGACAGAGATGTGCGCTGCGAGCGGGCGACCATGCCAGGGGAAAAACGATAACCTTTGTCATCCCTTGCAGGATTTCCCAATCTTTTCCCACACACGGATCCGCCACGCTCATGTGCTCTGTCCAGGAAATCCCTGCTGATCGTCCGTCGCCCTTTGAACGGGTGCACACTGCATGCATGCATGTGGCAGCCGTGACATGTTGTACAGGGACAAACCCGATCCGTCTGTCCAGTAATGCACTCCTTACTCCGTCTTGGCCTGCCCGTCGCAACCTCATCATTACCTATTCGCTGTGACGAGCACCTATTCATGGAATCATGGGCATGGCACGCTCAGCTAAGCGCCCGCCCGTTCCTTTGCCCACACCCTCTCACCTAAAGTCAAGGAGTACAAACCACTGTGTGTTGCTCTTTTTGGACGTACCAATACGGATTATCGATTGGGTGGGCAATAGTTCTGTACCACGTAGACTGGATGCCCTATCATCGATATCTTTCCCTCTCGTACCCGTAGTTCTGGAGGGGGCTGGGCGCTGGGGAAAAACAACCTCACGGACCACCGCGTTTGCGTATCCGTCCAATGGGTATACACACCCAGACTGTATCGATTCTGCAGGCACTTCCCCCCCCCACAAACTTTACACTTAAGCCCACGGCACACCCACGGCCACATCCATCAACTTTTAGGGCCATAGGTACAGCGCCAAAACGAAAAGAAAAACTCACCGGCGCAGGCCATGGGCCATGGCAGGCGCCATCAACTACGTAATTAAACGAAAGTCTGTACGTGTACAAATGTATTACTACAAGGGAAAATGCGCCGAACCGAGGACCGCCGAACAAAGAAATGCGCCGAAAATCGACGGAAGTAATAATACCTTGTAAAGTAATGATGAGGCGCCCTCCACCAGACCATGCCCGTAACATATCAGTGCAGTGCCAGTGCCCGTCAGTCAGCTGGTGTGCATCGTACGCAGCTAAGGCAACTAACCCATCCATCGAGGGAACCACAGGAACGTTAGTGAGGTCAGTAGCTGAAGGATAGTTACAGTAGCAGTTCGTTCTGTATTTTATCCCCCCTTCCATGGCCCTCCATGTATGTTACAAACAGTAGCAAACGCAAAAGAATCTGTACGCCGAAGCAAGCACCTACCTAACTACCTAGGGATGCGCAATGCTGGCCCCCGTCTCTGTCCCTATCCCCCATGTTCTCGTGTAAGTTTTGACTCGTGATACATACAGACCTCTTGGGCTCGTCTGGTCTGGCCTGGTGCTCGTTCTCGCCTTTTCGTACGGACATCCACCTAGCGGCGGATTGGGGAGCTTGAACCGTGAACAGGATTGCAGGATGAGCAATACACACCGAGGCTAATGACCAAGAGGAAGGTACTACGAGCAACAAAAAATTGCCCGCTAGCAGCGAACTGAGTGCCAGCAACCGTACCACCACCACCACCACCACCACCAACCTCCTCCTCCTCCTCCTCCACTTCCCACCTCCAGCAGCACTACTAACGCTTGGGAATCACTACCCAATCAACTCCCAAGTGGCTCACTACCGTCTCTCGAGATAAAGTAGTCCATCAGGCCAGTAGAACGTGACTCAGCCAGCCCATGATCAGTGATCACTGGGCACATCAACGGCAGTCCCAGCAGTTCCCTACTCGGAGTCGCTACTCGGGACGACGTCACAGGTGAGATCACGAGGAGTGTGCCACTCACTGGTGGGTGGCCCCGTAGGCGATGGATGACAATGCGTGCGCACGCACACTGGACTGCCTGCCAGCCAGGTGGGCATTCGACTCGAGGGCCTTGATAGGCACGGTTCGTAGAAAGTTCTGAGGTGAGATCTGGATGCTACGGCACGACGGGAGAACCATGCTTTCCAGCCAAGGTGTCGAGGGTGTGCGGTCCTGCTCGTCTATTGCTGGACAGAGGGGGAGAGCGCTTCAGCTGTGTCTGGCTGGTTAATCAGCGTAATCTATTGATATCTGGGGTTTCAGTACAGCGAACACGTGTGAATTCATGCGGATGACGATATCAAGACTTCTCGATACTTTGAACGAGCTACATCGTAACATTCCTGTAGAGGGATACTAACGATAGCACTGAAAGGCGGAGGTTGTCCCATAAATGATAGAACATGAATAAGGAACAAGGTCTTTTTTTTTAAATTACTATATTATTCTCAAGTACGTAAAGCAAGATACATCAAACTGCTCGAACTCCACCAGCTCTCGCATCAGACTGTAGTACGATCTAGGTATTATCACTTCCTATCAATTCATCGGACTGATGACCATCGACCAACTCTCCAGCTTCAGCAGAGGGTCAAAACTCCCCAAACTCCATTCTGCTCTTGCGGACGATACCGACTCAGTATCTATCAAGAACCCACAAAATCACCCCGTTCCACTCGCATCGCAGTATAAATCAATCAAATCAA
>Ga0105239_10004646_pt1 | contig 16321 bp, 14 predicted proteins | sample KBSC44metaG_FD_92761 | JGI IMG/M metagenome (GOLD analysis project Ga0105239, IMG submission 92761) | Corn rhizosphere microbial communities from Kellogg Biological Station, Michigan, USA - KBS C4-4 metaG | ecosystem: Host-associated > Plants > Roots > Rhizosphere > Soil | place: Michigan, USA...
ACATATTGCCGGCCTCGCTTCGGTACTCGCGATTGTCACCGGCGCCAGCGCGAAGATCGCGCGCGACATCTCCCTTCTGGCGCAGAACGAGATCGGTGAAGCTTTCGAGCCACGTACGGAGGGTCGCGGCGGCTCATCGGCGATGGCGCATAAACGCAATCCCGCCGGTTGCCAGATCATATTGTCGGCGGCGGCGCGTGCGCCGGGCCTAGCTGCGACCATCATCGCTGCTCTGCCGCAGGAGCAGGAACGCGGCCTGGGCGGCTGGCAGGCGGAAGCGCCGGTCCTGGCCGATCTCTTCATCGTCACGCATGGCGCGGTTGCGGCACTGGCGCCCATGATCGAAGGGCTCGAAGTCGATGGCGCGCGCATGGCCGAAAATCTCAAGGCCGCCAACATCGGCAGCGACATCGGTGAATCTGAAGCGCTGGTGCGGGCAGCCTTGAAGGCGCGATCCTGATGGCGTTTGCGAAGAACGGCGCGGTACGGCTTCACTGGCGGGAGGATGGTGCTGGCCCGACGCTTCTCCTGCTCAACTCTGTCGGTTGCGATCTCAGCTTGTGGGATGTGGCGATGCCGTATCTCTCCGGGTTTCGCGTGGTCCGCATGGACATGCGTGGCCATGGGCAATCGGATTCACCGCCCGGCGATTACGCGCTCGATCAACTGGCGGCCGATGCCATCGCAGTCCTGGATGCGGCGAAGATTGAAAAGACGGCGGTCTGCGGCTTGTCGCTGGGCGGCATGACGGCGATGACTTTGGCCTTGAACGCGCCAGAGCGCGTCTCTTCATTGATCCTGGCTTGCACCTCGGCACAGATGGATCCGGAAGGTTGGAATAACCGCGTCAAGCTCGTGCGCAGTCAGGGCATGGCGGCGGTTGTGGATGCCGTGATGGCGCGATTCTTTTCGGACCATTTCCGCCGCAATCACGCTGCCGAAGTCGAAGTCATTCGCGCAAGGTTCCTCGCGCTCGATCCCGGGGGCTATGCCGGCGGCTGCGCCGCCATTCGCGATATGGCGCTGCTCGACAAGATATCGGCGGTCCGCAAGGCCACCTTGGTCATCGCCGGCGAGGAGGATGTCGCGACACCATTTCAGGGTCATGGCAGCGAAATTCAGAAGCGCATCGCGGGCGCCCGGGTAAAGATGCTTCCTGCGGCCCATATCGCGCCCGTGGAAGCGCCAGCGGCCTTCGCTGCCGCCGTGACGGATTTTCTTTCGGGAGTATCTCATGCCTGACGCGAAGGAAACACTCTACCAGGCCGGCCTCGCCATGCGCCGCAAGATTTTGGGCGCGGCATGGGTCGAGAAATCTCTGAAGACAAGCACGCCTTTTACGGCGGATTTTCAGGACATGATCACTCGCAATGTCTGGAACGAAATCTGGAACCGGCCCGGTCTCGACCATAAGACCCGCCGCCTGCTGACCGTGGCGATGACGGCTTCGCTGGGCGCTTGGGAGGAGTTCCGCCTGCATGTCCGCGCCGGTCTGGAGCAGAATGGCTTTACCCAAGACGAACTCAAGGAAGTCTTGTTGCAGGTGGCGGCCTATGCGGGGGTGCCCCGCGCCAACACCGCCTTTGCCGAAGCCGCCAAGGTCATCGAGGACATTGCGCCCCGGGCCTGACGCGGGGCCACGTGAAAGCAAAAACAGAAGCAAAGTTCAAGGATGGATGGGACCATGCCTGCTGCTTATATATGTGACGGTATCCGCTCACCGATCGGGCGCTACGGCGGCGCCCTGGCCAGGGTGCGCTCCGACGATCTGGCGGCTCTAACCTTGAAGGCGCTGCTGGCGCGTCACGAAAAACTCAATCCCAATGCCATCGACGAAGTGATCCTGGGCTGCGCCAACCAGGCCGGCGAGGACAATCGCAATGTGGCCCGTATGGCGGCCCTGCTGGCGGGGCTGCCGGACAGCGTGTCCGGCGTGACAGTGAACCGGCTTTGCGCTTCCGGTCTCGAAGCGGTGGCGCAGGCCGCGCGCGCTATCGTCTCTGACCAGGCCGATCTGGTTCTGGCAGGTGGGGTCGAAAGCATGACGCGCGCGCCTTTTGTGACGGGTAAAGCCGACAGCGCTTTCTCGCGCAGCGCCAGGATCGAGGACACCACCATCGGCTGGCGCTTTATCAACCCTGCGATGGTGAAGGCCTATGGCGTCGATTCTATGCCGGAGACGGCCGAGAATGTCGCCACCGATTTTCAGGTCAGCCGCGCCGACCAGGATGCCTTCGGCTTGCGCAGTCAGCAGCGCGCAGGCGCGGCTGAGAAGCGTGGCTTTTTCGCGGGCGAGATCACGCCAGTTAGCGTGCCCAGTGGCAAAACGGGCCCTGTCCTGGTCGACAAAGACGAACATCCGCGCCCCGACGCGACATTGGAAGCGCTGGCCAAGCTTAAGCCCGTGGTGCGCGAAGGTGGGACTGTGACAGCAGGAAACGCTGCCGGCATCAATGACGGTGCTGCGGCGCTGATCGTCGCGTCGGAAGAGGCCGCGAAGAAGCATGGCCTGACGCCGCGCGCCAGGATCCTGGGCTATGCCACGGCCGGCGTGCCGCCGCGGGTGATGGGGATGGGGCCGGTGCCGGCGACACAAAAGCTGATGGCCAAAACCGGCCTGGCGCTGAAGGACTTCGATGTCATCGAACTCAATGAAGCTTTCGCCGCGCAGGCGCTGGCGGTGTTGCGCCAGCTTGGCATTCCCGACGATGCGGCGCACGTCAATCCCAATGGCGGCGCCATCGCGCTGGGCCATCCGCTAGGCGCTTCGGGCGCGCGGCTGGCATTGACCGCCATGCGCGCGCTGGAGGAAAAGCGGGGCCGTTACGCCCTCGCCACCTTGTGCGTCGGCGTGGGGCAAGGCGCGGCGCTGGCGCTGGAGCGCGTTTAGACCTTATCCCGCCACGTGCAGCACATTGTTGCGCCGGTCTTTGTCCGGAATGACGTGATCCGGATCGAGCGTGACCGATACCACCGGCTCGCCGCTGTCCAAACGGATTTGCGCTTCGGTCTTCTGAATCCAGGTTTCCGCCGGAAGCCGTAGGCGCCGATGCGCGCCGCTCTGCAGCACAACATCCAGCGTCGCCGGCATCACCATGCGGTCGAGATTGGCCAGGGTGATGACAGCGCCCTTGGTCCAGCCGCCTTCGGCCGGTTCCGCTTTTTCGACGGCCATGTCGAGGGTCCAATTGTTCAGATACCAGCCCCGCCAGAACCAGGACAGATCTTCACCGCCGCTTGAATCCATGACGCGGAAGAAGTCGGAAGGCGTGGGATGCTTGAACGACCAGTCAGCGATGTATTTGCGGAAGGCCCAATCGAAACGTTCCGGGCCCAGGATCTGTTCACGCAGCAAGACCAGCCCCAGGGCCGATTTGAAATAGCTCGAGGGATGGCGGTATTTTTCCTTCACCTGATCGGCCCGGGTCATCAGCATGGAGGGCGCATCGGGGTCCTGCAGCAAGGGCAGGATCTCCTCCACCGGATTGCCCTTCTTGGGCGCATATTCGCCGTCGCGCTTGAGGCCGAATTCTTTGAAATCGTCGGACTCATAGATGTCAATGAAAGTGTTGAAGCCCTCATCCATCCATTGGTCGCGCCGCTCGTTGGAACCAACCACCATGGGAAACCAAGTGTGACCGATCTCATGCGCCGTGATCCAGAAAAGCGCCGGGCCCTTATCCTTGTAGCTGTCGAAGGCGACGGAGGGATATTCCATGCCGTCAATCGGGCCGCCCAGGCTGGACGCCACCGGCCAGGGATAGACAGACCAACGGCGCGAGAAATTCTCCACCGCATGCTTGAGATATTCGGTGGAACGGCCCCAGCCACCAGGAACCGCGCCTTCCACTGGATACAGTGATTGCGCCAGCCCTGTCTTGCCACCCGGCAGGTTCAAGCGGGCAGCATCCCAGATGAAAGCCTTGCTGGCGCTAACGGCGACATCGCGGGTGTTCGACATATGGAAGCGCCAGGTCAGGGTGCCGCTCTGCTTGGGGCGGCTCATGGGATCGTTGATTTCCTCCGCGGTGCGGATCATCACCGTCTTGTCGCTCAAGCGCGCTTGCGCCATGCGGGCCTTTTCGGTCGCGGTCAGAACCTCGTCTGGATTGGTCAATTCGCCCGATCCCGCCACCAGCATGTCCCAGGGCACGGTGAGGGCGTAATCGACATCGCCATATTCGAGATAAAATTCCGCCGCCAGGTAAGGCAGCGTATCCCAGCCGCGCAGATCGTCGAACACCGCCATGCGCGGATACCATTGGGCGAGGTCGAATATCTCGCCATTCTTGGTGGGTTCATGCCCGGTACGCCCGCTGCTGCCGGCCGGCACTCTGTAATGATAGCGGATATGCAGCTTCAGCTGGCCGCCATGGCCTTTGAGAGGGATCGCCAGCCTGACCTGCATGCGTGTGTCGGAAACGACATAGCCCGCCTTCTGCGCCTGGCTGCCTTCGCCGATCTCCACCGCATCCAGCACAAAGCCGTCGGTGGCCTGTTCCACAGATCTGCGGCGCCGGCCTTCGCCGGCCGCGAACCGGGAGCGCGCGTCTTTCTCATAAGTGTTTTCGTCCAACAGGACCCAGAGCGCATCCAGGGTCGATGGGCTGTTGTTGACATAGGTAATGGTTTCATCGCCGCTAAGATCGGCGCTGGCCGGATCGAGCGTGGCTGCGATCTTGTAGTCGGCGCGGTTCTGCCAATAGTCCGGTCCCGGCGTGCCGTCGCCGGAGCGATAGGCATTGACGGGTGTGGGCAGCGTCAGCGGCGCGAAAGTTTCGCGCGGGTTATAAACGCTCTGTAATGCCGCGGTCTGCGGTTCGCCTGTCTGTTTCTTGCAACCAGCCAGCATCAAGACCGGCACAATGACAGCGCTTAGAACAAGAGCGTGCATCCTCGACATGGTTATGCCCCAAACATCCATTCTCGCCGAAGAGATGTGACATTTTTTGGAGCCGGGTGAAAGCGCTGGAATCTAAGGCCTGATCCAGTCTCCCAGCGGGACAAAATGGCTTTGGCGCAATTCACAGACAAAGCCCGCGCGTTGGGCATGGTGATCGGTCTTGGAAAATGTCACCGCCGGAAGAATGCCGCCCGAATCCCAGTCCTTGATCGTCTCCATGGCGTCGATGAAGGATTCCCGCGTGACATTGGGTCCGGCGCGGCGCAGTCCCTCCGCTACCATCTGACCGAAGGCATAACCATAAAGGGAGTAACGATTGAGCTTTTCCTCCGGGAAATATTTCGCCATCAAACGACGATAAGCGGCGACACCGGGCGCATCGGAATTGTTAGGATCCGGATAATAGCAAAGCCCCAGCGTGCCTTCGGCGGCGCCGCCCGGCACGTTGAGATATTCCTCATCGGTCAAGGGACCGGTCGAGACCATGCGCACATCCTGCCAGGCGAGGCGCGCCTTGGCTTCCATCACCCGCTTGGCCTGCGGCGGATAGAGCGCCATGACGATCGCGTCGGGTTTGGTTGTGCGCAACCGTTCCATCTCGTCCGTCAGGTCGGTGGGAAGCGTTTGCTTCACCGGCTCTTCACCCGCCACGACATAACCATTCTCGGCCGCGAGCGCGCGCAACCGGTCGCGGAAATACTGACCATAGGCGTTGGGATCGTAGAGAATGGCGATGCGCTTGAGGCCGCGCTCGCGCGCAAGATAGCGGTACATCATCTGGGTCTCGCCGCCATAATGCGGAAAAGACGTGAACACATAGCGTGCGTCATCCATGTCCACCAAGCCGGTGTGCGGGAACATGTAAGGCACGCGATGCGCCATGGCGTAAGGGGCGATTTGAAGCGAGACCGTGCCGCCATGATTCCACAAGAGAAGCACCTTATCCTGCTCGGTCAGGCGCGCGACATTGGCAAGGACTTCGGCATCCCCTGGGGCACCCGTTTGGGTGCGGCCATAGCTGCGTTCGGCAAGCTTGCGGCCATGGATGCCGCCGGCATCGTTCAGGGCACGAATGACCAGCCGCATGCCGAGATTCTCGGCCGCGCCGGAAGGCGACAGCGCGGATGGCGCCTCGATGCCGATCAGGATATCGCTGGGCGCAGCTTGGGCGGTCGAGATCGCCAGCGCGAAAACCAGCGGGAGAAGAATGGTTCGCATGGTGGCTATAGTGCCGGAGCCGCACCGGCAATCAAGCCGGACGCTAGCGGACGATTTCCAAGGGCAGCGTGATCTCGACCAATGTCCCCTGGCCGATTTCGCTGTGGAGCGCCATGCGCCCGCCTGACTGGCGGATGAAACCGGCGCAATTGCTCAAACCCCAGCCCGCCTTGATGCCATGGGGGCGGGTGGTGAAAAGCGGCTCCATCGCGCGCGCCGCCACCTGTTGGGACATGCCCTTGCCATTGTCGCGGATGCGCAGGAGCGCCTGAGCGTGGCGGCCTTCGAGCTCAAGGCGCGATGTCTCCACGGTGAGACAGCCACCGACCGGCGGCATCGCAGCATGCGCATTCTTGACCAGTTCGGCGATGGTATCGGACAGTTTCTGCTCGTCGGCATAGACAATGAATTCCGCCTCGGCCAGCGCGATCTTCACGCTGGTTGTGGGCAAAGACGGGCGCAGCGCCCGCATGGTGCGAAGCACGATGGCGTTCAATTCGACATTCTGCCGGTTCAGGCGCTGGCGACCTGCGAAAGCCTGGAGCTTGGACGTCAGGTCGATGCCCCGCTCGGCCGCCCGCACAATGTCGCGCAGGGTCGATGCGTGGTTCGCCGAGCCGGTCGCCTCCGGATCCAGTAAGGACAAATTGCCGGTGACCGCTGTGAAGATATTGTTCAGCTCATGGGCCACGGTGCCGGCGAGTTGAACCAGCGCGGTCATTTTTTCGGAGGTTTCGGTCATGAGGCGCGGGGGTTTTTCTCGATAAAGCAGTATCCCGCGGCAGGTATTTATTTCGGCATACTTCGTCGCCTGTACTGACGAATAAAGCGCCCCATACAGAAGGCTGTGGCGCATTCACGCATGGGTTGCATATCAGGCGAAGCCGGCTTTCGACGCTAGCATCGCGGCTTCCGTACGACTTCGCACGCCGATTTTCCGGAAAATCGTGCTCAAATGCAACTTGATCGTAACCTCCGCGAGATCGAGCTCGCGCGCGATCTCTTTGTTCGACAAGCCGCGTGCGGCGGCGCGCAACACATCGGTTTCCCTGGGCGTCAATGTGGCCAGCCATGGCGCTTCGCCGGACGCGGCTCCGTTCAATAGCAGGTCGGCAGGGACGCTGGTTCCGCCTGCGAGCATCATCTGAATCGTATGTGTGAATTGTTCGCTGGTCGCGGTCTTGGGCAGAAAGCCGCGCGCGCCGGCTTGGATGATCGCCTGAATGCTCGCGGGGCTGGCCCAGCCGGACAGGACCAGGATCGGCACGTCGGAAAATTCGGCAGCGGCATCGGTGATGGCCTTGGCCGACATACCGGGCATGTAATAATCGAAGATGAAGAGGCTGGGCCGGTGACCAGGCGCGCGAGCCAACGCCAGCGCTTCGTCCAATGACGAGGCTTCCTCCGTGACTGCTTCGGCAAAGAGCCGAATGATTTGCCGGGCGACCGCCTCGCGATAAAGCGGGTGGTCGTCGGCGATCAGAATGCGCATGCCCCGGGCCTCACAGGCCGGTTTTGCCACATCATGATTCTACTCCTTTTCAGGCGGCCAGCCAGCGACCTTAGGGGCTCGTTTTTCAGATTGCAGACGGCGGATGCAACGCGCCAGCGCCTCGGCATCGACGGGCTTGCGGACATAAGCATCGGCGCCAGCGCGAAGCGCGCTTTGTTCGTCCACCGCCTCGCCATAGCCGGTGCAGAGAATGGCGAGCAAGCTCGGCTGTAACACTTTGATCTTCTGTATTAATTCCAACCCGCCGAGGGTCGGCATCATCTGGTCGGTAATAACCACGTCCCATGCGGTGCCATCCTTTTCCATGGCGCGAACCACTTCGGCGGGATCAGCTGTGCCCACCGCCTGGTAGCCCAAGCGGTTCAGGCCCCGGCTCATGCTTTCGACAATATCGACCTCGTCATCCACCAGAAGCACGCGTTCATTGCCTGACAGGACAGCGCGCTTCGGCTGGGCCTCGCGATCCGGCCGCGAATCCGCCAGCGGCAGATAGATCGACATGCGGGTGCCGATGCCCGGCTCCGAGCGGACATGGCAGATCCCCTGATGCGCCGCCACCGCGCCATGCACCACCGCCAGCCCCAGGCCGGCGCCGCGTTGCCGTCCCTTGGTGGTGAAGAAGGGCTCGAAGATGCGCGACAGATTCTGCGCGGCGATGCCTTCGCCGCTGTCCGACACCCGCATGCGGGCATAGAATCTGTTGCCATCGACCTCACCGATCCAAGCTTCGCCGGGACCGGCGGCGAGGCTGTCCAATTCGCTCTGGCGCGCGCGGGAAAGTTCCAGTCGGACGGTTCCGCCCCGCACCGCCATGGCGTCCGCCGCATTGGTGCAGAGATTGGTGACGATCTGCGACAGCTGCACGCTGCTGCCGGTGACGAAGGCCATGCCTTCGTCGGCTTTTACGTCCAACCTGATCCCTTTGGGCAGGGTTGGGGCAATCTGGTCGGCACATTGATGGATCACGGCGCCCAGATCGACGCTGTCCTGCCGCGCGGTCTTGGTGAGCGCGAAGTCCAATATCTGATCCACCAGGCGCTTGCCACGTTCGCAAGATGCCAGGATCCGCTTGGCGAAACCTCGCTCCTCCGATCCCGGAGTCAGATCCTCTTCCAGGAAGCGGGCAAAACCCATGATGGCGCTCAAAATATTGCTGAAATCATGGGCGATGCCGCCCGCCAATTGTCCGATGGCTTCCATTTTCGCGGCCTGCTGCAGACGCTTCTGCAGCCTTGCGCTTTCCCAGGCGGCGGCGTTGCGCGCCGTCACATTGTTGATGCGGGTGATCATGCCGCCGCGTGGCAGCCGTGTCCGCTGGATTTCCAGCTCCGTGTTTCCGAACACGACTTCCTGTTCGTCGGTCGCTCCCTCTAGCGGTTTGATCGGATGGGGAAAGGCGGAGGCGGGCAAGGGCGCGCCACCTTCCATCTGCGAAGCTTGCGCCGCGATCTCCCGCGCCGCGCGGTTGGCATAGAGGATGGAGCCGGTTTCTCCGGTGGCGTAGATGCCTTCGCTCACCAGATCGAGCGCCGCGAGAGTTTCGCTGTTGCGATTGGCCGAGAATAAAGTGGACATGATGGTCGCTAGCGAGCGGCAATAGGCGATCTCCTGCATGCTCCATTGTCGCGCACTGTTCAGATGGGAAAAAGTGATCTGACCCGCCAGCTTGCCGTCCAGGAAGATGCCGGCTCCGATCACGGCGCCGACATTGTTCCGGGAGATCAGATCCCGCCGGATGCCTAGAAAAGGTGCGGTCCGCACATCATCCGCGGCCACGACAAGTTCGCGTCGCATCGCTTCCAGATAATCCGGATGCTGGTTCTCCCGCATGTCCGGCGTGATCTCGTGAAGGCCCTCGGGATGGCGGTACATGTCGAGGCATTCCAGCACCGTGGTGTCCTCGCGCCAGCGGAAAACCCCGATCCGGCCCACTTCCAGCGACTTGGCGGCGCTTTCGGTTAGGCGGCGGATACGATCCTGCAGCGGCAGTTCGACCAGAAGCACCTGATGGACCGTTTCCAGCAGAGCTGCCTGATGCTTGGCCAGCACGGTTTCGCGGGCGGCGATATCCTTCTCCAGGCGGAAGCGCTGATTAAGCACGAAGGTAACAATCCATACTGACAGAAGCGCGAAGGAGCGGTTGGCGATCTCCGCCGGCAAGCTGATGCCGGAAGCCGGCGCGAGAAATCCGCCCACCAATATTAAGGCGCTTATGATGGCGGCGCAGATCAGCGTGGGCCGTCGTCCGAAACGCGCGGTCAGCGCTATGATTCCGGGATAGGCGATGCCGTCTATGACGCCGCGCGGCGAGCGGATGTCGATCACTAGAAGCGCAATCGTGCCAAGCACGATCACGCCTGCGCTTATCCAATCCATCAGACGCTGAGGCGAAGCGGATATACGCTTGATTCGCATTTCCGCACTCCGACTCATGCGGCACACTCCCCGGTTGCGGAAACGCTACCATATCAACCTGATCGCGCAATCGGCCATGCGGATAGGGCAGCATGCGACCGCTAAACGGGCCCGCGCGCCGGTATTGCAACAAAGCCATGCGCCGTCGCCTCAGCCGTTCAAGGCGGCCAGCATCGGGGCGTCGTCTTCCTGGCCCTGCAGATATTCGATGCCTTGGCGGATGTCCGACATGATGAAAGCGGCGCGCCGCCCCGTGCCTCCGGCCTTGGTGGGAAATTGGGTGGCCCAGGCCGTCATCTTGACGCTGAGCGCGCACAGGGCGCTTCCGATCGAGGTGTGATAACGCGACACAAGGGCCTCGATGCGTTTGAATTTGTCGCCGTTCAGGTCGCGCCACATATCGTTGGTGCTGCGCTCGAAGCTTTCTATCTTCCCCGTAATGTTCGCCAGACGGCCGTTGATCGTGGCTTCGATCATGCCCATCACTTGCATCAAGGATTTGTCCTGCGCCAATTGATGGCTGCCGCGCATCATGGCGATGTCTTGCATGAAATTGTCCACCAGGGGCAGAAGCTGATCCAGACATTGCCGGTAGTAGGAAAGCGACATGAAGATGTCGCCATAATCTTCCAGGAATTTCGGAATGCTTTCGATCGGGATGCCCAGCTTGTCGGCCATCATGTTGAGCCGTTCGCGCACGGCCTGCGCGGACTCGCCGCGAAACAAACCGAGGATGTCCTTGAAGTTTCCGCCGGCCGCCGCCTGCCCGAAAATTTCCGTTACCAGCGGTCGCGTGAAATTCGCCATATAGACGCTTAGGGATTCGACTTTGGCCGGCGACAGGGTGAGGGCGGAACTGTCGGGGATGGCGATGTTGTTCGCGCGCAGCTGAATCCGCAGACTATAGACATCGAAGCTGGGAAGGCTGCCTACCGTGTGGAGCAGCGTCACATCGGGATGGGGCGGCACTTGCGGCAGGCCCAAAAATTTCGCCACGCCCATCACGTCCAACTGACCGCGGCCACAGCCCACGCCGTTGAAGAATTCGATCACAGAATTCAGCCGCGAATTCTTGACGATGCGGGCGCGGCGGAACACCGGCGTCTGGATCGGCAAGATGGCGATCGGCAGCGTGTGAAGCGAATCCCGGTCCTCATCCGGGATTTCACCCTCCTCAGCTTCCGTCAGTTTCTGGACTGGCGCATTCATTGTCTCTACTCAGTTACACAAGGGATCTCACAAAGAGTCGAACAAGGCGTCGATATCGGTCTGGCTGCTGGCGTTCTTCTCGAGCTGCGGGCCGTTCAGCAGCGCTGCGTCACCTTCGCGGGCGAGCGATTCTTCGCCGTCGCCCAACGGCCCGAAAGCGCAGACCAGGGAATTGAGTTTCGTTTCCAGCGATTGCAAGGCGCGCACAATCTTGGTGATGCGCTGGCCGGTGATGTCCTGAAAGGCGCTGGCTTCGTAGATATTGGTGACGGCCTCGGTCAGCTTGTTCGCCACCGAAGCGGGCGCTTCCACCGCGGTTCGCTCGATTGCCTCCGCCGCGTCCATGATGCGATTGGCCGCCCGAGCGGTCTCGGTCACGATTTCTTCCAGCTCGTCGGCCGTGGTGGAGAACATTTGAGGATTGCCGTCGCTGGTCCGCAGCGCCCCGATCTCGTCGCGGGTGATGCGGATATGATCGGACAAATATTGAAGCACGCCCACCAGCGTATTCTTTTGCGGCGAATCCAGGGCCTGCAATTCCCGGATCACCCGATCCAGATAGCCATGGGCGCTGACAAGCGGCGAAGCCGATTTCGCGATGCTGGTCATATCCGCCTCACACCATCGCCGGGCATACGCTGGCGATCTTGGCGCGCAGCGTTTCGGCGTTGAAAGGCTTGACGATATAATTGGAGACACCCGCCTGTTTGGCGGCGATCACATTCTCGGTCTTGCTTTCCGCCGTCACCATGATGAAGGGAATGTGCTTCAGCTTGGCGTCCGACCGAACTTTCTTGAGAAGATCCAGTCCTGTCACCGGAACCATGTTCCAGTCGGAAATAATCAGGTCAGGCGGTTGCTTCTGCAGCATGTGATAGGCGGTGTCGCCATTGTTGGCTTCCTCGACACTGTTGATGTCGAGTTGCCGCAGAAGATTACGCAGAATGCGCAGCATCGTGGTGTAATCGTCTACGATGAAGACGCGCATATCTTTCAGGGCCATGGGATTCTCCTCTTTAGGCGACGGCGGCCGGCCGGATTGGCGCGGTGTGTTTGAGGGATTGGCCGGTGGCGTGGCCATAGACGCCTTTCACTCCCGGCAGATTCTGGAAGGCATCGCAAAGACCGAAGACGGATTCGGCGCCGCCCAGCAGCAAGGCGCCGTCAGGCGCCATGCGCTTGGCCATGGCGTTTAGGATGCGTGTCTTGGTCGGCTGGTCGAAATAGATCAGCACATTGCGGCATAGAATGATGTCGAAGTTGCCAAGCAGTGAAAAATCGTCCAGCAGATTGGCGGAACGGAAAATGATGTTTTGGCGCAGCTCCGGCTTTATCCGCCAATTCTGCTCGACCTGGTCGAAATGCCGGATCAGCATCTGGATCGGCATGCCGCGCTGCACTTCAAAAGTGGAATAGACGCCTTCGCGCGCCTTATCGAGCACGCTTGGTGAGATGTCGGTGGCGATGATCTCGACTTTCCAGGCGCCCAGGACCGGAAAAGAGTCCTTGAGCGTCATGGCGATGGAATAGGGCTCCTGGCCGGTGGAACAGGCGGCGCTCCAGATGCGCAATGTCTTTGCCGCCGCGCGCCGCTCGATCAAGCCCGGGATCAGGGATTTTTTCAGCGTGTCGAAAGGGTGGCTATCGCGGAAGAAAGAGGTCTCGTTGGTCGTCATGGCGTCGACCACCTTGTCCTTCAGCTTGCTGGGACCCGGCAGCCGCAAGGCATCGGCCAGCGCGGTCAAGTCGCCAAGTGCATGCTCGCGCAAGATCGCGCCCAGCCGCGTTTCCAGCAGATATATTTTGTCGGGGGTGATGATCAGCCCGGAGCGCTCCTTCAGGAAGGCCGCGATGAAGGCGAAGTCGGTGCTGTTCATGCCGCGTCCTTTGCGCAAAGGCTCGCCAGATGCGGCGCGATCTTGGGAAGCGGCAGGATGGCGGAACAGATGCCGGCATTGGCGACCGCGCCCGGCATGCCCCAGACCACGCTGGTGGCTTCATCTTGGGCGATGATGGGCGCACCGGCCGCCGCCATCACACGGGCGCCGTTACAGCCATCGCTGCCCATGCCAGTGAGGATCACGGCGCAACTTTCCGCGCCGAATAGCTGTGCCACGCTGCGGAATAGGGGATCGACCGAAGGCCGGCAGAAATTCTCCGGCGGGGTCTGAGACAGCCGCGCCACCAGACCCGCGCCCTGACGCGCCACCTGCAAATGATAATCGCCGGGCGCAAGGCAGATTGTTCCTTGCTTGATTTCCATGCCGTCGGCCGCTTCGGCGCACGGCCGGTTGGACGCGCGTGCGATGTGCTGCGCCAGGACGGTGGTAAAGGTTGCAGGCATGTGCTGAGCGATGACGATGGGACATTCCACCGAAGCCGGCAGAGCGCCCAGCAGGGTCAAAAGCGCTTGCGGCCCGCCGGTGGAGCTGCCAATGGCGATCAGGCGGGGGCGTTGCGCCGCTTTCGGGCGGGGCGAGAGAGTCGGCGCGGCTTGCGGCCGTCGCGCAGCGGCTGGCGCCTTTCTCTGCCCCAGCGCGATCACTTTATATATGAGATCGCGGCGGAACTCCTCGCTGGCATTCAGCTTGTCGGTGGTGGGCTTGGCGATATAGTCCGTGGCGCCCAAGGTCAGCGCTTTCAGGCTGATGGCCGCGTTGCGCTGGGTGAGCGTGGACGCCATGATGATGCGAGCGCGGGGATTTGCCTGCAGCAGCAGCGGCAGCGCCGTTAGGCCGTCCATCACCGGCATCTCAATGTCGAGAATGATGACATCCATGTCCTTGCGCGCGGCCTGCGCCACCGCCATCTGGCCGTTGCTGCAAGACGCGGCAAGCTCGATGCGCGGGTCTGCCGACAGGATGCGCGCGATCAGCCCGCGCACCACGGCGGAATCGTCGACAACCATCACGCGCAATGGCGTGGCGGCAGGGAGTGCGCTGGCGTGCATGGTCATATGCGTTCGGCCAGTCCGATCTGGACCAGCTTGTCCAGCAGGACTTCGCGGTCATAGGGTTTCATGATGAATTCGTCGGCGCCCGCTTCCAGGGCTTCGCGAATCTTGTCCAGGCCATTCTCGGTGGTGCACATCACCACCGGCGGGCGCGGCTGAAGCGGCATCGAACGCAATGCTTTGAGGCAGGCGATGCCGTCCATCTCCGGCATGTTCCAGTCCAGCAGGACGAAGGTCGGCACCTTGGTGCGGCAGAATTCCACCGCCACCTTGCCATTCTCGGCTTCGGCGACGCTGAAGCCAAAGCCTTTCAAGAGATCGGACGCGAGATGGCGGATGACGCGGGAATCGTCGACCACCAGGCAGAGCGAGGCGCTCATGAAGCCCTCCGTTGATTGTCGTTAGCCTCGCGGCTGATGGCCGCCAGGCGGAGCGCGCGCGCCAGATTTTCCGGCAGCCGCGTCTGGTCGGACTTGGCAAGATATTCGTCGAAGCCCGCGCTCTTTCCCGCGTCGATATCGCCTTGCTCGGCGTGGGAAGACAGCGCGATCAGGGGCACGGTGCTCCAGCGCTGATCGCCACGGATAGCGGTCGCCAACGACAGACCGTCGAGATTGGGCATCTCGATATCGCTGATGATGACGTCGAATTGCTGACCCTGTTCGCGCAGCTTTAGCGCCTCGGCGCCATCGGACGCGGTGGTGACTTTCCAGTTGGCGGATGTCAAAAGCGGCGCCACCAGGTTGCGGAAGAAGGGGCTGTCATCGACCAGAAGCGCGCGCTTGGTGGCGGCATGCATGGCCGAAATCTCGAACCAGTCGGTGAAGGCTTGGGTGAGGAAATGGCCCACATCGACCACGTCCACCGCCTTGCCGGCGATGACGGCGCTGCCCAGAAGACCCGAGCGCACCGACGACAATTCGATCGCCATGCGGTCGCGCACGATGTCGACCACTTCGTCCACCGCCAGGCCCATGCAGCGGCCATTGTCGGCGAATACCAGAGTCGCTTGTTGGCCGTCGGTCTTCCATTGATGGTCAATGTCGAATGGCACGAGTGGCATCAAATGCTGGCGATACTGGACGACATGGCGGCCGCCGACATGTTCGATGGTTTCGGCCGGCAAGCTTTCGATGCGCGATACCAACTCCAACGGTATGGCCTTGAGTTCATTGCCGCCGGCGCGGAAGAGAAGGAACGAGGCCTGATCGTGATTGCGATCTTGTGCCGCCTTGTCCTCCGCAGCGGCCTGGTCGGCGCCCTCGATCTGTCCGGCGGCTGAAGACAGGCCGTTGGGGTCCAGGATCATGATCACGCTGCCATCGCCCAGGATGGTGTTGCCGACATAGAAGCGGGTGCCGCGCAGCAAAGGCGCCACCGGCTTGACCACGATTTCTTCTGTGTCGAACACCCGGTCCACGATGATGCCGAAGATGTTGGCGCCGACCTGGGCGACGATGACGAAGCGGTCCTTGGCGCCGTTGGACGGAAGCCCCAGAACGCCGCGCAGCGATACCAGCGGCAGAAGTCGGTCGCGGAGCCTGAGCACCGGAGAGGTGTTGATGGTTTCGATGCGCGCCCCCGAACGGTCGGAAACGCCGACCAGCTCAGTGACGTTGAGCTGGGGAATGGCGAAGCGTTGGCCCGCCGCCTCCACGATCAGGGCCGACACGATGGCCAAGGTCAGCGGGATTTTGATCAGGAAGGTGGTGCCGCGTCCGGCCACGGAGGCGAGTTCGATGGTGCCGCCGATGCGCTCTATATTGGTGCGCACCACATCCATGCCCACGCCGCGGCCCGACACGCTGGTGACTTTCTCGGCAGTCGAAAATCCGGCGCGGAAGATGAACTGCAGGATCTGCTGCTCGCTCATGGTGGCGATGGCCGCCTCGGTGGCGAGACCATTGCTGATGGCCTTCTGGCGGATGCGCTCCACGTCCAGGCCGCGGCCGTCGTCGGCGATGCGGATGAAGATATGGCCGCTCTCATGATAGGCGTTGAGCGCGATGGTGCCGGTCTCCGGCTTTCCGGCGGCGAGACGCCGCACGCCATCCTCGATGCCGTGATCGGCGGAATTGCGCACCATATGGGTGAGCGGATCCTTGATCAT
>Ga0105239_10004648_pt1 | contig 16320 bp, 19 predicted proteins | sample KBSC44metaG_FD_92761 | JGI IMG/M metagenome (GOLD analysis project Ga0105239, IMG submission 92761) | Corn rhizosphere microbial communities from Kellogg Biological Station, Michigan, USA - KBS C4-4 metaG | ecosystem: Host-associated > Plants > Roots > Rhizosphere > Soil | place: Michigan, USA...
CCGCAACGGGATGGATCGATTCATCGACGCCATCGAGTGGTGCGCCGCGACGTTCGTCGGCATCGTCGCGCTGAACATCTTTCTCGCGGTCGTGCTGAGAACGTTCTTCAGCACCTCGATCCCCGACAGCTACGACATCGGCAAGATGCTGCTGGGCACGCTGATCTTCTGGGGCATCGCGGCAACGAGCTACCGCGGCGGCCACATCACGGTCGACCTGGTGTGGGCCGCGGCGAGCCCGAAATACAAGCGCTGGATCGACGTGTTCGCGACGCTGGTGCTGCTGTTCGTCGTGACGGTGCAGACGATCACGCTGTTCGACAAGGTGCGCGCGACCTACGTCGACCACGTGCTGACCTACGACCTGAACCTCCCGACCTGGCCGTTCTTCGCAGTCGCGTGGCTGGGCGACGTGTCGGCGGTGCTGCTGATCGCGATCCGCACGTACCGGCTGGTGTTCCAGCCGCAGGCGCTGCACGACGCCTCGGAAACGAAACCCGTCGAATGAGCAATGACGCCATCGCCGTGATCGGCTTCATCGCGCTGTTCATCCTGATGCTGCTGCGCGTGCCGGTCGGCATGGCGATGGGGCTGGTCGGCGTCACGGGCTACAGCTGGATCGTCGGACCGGGGCCGGCGCTGAAGCTGGTCGGGCAGACCTCGATGCGCACGGTCACCGACTACACCTTCGGCGTGATCCCGATGTTCATGCTGATGGGCGCGTTCGTCTCGGTCTCCGGGCTGAGCCGCGAGATGTTCAAGGCAGCCGACGCATTTCTCGGCCATCTGCGTGGCGGGCTCGGCATCGCGACGGTCGTCGCGTGCGGAGGCTTTGCGGCGATCTGCGGTTCGTCGGTCGCCACCGCGGCCACATTCGCCGCGGTGGCCTACCCGGAGATGCGGCGCTTCGGCTACCCCCAGAGTTTCTCGACCGGCGTGATCGCGGCCGGCGGCACGCTCGGCGCGATGCTGCCGCCGTCGACCGTGCTCGCGGTCTACGCGATCCTGACCCAGCAAGACATCGGCAAGCTCTTCATGGCCGGCATCCTGCCCGGGTTGCTCGCGATGACGATGTACGTGGTGACGATCGCGCTGATCGTGCGCGTGAAGCCGGGCCTGCTGCCTGCGGGCGAGCCGAAGCCGTGGCCCGAGCGCCTTGCCGCGCTGAAGCTCGTGTGGGCGCCGCTGGTGCTGTTCATCTTCGTGATCGGCGGCTTGTACGGAGGCTTCTTCACGCCGACCGAGGCGGGGGGCGTCGGCGCGAGCGGCGCGTTCATCCTCGGCGTGCTGCGCCGCAAGCTGAACCGCCGGAACACGCGCGAAGCGCTGCTGCAGGCCACACGCACCGCGGCCGCCGTGTTCACGGTGCTGATCGGCGCGCTGCTGTTCGGCTACTTCCTGACGATCACGCAGACGCCGCAGAAGCTCACCGAGTTCCTGACCGGCCTGGGCGTCGGCCGCTACGGCGTGCTCGCGCTGATCATGGGCATGTACCTGTTGCTGGGCTGCCTGATGGACGCGATGGCGATGATCATCCTGACGGTGCCGATCATCTTCCCGGTGATCATCGCGCTCGGTTTCGACCCGATCTGGTTCGGCGTGATCATCGTGATGACGGTCGAGCTCGGGCTGATCCACCCGCCGGTCGGCATGAACGTGTTCGTGATCAAGAGCGTGGTGAAGGACGTGAGCTTCACGACGATCTTCAAGGGCGTGCTGCCGTTCGTCGCGACCGACATCGTGCGCTTGATCATCCTGATCGCATTCCCGATCATTGCGCTGTATCTGCCGACTCGAATGTAGTGTTCTGAACCGCCGCCGGAATCGCAGGCAACGCGTTTCCGGCGACGACACAAAGACGTTGCCGAGGAGACCAGAGATGTTCAAGCGTGTTCCGTCGATGCGCTGCGTGCTCGCCGGCGCGGCCGTTCTGGCTGCAGGCAGCGTGTTCGCAGCCGATCCGCCGAAGACCGAAGAGGTGCCGTTCTGGGCTGTGGGCAAGCCCAAGGCCGATGCCGGCGCGAAGCTCGCGCCGGTGCCCTCGTTCCCGATCGCGACACCGGCCGACCAGCTCCCGGTCAAGAAGCTGAAGGTGCCGCCGGGCTTCAAGGTCGAGGTGTGGGCGAGCAACATCCTGGATGCGCGCGGCATGCGCCAGGGCGACAAGGGCACGGTGTTCGTCAGCTCGTTGTTCGTGGCCGGCAAGATCTACGCGGTCACCGACTCGGGCGGCAAGCGCGAGGTCAAGACGATCGCCGAGAAGCTGTTCCTGCCCAACGGCATCGAGTACGTGAAGGGCTCGCTGTACGTCGCGACGCCGAAAGACATCACGCGCTACGACGACATCGAGAACAAGCTCGACGCACCGCCCAAGCCGGTGATGGTCTACGACAAGCTGCCCGGCGAAGTGCCGCACGGCTGGAAGTTCATCAAGCTCGGGCCCGACGGCAAGCTCTACGTGCCGACCGGCGCGCCGTGCAACATCTGCGAGATCAAGGACGGCTACGCGCAGATCGCGCGCATGAACCTCGACGGCAGCGGCATGGAAGTGGTGGCGCGCGGCGTGCGCAACACGGTCGGCTTCGACTTCGACCCGAAGACCGGTGACCTCTGGTTCACGAACAACGGCCGCGACTGGCTTTCGGAAGACCTGCCCAACGACACGCTGAACCGCGTCGGCAACCCCGGCAAGGACCACTTCGGCTACCCGTTCTGCCACCAGGGCGACTTTTCGGATCCCGAGTTCGGCTGGGGCAAGAAGTGCAGCGACTACGCGCAGCCGGCCATGCTGCTCGGGCCGCACGCCGGCTCGCTCGGGATGCGCTTCTACACGGGCAAGATGTTCCCGGCGAAGTACCAGGGCGCGATGTTCGTGGCGCGCCACGGCTCGTGGAACCGCACCACCAAGTTCGGCGCCGACGTGATCGCGGTGTGGCCGGACGGCAAGGGCGGGGTTGCGAAGAGCGAGCCGTTCCTGTCGGGCTTCGTCGAGAACAACGAGTACCTGGGGCGGCCGGTCGATGTGCTGGTGCTGAAGGACGGCTCGATGCTGGTCTCCGACGACCACGCCGGCGCGATCTACCGCATCAGCTACGGGCAGTGAAGCTGCGCATCGGGTCGGCTTTCGCGCTGTCCGCAGCGTTCGTGCTGGCGAGCGGCGGCGCGGCTGCGCAGGGCGGCGCTGCATCGGCGCCGGCGGGCGAACGCTTCGCCGCCTGCCTGGCCTGCCACGGCGAGCGCGGCGTCAGCAGCCTGCCGCTGACGCCGTCCCTTGCCGGCCAGCCGTCGTTCTATGCCATCACGCAGCTGTTCCTGTTCCGCGAAGGGCGGCGCCAGAACGAGGCGATGACGGCGGTGGCCAAGGGCATGAGCGATGCCGACCTGCGCGCGTTCTCCGAGCTGATCGCGAAGCTGCCCGCGCCGCCGGGCGCAGCGGCGAGCGACGCGGCACGCAGCGCGCGCGGTGCGGACATCGCGCAGCGCTTTCGCTGCGCGTCGTGCCACGGCGCCGACTATGCCGGCGGCCAGCAGGTGGCGCGCCTGGCCGGCCAGCGCGAGGACTATCTGAACAAGGCGCTCGCCGAGTTCCGCGCCGGCACGCGCGTGGGCTACACGAGTGCGATGAGCGAGGCGCTTGCGGGCGTGCAGCCCGACGAGCTGGGTGATCTCGCGCACTACCTCGCGACCTTCGCGAAGCGCGCGCAGTAGCGTGGTCGAGGAGCGCGGTGCGCGTTCGCTCAGGCGGCGCGCGCCAGCTCGTCCATCGCGTAGACGCGGCCGAAGCGGTTGGCGAGGAAGGCCGCGAGCGGCACGTCTTCCTGGCGCACGAAACCGGACGCGGGCAGGCTGCCCTGGGCCAGCAGATCGAGCATCGCGCACAGGCTGGACGCGGTCGTGATCTGGATCGCGCTGCGCATCTTGCCGGCCAGCGCGTGGCTGTAGATCTTGCGGGCGTAGGTGTCCTGCAGCAGGCGGCCGTCGCGCTGGCCGGCGACCGTGACGAACACGATCACGACGTCCTGCATCGTCGCCGGAACGGCCTGCTCGAGGATGTCCTTCAGCACGTCGCGCCGGTCCTTCAGGCGCAGGTCGTGCAGCAGCGCCTTCATGATCGCGGCGTGGCCGGGGTAGCGGATCGTCCGGTAGTTCAGCGTGCGCACCTTGCCGACCAGCGTTTCGCACAGCGTGCCGAGGCCGCCGGAGGTGTTGAACGCTTCGTACAGCACGCCGTCGAGCGAGAACTCCTCGCGTTCCTCGAGCGCCGGCACCTCGCGGCGCTGGCCGTCGACGATGGCCTCGCACGGCTCGCAGTACTCGTTGATGACGCCTTCGGTGCTCCAGGTGAGGTTGTAGTTCAGCGCGTTGCTCGGGTAGGCCGGCAGCGCGCCGACCCGCATGCGCACCGAGTCGAGCGAATCGAACTGGCGCGCGAGGTCGGCCGCGACGATCGAGATGAACCCGGGCGCGAGCCCGCACTGCGGGATGAACGCGCTGTCGGCCCCCACCGCCAGCTCGCGAATCGCGCGTGTGCTCGCGACGTCTTCGGTCAGGTCGAGGTAGTGGACGTGTTCTTCCTTGGCCGCCTGCGCGACCCGCAGCGTCAGGTGGTACGGCGCCGCACTCAGCACCGCGAAGCGGCCGCGCAACGCGGCGCGCAGCGCCACCGGGTCGGCCACGTCGAGCAGCAGGGTGGACAGACGTGGCGACCTGCGCGGGTCGCGCTCGATCGCGGCGAGCATCGCGGCGCTGCGGTCGGCCACGACGACGCGGTAACCGTTCGATTCAGGCGTGTCGACGAGCAGTTCGCCGACGACGGAGCCGATCTTGCCGGCGCCGATCACGAGAATGTCTTTCATCATGGCTATGTCTCGCGTGAAGCTGGGGATGCGAAATTCTCCGTCGTGATGACGCAAAATGCATCCAGCCGATTGACTGAATGGAGTCCATACTTCGGCAATTCGCCAAGACTGATTCGGCAATATGACAATCAATGCTGCCACTCTCGACGCCACGGACCGGGCGCTGCTCGCGCTGCTGCGCGACGATGCACGCGCCAGCACGACCGAGCTGGCACGCAAGCTCAGGCTCTCGCGCACGACCGTGCAAAGCCGGATGGAGCGGCTGCAGCGCCAGCGCGTGATCGCGGGCTTCACGATCACGGTGCCCGACGAGCTCGAAGCCGATCTGGTGCGCGCTCACGTGCTGATCACGCTCGCGCCCAAGCGCAGCGGCGCGATCGAGACAGCGCTGCGCAAGATCCCCGAGGTGCGCGTGCTGCACTCGGTCAGCGGCCCGTTCGACCTGATCGCGATCGTCGCGGCCGCGTCGATCGGCGAGCTCGATGCGCTGATCGACCGGATCGGCGGGCTGGACGGGGTCGAGCGGACGACGTCGGCGATCGTGTTGTCGACTCGGATTCAGCGCTGACCCGGCTGTGGCAAGCTCAGGGCACGCGGCCGCGCAGGGTTGAAGGCGCAAGCCGATCACGCGCGCGACGCGAATCACCTGTCGCCTGTACCGCCGAATGACGCCGGCCCCTTGCCCGAACACCGCCTCCACCCTCGACCATGCCGTGATGCCGACCGACGATTCCTTGGCCAAGCTGGACGCCCTGCTCGCGGGGACGGAGAGCCAGCGCTGGGATGCGTTCTATGCGGACCGCGCGAAGCCGTGCCCGTTCTTCGGGACCGCCCCTGACGAGAGCCTCGTGGAGTGGGTGAGCCGCGGACTGGTCGCGCCGGGAAAGGCCATCGATCTGGGCTGCGGCAATGCCCGCAACGCCATCTTCCTGGCGCGCCACGGGTTTGCGGTGGAAGGTGTGGACTACTCGGCCGCGGCGGTCGAGTGGGCGGGCGAGCGAATCCGGCAGGCGGGCGTCGCAGTGACGCTGCGGCACCAATCGGTGTTCGAGCTCGCGCTCGCACCCGGCACCTGCGATCTTGTCTACGATTCGGGCTGCTTCCACCACGTTCCTCCGCATCGCAGGCAGAGCTACGTCGCCCTGGTCGCCGATGCACTGAAGCCCGGCGCCTGCTTTGGCCTGACCTGCTTCAGGCCGGAGGGCGGCAGCGGCTACTCCGACGACGAGGTCTACGAGCGGCGCTCGATGGGCGGCGGGTTGGGGTACGAGCAAGCCCGCCTGCGCGAGATCTGGTGCTCGAACGGCCTGGAGATCAGCGTCCTGCGGCAGATGCAGGAACTGCCCACCGGCAGCAGCTCGTTCGGGAAGTCGTTCCTGTGGGTTCTGCTGGCGCGCAAGGAGCAGGGCCCGACGCTGCAAGGCGCGGTTCAGCAGGTCGATCGACAGGACGAATGACAGGACGACAGGACGACCGACAGGACGAAAGCGATGCCGACCTCCGCCACAACCATCGAGTACAAGCACAACCACCCGCTCGACCCGCTCGACGTCGCACGCGTCTTCGATGCGTCGGGCATCAAGCGGCCCACCGCGGATCTCCCTCGCATTGCGCGCATGTTCGCGGGCGCCAATCTGATCATTTCCGCCTGGCACGACGCAAGGCTCGTGGGCGTGAGCAGATCGCTGACCGACTTCAGCTATTGCTGCTATCTGTCGGACCTTGCCGTGGACAAGGCCTTCCAGACCCACGGTGTCGGCAGCGAACTCGTGCGGCGAACCAGGGCGGTCATCGGCGACGAGGTGTCGCTCATCTTGCTGTCCGCGTCGGACGCCATGTCGTACTACCCGAAAATCGGCTTCGAGGCGGCCCAGAACGCCTTCGTCATCCGAAGGAAGCGGTGAGGGTGCCCTCGCACCCGCTGCGCAAGTTCAGCCCACCACCACTTCGCTGATCTGCATCACCGGCTTCAGGTCGGTGTAGTTCGCGATGTCCGCGAGGATCTCGTTCGCGTGAGGCCCGAACGCCGCCTGAAACGCCTCGACGGAATCGCAGAAGACGTGGCACATCCCGATGTAGGTTGCCGGCGTGCCGGGGGCGCCGCCTGCCAGGCCCTTGTCGATGGTGTAGTACTTGCACGCGGGCCCCATCCTCTCCTTGAGAAGCGGCATGTGCTTGTCCCGGTAGTACTCGTGATCGAATCGAGCCCCGGGGGTGTTCGGGTACATCACACTGACCTTGATCATGCTTGTCTCTCCAGGTTGGCGGCATCGACGCGCCGCAACTGGTGACTGTAGGACCTAACCCGCTCCGGTGCACCCTGTTGCGCTAGACTGCCCGCCAGGTCGGCAGTTCACCCAGGCGTCGTCGCGCGGCATGTCCGCGAGCTAAACCTGCCAGGTTCTTCGGATGTCCCACGAAAGCCGTGCGTACTCTTCGCAGCAGCGGCTCGGGTCCGGCAAGTCGACGACCACCGCCATTGTGTTCGTGCACGGTGCTCCCCGAGCGGCTGCCCTACCGAGGAGAGTTCTTCATGGCTCGAGTAGCCACACCATTGGTCATAGCCGACCTGTCATCGTTCGCCCGCAACGTGGCCCAGGCGCTTGCGGCCCACCACGCCGCCAAGCTCAAGCTGCCCGGCCACGTCGAGCTGCAGAACCTGATCGCCCGCTCGGCCGGGTTTCGCAATCTGCAGGCGCTGAAGGCAGACACGTCGGCGCCGCCGGCTGCCGATCTCCCGCAGCCTCTGTCCGAGAATGCACGGCGTACCCTGATGCAATTCGACGCCGAGGGGCGGCTCGTGCGCTGGCCCACCAAGTTCACGATCCAGCGCATGGCCATGTGGGTTCTTTGGACCCGCTTCGACGGAAAACGCGTGTACTCGGAACGCGAGGTGAACGCCATTCTCCGAACCGCCAACGCCTTCGACGATCACGCCACGCTCAGGCGCGAGCTGATCAATCACAAGCTCCTCGCACGCGAGAGCGACTGCTCGGCCTATCGAAAGCTGCCCGCCCGCCCCGATGACGAGATACGGGCCCTGTTGACGGCGTGGCGCGCGGGATTGGGGTTGCGTGCGCGCACTGCGCCGCGTGTGGCTCCGGTTAGAGTTCGAAGCCCCGGAGTTACGGCCAAGTCACAGGAAGGAAGATCGGCATCGACATGAAATCTGCCTTGCTTGTCATCGACGTTCAGCGTGCTCTGTGCAAGGGTGAGTACGGCGCCGTCGACGCAGACCGCGTGATTGATCGGATCAACACGGTTGCCGCGAAAGCTCGTGCTGCGGCCGTCCCCGTGGTATTCATTCAGCATGAGACGGAAGATGGTGTCCTTCGACACGGCACCGATGGCTGGAAGCTCGCGGAAGGCTTGGAGGCTCTTGCGACCGACATCCGTCTGCGAAAGAAGGCGACCGACTCGTTTCACCAGACGGAGCTGCATGCGCTGCTGCAAGACCTCCGGGTCACCAGGCTGGTGATCTGCGGCTTGCAAAGCGAGTTCTGCGTGGACACGACCACCCGGCGCGCGCTGGCTCTGGGGTATCCCGTGGTCCTGGTCGCAGATGGTCACTCGACGATGGACAGCCCGGTCTTGACGGCCGATCAGATCTCCAGGCACCACAACCACACGCTCGCGAACATCAGCAGCTTCGGTCCGCGCGTTCGGGCCATCGACGCGAGCGAGGTCACCTTCGAGGCCTAAGACGACCAGGCGCGGCCTGACCCTTCAATCGAGCGGACATTTTTCCAATGACCGATCCACTTCTCATCGATCTGCCAACGACCGTGCAAACCGAGCGTCTGGTCATGCGGCCGCCTCAGGCGGGCGACGGGCCGACGCTTCACGCAGCGATCGTCGAATCCCTGGTCGAGCTGCGTCGCTTTCTCGCCTCGCTGCCATGGGTCGCCCTCGAGCAGACCGTCGAATCGGCGGAGATCTACTGCCGCAATGCGCAGGCGAATTTCCTCGCGCGCAAGGATCTTCCGTTCCTGCTGTTCGAAAAGACCACCGGGCAACTCGTGGGCGCTGCGGGTCTTCACCGCACCGTGTGGACGACTCCCAAGACTGAAGTCGGCTATTGGGGCCGCGTGTCCAGGGCAGGCAACGGGTTCATCAGCGAGGCCGTCGAAGCGCTGGTCGCCTACGCGTTCGGCCATCTGCATGCGGTGAGGGTCGAGCTCATCACCGACGAAGAGAATCACCCGTCTCGTCGGGTTGCCGAGCGCTGTCGATTCGTGCTTGAAGGCATTCTTCGCAACGAGCGTCGCGCACCCGACGGTACGCTCAGAAGCACATGCACGTATGCCCGCCTGCGTGGAGTACAAGAAGCGCCATGACATCACGCCCCTCCTTCATCGTCTCGACCCGGGACGTGCCCGCAAGCGCGCACGTCTACCCGCAGAGCACGGAGCCCATGGGCCCGGTGAGTCGTGCGGGCAAGCTGGCGGGCCTGGTTCGCATCGGCATCAACCTTCAGCGCCTGCCGCCCGGCACCCGCTCGTCATGGCCCCACGCCGAGGAGGACGAGGAAGAGTTCGTCTATGTCATCGAGGGCGAGGTCGACGCCTGGATCCACGGCGACCTGCACCGCATGGTGGCCGGCGACCTGGCCGCGTTCCCGGCCGGCACCGGGATCTGTCACTGCTTCATCAACAACACCGATCGCGATGTGCTGCTTCTGGTCGGCGGCGAAGCGCCGAAGCCGGGCAGTCGCATTTTGTATCCGCTCAATCCGTCGCGCCGCACCGACCTGAAGCCCAGCCAGTGGTGGGACGATGCCCCCGCGCATCCGCTCGGGCCGCACGACGGTCTGCCGGATGCCCGTCGCGACTAGTCGCGCCCGTGTCGGTCCAAACCGAAAGAGAAACGATGAGATCTCGCTACGTGCTCCCATGCTGCCTCTGGGCTGTCCTTGTGGCCGCGAGCGGCTGCGCCAGTGCGCCCGTGCAAGTCCCGAAGGATCTGCCGGCATCCTTGAACCCGCCTGCCGGCCAGTCGGTCTTTCTCGAGGCCCAGGCCTCGGGCGTGCAGATCTACGAGTGCGCCCCCAAGTCCGATCAGCCGAGCTCGTTCGAGTGGGCGTTCCGGGCCCCGGAGGCAACCCTGGTCGACCGCGCGGGACGTTCGCTTGGAAAGCACTACGCCGGACCGACCTGGGAGTCCATCGACGGCAGCACGGTTGTCGGCGAAGTCAAGGCTCGCGATCCGGGGCCGAGCCCGTCCGCAATCCCGTGGCTGCTGCTGGCCGGCAAGTCGACCACCGGTGCCGGCGTGCTGAGCCAGACAAAGAGCATTCAGCGTGTCCAGACGGTCGGCGGTGTCGCGCCGTCGCAGTCGTGCACATCCGCAAATGCCAGTCAGGTGAGCAGGGTTCCATACACGGCGACCTACTACTTTTATCGAGCCGCTTCGTAGGGCAACGAAGCGTAGACAGCCCCAGGCTGCGGCCAACTCCGGCTGCCGCCGCCGCGCGCCGTGCGGCAGGAACAGCGCGATCGACAGGTTCAGCAGGTTCCAGCCGATCCCGATCGGGGACGCACAGCTACGCGCGTGTCGCTACTGCGCATGCAACGGTCAAGCCGGAGAGCACAACCAGCACAGCCAACGTGACGTAGTGGAGCGGCAGCACAGGGACACCAGCCTGCATCAAGGCGATGATGTCGTAGACCGGCAGCGTCGTGCTGGTCACGAGGACGATCGCGAGCGCTCCCCACATGCGAAGGAACAGCAGCGCGAGTCCGATCACGCAGATCACCAGATTGCGGTCGCGATATACCGCGTGGTAGAAGGACGCTGTCGCGCTGTCGGTCGGATAGCCGAAGCCCATCGCCCCCGCAGCGGGATCAACGATCCCGCGCACCGCAAAGGCGACCTGCACGAGTATCAGAAGCAAGGTCAGTGTGAAGGTCACGGCAGTCAGGGCGCGCATCGGAGGGTCTCCTTGGGGGGTGAGTGGCGGGCTTCGTGGAGTGAGCGACGCGTCAGGGCACCAGCACGATCTTGCCGGTCACTGAGCGGCTCTCCATCGTCCGGTGCGCCTTCGCAGCATCGCGCAATGGCACGGTCTCGCCGATCGGCGGTCTCAGCGTGCCATCGCCCACGAGTCCGAGCACCGTCGCGAGATCGTCGCGATAGGCCTGTGCGCGCAGGTCCCGCCAAGCCGGCACGGCGTACGAGGCAATCCCCTGGCTCTTGCCGAAGAGGGTGTAGGCCGAGAGCCGGCTGTTGAACATCAGATCCACAACGGCAAGGGGGTGCACCTTCCCGCCGCGGGTGGCGTCGTATCCACCATAGAGAACACCGATGCCGGTCGGCTTCAGCGCCGGCAACGTCAGCTTCCGCAGATGTCGCCCGCCGATGTGATCGAACGCCGCCATGACGCCGCCCGCGCTGATGGATCGCGTTCGCGCCACGACGTCCTCGGCTTGGTAGTCCAGCGCTTCGGCACCGCGGCTGCGAATGGCGCCCAGCTTGCCCTTCGAGGCTGTGCCGATCACCCGTATCCCTGCGAGGTGGGCCAGTTCGAGCAGCAACCCACCGACGCCTCCCCCCGCGCCGTGGACGAGGACCCAATCGCCGCTCTCGACTCGCGCCACCCGGTGCAGCATCTGCCACGCGGTCACGCCGTTGAGCACGGCCGCCACCAGGCTCGGCGCGGCGACGGTCTCCGGTGCCGGCACCAGCCAGCGCGCTTCCACATTGCGCCTGTCGGCGTACGAGCCGGAAATGGTCACGCCGGCGACGCGCTGCCCCACCCGGAGGTCCGTGACCCGTGAGCCGATCGCTTCCACTCTGCCGACGAAGTCGTAGCCTGGGGTGACCGGAGGCTTGGCAGCGGCGTACAGGCCGCGTCGCATGACGATGTCGGCATAGGCGACTCCCGCCGCCTCGATCCTCACCTGCACCTGCTCGGCTTCTGGTGGCGGCAACGAGACCTGCCTCGGCGTCAGGACACCGGCATCTCCCGCTGCCGGCACGTGCATCTCGAAGGCTTCCATGATGTGAGCATGTGGATTGTTTGCGAGTCGCTAAACTAACAGCGCCAAGATCGATTGGCAAGCTTTATTTGCGAGTCGCTAAACAAATGAACGATATCCCAAGATCTCGCGGGCGACCCCGCACCTTCGATCGCGACGAGGCCCTGAAGACGGCGATGCTGCTGTTCTGGCGGCATGGCTACGACGGCGTGCCTGTCGCCCAACTCGCTGCGGCGATGGGGATCGCGACAGCGAGCCTGTACGTCGCCTTCGGCTCCAAGGAGACGCTCTATCGCGAGGCGCTGCAGTCCTACCTCTCCAACCTGGGCCGCCTGGGTGTGGAGGCCCTGGAGGGGTCGGCGAGCGCACGCGAGGGCGTGCGCACTTTGCTGCACACGGCGGCCTCGGCATTCACACGTCCGGGCCTGCCACCGGGGTGCATGGTTGGCGTGGGTGCACTGCGCTGCGCCGAGCAGAACCGGGTGGCGGAAGAGGCCACGGCAGACCTGCGCAGCCTGTCGACAAAGGCACTGAGTCGCCGGATCGAGCGCGCTCGCCGGGACGGGGAACTCGGCAAGGACGTGTCCGTCCAGGCACTGACGGACTTCTATGGAACGGTCATCGAAGGCATGTCCGTGCAGGCGTGCGACGGCGTTTCGCGCGAACGGTTGGTGCGCGTGGCAGACGCGGCGATGACAGCGTGGCCCGCGCAAAATGCACTCGGTCGGCGGCAGGTGCGGGCGCCGCGCTAGCACCGCGGGACCGATGTGGAGCGCACGACCACCCATGTCTGCACGCTTGAGCCTGGCAGCTGGTTCGGCCTTGCATGCTCAGGCCCGAAGGCGCAAGCGGTTATTCGGACGACAAGCGCTGCCGGCGCAAGAGGTCTGCGAATGAGTGAGCACCGATTCAACGTGTACGGCCGCCTGGTCGCCATCGAAGGCACGCAAGGCAACTGGTCTGCCTTCTTCCCCAGCGCCGACGGCAAGCGCGTTCCGGCAGACTTCATCGTTCCAAACTTCCTCGTCTCGGACGAGCTGTGTCAGTACCTGGCCGACCTGTTCCACGAGTCCGCCACGCCGAGCAACGGCGACGTCTACCCGCTTCCCTAGCCGCCGTGCGACCGAGCCCCGCTGGCTGCTCGCCGCGTCGGCTGACGCCGAAATTGCGAAAGGCAGGTTTCGCCGGCGCCCCTCATCGCCTGGATGGGCTGGCGCATCGCGCGCAGCAACGATGAGGTGACGGCACGCGCGTGATCTGCGCGCTGACGCTGGCAGGCGCGAGGCCGAGCTGTTTCGCCGCGCGAAAGATGGCCAGCAACTCTGCCACCTTGCCGAAGATGATCACGGAGCGATGTCGTCGATCCTGGGGTAGCCAGTAAGGCGCCGAAGGCGCTGCGTCCTGCGCCTCAGGCGGCCGCCAGCTCCGGCGGCCGCCGCCGCGCGCCGTGCAGCAGGAACAGCGCGATCGACAGGTTCAGCAGGTTCCAGCCGATCCCGTTCAGGAACGCGGCGTGGTACGAACCGGTCAGGTCGAACACCTTGCCCGACATCCAGCCGCCCAGCGCCATGCCGAACAGCGTGCACATGATCACCGTGCCGACGCGCGCGCCGGCTTCGGCCGGCGGGAAATGCTCGCGCACGATGATCGCGTAGCTCGGCACGATGCCGCCCTGGAACAGCCCGAACAGCGCCGACACCACGTACAGCGACACCAGTCCGTCGAACGGCAGGAACAGCAGCAGCGCGAGCCCCTGCAGCACCGAGCCGAGCAGCAGCGTGCGCAGCCCGCCGATGCGGTCGCAGATCACGCCCGAGACGAGCCGGCTGACGATGCCGCAGGCGAGCATCAGCGACAGCATCTGGGCGCCGCGCGCGCTGCCGTAGCCGAGGTCGGCGCAGTACGCGACGATGTGCACCTGCGGCATCGCCATCGCCACGCAGCAGGCCACGCCGGCCACGCACAGCAGCGCCTGGGCCTGGCCGAGCGACATGCCGAACGGGCGCTGCGAGGGCCGTGCCGTCGATACGCCGCGCGGCGCCGCCGCCACCGCGATCGGCGGACGCGGCCGCAGCGCAAGGGCGAGCAGCGGCATGCTGACGACGCACAGCACGCCCAGCCCGATGTAGCACTGGCGCCAGCCGACGGTCTCGACGAAGTGCTGGACGATCGGCGGCCAGATCGCGCCGGCCAAGTAGTTGCCGCTCGCGCAGATCGCCACCGCGACGCCGCGCCGCCGCACGAACCACAGCGAGGTATCGGCGACGAGCGGTGCGAACGTGGCCGAACTGCCGAGCAGTCCGAGCAGCACGCCGTGCGCGATCGCGAACATCGTGATGCTGCCGCTCATGCCGGCGCCGACGAAGCCGGCGCCCAGCCCGAGCGAACCGACGAGGATGGGCACCATCACGCCGAAGCGGTCGGCCAGTCGACCCATCAATACGCCGCCGATGCCGAAGCCGATCATCAGCAGCGTGTACGGCAGCGAGGCGTCGGCGCGCGCGACACCGAACTCGGCTTGCACCGACGGCAGCACGACCGCCACGACGTACATCGCGCTCGAGCCGATCGTCATCAGCGCGAGCGTGACCGTCAATCGGACCCACGCGTAGCGCGAGTCGGCGGTGGGGGCGGTGGCGGCGAGGGTCGTCACGGGGCCCGAGTGTGCACCCTGCGCGCGACAATCGTTGCCTCCCAAGCGACAACCCCGAGGCCTTCATGCGTCGACTGTTCCTGGCTGTGCTGGTGGCGGCTTGTGCGTCGCCGTTCTGTGCTGCTGCTCAATCCGCAACCGCGGCTTCCGCCACGGCCGCAAGCGCGGCGGCGCCGGCCCGCGTGGTGGTTCAGGTCAGCGAGGCTGACCCGGCGCGCTGGAACCTGGTGCTGAACAACGTGAAGAACCTGCAGGACGACCTGGGCGCGAACAATGTCACGATAGAGATCGTCGCGTACGGCCCCGGCATCGGGATGCTGAAGTTGGAGGCGCCGACGAGTTCACGCGTCACCGATGCGGCGAAGGCCGGCGTGCTGATCCAGGCCTGCGAGAACACGATGCGCAACCAGAAGCTGGTACGCGCTGACATGCATCCGAACGTGAGCTATGTCCCGGCCGGCGTGACCCAGATCGTCAAGCGGCAGCAAGAGGGCTGGGCTTACCTGCGCCCGTAGCAGGCGGCCCCGGCTCGGGGCGCCGGCTCAAGTCAGGGATGGGCAGGCCGATAAACCGGCTATCCGCGCAAGCACGTCGCTTGCGAGAAGACCGCCTGCCATGAAAGCCGCCACCGCCACCGCCAAGGAGATGATCGATGTCGATGCCCTGCGCATCGGGATGTTCGTGCATCTCGATGTGGGCTGGATGTCGCATCCGTTTCCGCTCAGCAGCTTCAGGATCGCGTCGGCCGACCAGGTCGCGACGATCCGCTCTCTGGGCCTGCAGCGCGTGCGCTGGAGCCCGCAGCAAAGCCAGATGCCCGGCTTGCCGGAAGCGCACGTGCGCGAATTTGCCGCATCGGCCGCCGCGCCGCTGCTCGACCTGTTGCCCGGCCAGACGCTCGCCCCGACCGTGGCCGCCGATGCCGAGGCCGTTGCACGCGCCGAACACCGCCGCCAGCTCGCCGACCAGCGCGCGGCGCTCGCCCTCTGCGAGCGCCAGTTCGCCGAGGCCGCACACGAGTGCAAGGAAATCGCCGACATGGTCGTGCTCAAGCCGCAGCAGGCTCGGGCAAACGCCGAGGCCCTGTCGGGCGCGCTGGTCAGCAAGATGCTCGGCGCCGAGGAACTCTGCATCCGGCTGCTGACCGACGCGGCCGGCGACAAGGCGTCGACCCATGCGCTGAACGTCGCCATCATCTCGCTGCTGATGGCGCGCAGCTTCGGCCTGGCCGAGGCCGAGCTGATCGACCTGGGCGTCGGCTCGATGCTGCACGACATCGGCAAGATCGAGGTGGCCGACCGCCTGCGTCACCGCGAAGACCACTTCACATCGGCCGAACTGCGCGCCTACGAGGAGCACGTGGCGCACGGCGTGGCGATCGCGCGCCGCATGAGCCTGTCGCCCGGCGCGACGCTCGTGATCGCGCAGCACCACGAGCATGCCGACGGCAGCGGCTTTCCGCTGCACATCAACAGCGACCGCATGACGGCCGCCGCGCGCATCGTCTCGATCGTCAACCGCTACGACAACCTGTGCAACCCGAATCTGTCGGCCAAGGCATTGACACCGCACGAATCGTTGTCGCTGCTGTTCGCGCAAGGCAAGACCAAGTTCGATACCGCGATCCTCGGTGCCTTCATCAAGATGATGGGCGTGTATCCGCCGGGGTCGGCGGTGCAGTTGACCGATGACCGCTACGCGCTCGTCGTCGGCGTCAACTCGATGCGGCCGCTGAAGCCGCGCGTGATGGTGCACGAAGCGAAGGTGCCGCGCGACGAGGCGCTGGTGCTCGACCTCGAGAGCGTGCCCGGCCTGGGCATTCGCCGCAGCG
>Ga0105239_10004649_pt1 | contig 16319 bp, 16 predicted proteins | sample KBSC44metaG_FD_92761 | JGI IMG/M metagenome (GOLD analysis project Ga0105239, IMG submission 92761) | Corn rhizosphere microbial communities from Kellogg Biological Station, Michigan, USA - KBS C4-4 metaG | ecosystem: Host-associated > Plants > Roots > Rhizosphere > Soil | place: Michigan, USA...
CTTTGCGTTGAGTGGTGGTATTGGCGGTGAACCGGACGTTCACGGTTGCTTCTTTATTGACCAGCAGCTTTATCGCGTTGATGCAGGCATTCTTGATGTGATCCTTCATCGGGCAGGCGGGTGTGGTGAGGACCACCGTGAAGGCGACATAGTTGCCATCGATCTCCAGGTCCTTCACCATGTTCAGGGTCACAATGTCTTTGCCCAGATCGGGTTCCTGCACGTTGCTGAGGGCTTGTAATACTTTTTCGGTGGTCATATTTATTGATTTGTAACCGAGCTCCGCTCAGTTTAGCAAGATTTTGTTAAAAAGGCTATTTTGAGACAAAATTAACCACTCGGGGCCGTACTTTGTTTACGAATCTAGTAATTGTCCTTGGGTACGAGCCACCCGTGGTGGCTCTTTGAATTAATGTATTAAAAGTTTAATTTTGAGCCGAATGAAAAAACTTGTACTATACTTTCTGCTTTTGTCCGCCCCCTTTGCCGTACATGCTCAATTCGACAGGCTTAAAGATTCAGTGGTGCAGGTTTATGGTGTTATTATGACAGCAGACAGCCTGAAGGCGATACCGGCAGTGAGTGTCGTGGTGAAGGGACGGAACCAGGGGACTTTTTCCAACGACCAGGGGGTATTCTCGATCGTCGTGTTGAAGGGGGACCAGCTGGAGTTTACGAGTGTCGGCTATAAGCCTGTCCTATACACGGTTAAGCAGGATAGCGGCAACCAGATCAGTTTGATCCAGTTGATGGTGGTGGATGCGCAGTATCTGCCGGCGACCGTGATCGCGGCGCGACCGACGCGGGAGCAGTTTGAACGTGACTTCGTCAACACCAAGGTCCCGGATGACGGCATCGAGGTAGCCCGGCAGAACAATGATGCCGCCAAACGAAGGATCCTCTCGCGGAGCCTTCCCGCCAGTTCGGGCGAGGCGGCGAGCACCTATCTTCGGCAAAGCGCCCAGAAATATTACTACCAGGGCCAGGCCCCGCCCCAGAATATCTTCAACCCTCTTGCCTGGGCTGACTTCATCCAGGCCTGGAAGCGGGGCGACTTCCGAAATAACAATTAATGAGTTCACAATTACCTACAGCCAAGAAGATCTCCGTCATCGGCGCCGGTACCATGGGCAATGGCATTGCGCATGTCTTCGCACAGAAAGGGTTTACCGTCAACCTGATCGACACTTCGGCCGCGCAGCTGGAGAAAGCGCTGAAAACGATCGGCACGAACCTTGACCGGCAGATCGCCAAGGGACTGTTGACCGAAGAGGACAAGAAAGGGGTGCTGCAACGGATCTCGCCCCATGGGGCTATTGCCGAGGGCGTATCGGGGGCCGAGCTGGTAGTGGAGGCCGCTACCGAGAACACGGAGATCAAACTGAACATCTTCCGGCAACTGGACGCCGCCGCGCCCGCGGGGTGTATCCTGGCTTCCAATACTTCTTCCATTTCTATTTCCAAAATTGCGGCCGTGACCAAACGGCCGGCATCGGTGATCGGGCTGCATTTCATGAATCCCGTGCCGGTGATGCGGTTGATCGAGATCATCAATGGATATGCTACGGATGAGGCGGTGACGCGTCAGATGGTGACCCTGGCGGAGCAGCTGGGCAAGACGCCCTGCGTCGTCAACGACTACCCGGGGTTCATCGCCAACCGCATCCTGATGCCGATGATCAACGAGGCCATCTACAGCCTTTATGAAGGCGTGGCGGGGGTCAATGAGATCGATACGATCATGAAGCTGGGGATGGCGCATCCGATGGGGCCGCTGCAGCTTGCGGATTTTATCGGGCTGGATGTCTGCCTGTCGATCCTCCGCGTGTTGCACGACGGGTTTGGCCAGCCCAAGTACGCGCCCTGTCCCCTGCTGGTGAATATGGTGACGGCCGGGTATCTCGGCGTGAAGAGCGGCGAGGGATTCTATACCTACACGCCGGGCAGCAAAGACCTTGTAGTGAGCAAGCGTTTTTAACGCGGCTGTTAGTTAGATCGGATGATCTTGAAACTCCCGCTCATGGATGTGAGGGCCTGGGCCGTCGAATCGTAGACCGTTCCGGTCAGTGATCCTGTAATAAATTGGTTGACGGCGCCAAAATCCGAGATGGTGCACTGCAAGGTGCTGCCGCCCGAATTCGCATAGTTATGGCCGGTCGTGCGCATGTTGAAATTGGCTGGCGTATAGGTGCCCGCTGCCGAGAGGCCAGGTATCGAGAATTGCAGGCTTGCCGGTACACCACTATGGAAGAGAAAACTGCTATAGTATAAATATTGAGGATTGGCCGTGGTGTATGTGCTACCGTCCACCGTCACCGTCATAAACTGGCTGACGCTGACACCGCAGGCCGAGAGGGTACCGGCGTCCACTTTTCCCTGTATCACGTTGCCGATCGTTGAGGTACCGCCCTGTTGGGAAGTGCTCAAATCGGCGGCGGCGATGTTCACGGGGACATTGCTGTTATAGCAGCGGTGGATGGCCAGGGTAAAACTGCCGTTAGCGACAGCGGCGCGGTAATTGAGACCGTCGACTGCGACGTTCACATACCCGGAGTCGACGGGGTTATTGAAACAATCCACTACCTTCCCTGTCAGGGTCAGGTCTGTTTCGGGGTCGGTGATCGTAACGGTTCCCAGGTCGATGGGTGCGAGCACCGGCGGTACATTTACCCCCGCGACGATATTGCCACATTCCGTGCCCAGGATCAACGTGGCAGCTACTCCTTTAGGGAGAATGCCCGAAAGAAAACCGGTGGAGTCGGTATAACCGGCATACATAAGGATATTCTTTCCACCACTTGAATACCTGATATCGACCTGTGTATAAGCGACGGCATTCCCGAACTGGTCTTTGAAACGGACCTTAAAGGACATCGGAGTATAGACCAGATCGAAGTTCCACCAGGTGAAATGGCCGACGTTGCCGACATAGTTGTTCCCCTGGCGGGCGCCCGATCCCTGTTGCATCCAGCGACCGGTGCTATCGTTGTAGTACCAGAGAGGTATGGTGGCCGGCGCCAACGCTTGCAGAGAGTCAGGGATGGCTACCGTGATGGTGGCCTGTTGCCCGGAGGCCAATTGAAGTTTGTTGCCGTTATCATCCTTTAGCTCGACATTCATCATCCCATAGGTTTGCAAAGCCACCTCTTTCCCATCGGTGCTGATGCCGCGAAGGTCCCCGGGCATAAATTGACCGAGGTGGTTGTTGGTCGGGTTCAGATAGGTCGCAAAAACGTGTACGGTGCCGGTATAGGCGGCATTGGTAGCCGCCGTGACGATGCTCGAAGCCGCGAAGGAAACCGTGTCGCCGGAATAGACCGTGACCTTACCGCCGGCGGTGGCGGAGAAACTGCCGGTCTCGGTGCGGCTGATCAGCCGGATCGAAACGAAATTGGATGCGCCGGCATTGGTAGCGATGCTGCGGCTGCCGGTGAAGAAGCCGGCTTTGGCGGCTTGTACGTTGCCAAAGCGGCTGGATAAGCTGATATTGGTAAACTTGAAAACGCCGTTGATATCGGTGGAAGTGGTGGCCGAACCGCTGGTAACCGTCGCTCCGGCAACGGGTATGCCGTCCTGGTCTACGACACGGCCCTGCACGCTGGCGGTGACCGTTACATCGGGCGGAAAGACGGGCTCGCTGGTATTGGTACCGGAGGTGGAAGAGTATTTCTTACAGGCGAAGATGCCGGCCAGAAGGGCTGCCGCGAGGAAGGCAAGGGTTACGATCGGTTTTTTCACGGGTTGAAATTGGGTTATCAAGAGGCCGGAGCCTGTTGCGCCTGTAATAACGTCCCGGCGGCACCCAAAATTATCCCGCGACCGGCGAAAGTTCTACATCCCTGATCTCCTGCAACTTATAGCTCAGCTCGAGGATTCGGTTCCGCGGGACGGCGATAGTCATATTACAAAAAAGCTGCATTTCCTGCCGGACGATGCGACAGTTGTACTGTTTGACGAGGGTCATGATCTCGCCCACCTGGGTATAGTCGAACTGGACGAGAAATTCCTTTTCCACGGGCTTTTGGACCAGCTGGGTCGTTTGAAGAGCGAGGGTGGCAGCGGTCTTATAGGCATTGATCAGGCCCGGTACGCCCAGCAGGGTGCCGCCGAAATAGCGGACGACGACGACGAGAGTATTGACGAGACTCTTGCTGTCGATCTGCCCGAGGATGGGACGGCCGGCGCTGCCCGAGGGTTCGCCGTCGTCGCTTACGCGCCAGGTGTTGCCGTCGAGACCGAGGCGGTAGGCAAAACAGTGATGGGTGGCCTTGGGGTGTTCTTTTTTGACGTCGTTGAGCCGTTCCCTGAACTCTTCGGCGGAGGCTACCGGGAAGACGTAGCCGATAAACTTGCTTCCCCTGTCCTTGAACTCGGCCGTGCCGCTTTTTGCGACGGTGGTATAGAAATCCTGATCAGTCATGGTGGTAATAACGAATGGTATCCGACAATAGGCTTTCATGGGATTGGAGATGCGCATGCGTTAACCGCGGGGCCGGCAGGCCGGCGGGCAGATCGAGATCGTTGTTGATGATGATACGGGCCTCGTCCCAGGCGTCCTCGTCGATGAAGGACTGCAGCAGCCGGGCGCCGCCTTCCACTATTACGCTTTGTATCTTCAGTTGGTGGAGGGCGATAAGCAGTTGGTTGATGAGGCTGCTGTCTTCGGCGATCTGGTAGTAGCCGGGATTGACTCCCGGGTTATGCCGGATCGTGTTGAAGACGAAGGTCTTTGCTTTTCCGTCAAACAGCTGAAGGTCCGGCGGCAGTTCGAGCTGTTTGTCGATGACGAGGCGGATCGGGTCGAGGCCTGTCCAGAGCCGTGTCGTGAGGGCCGGGTTGTCGATCAGTGCGGTGCGGGGACCGACGAGGATCGAGGCTTCTTCGGAGCGCCATTTGTGGACGAGGCGGTTGGTATATTCATTGGAGATGGCCGTACGTTCCGTGGTCATCGGTCCGGCCGGCGAGAGCCCGTCGGTCGCGGTACGGGCGATGAACCCGTTGGCGCTTTGGGCCCATTTGAGGATGATATAGGGCCGATGTTGGGTATGGAAGGTGAAGAAGCGGCGGTTGAGCTGCTGGCATTCCTTCTCCAGCATGCCAAGGGTGACTTCGATGCCGGCGGCCTCCAGTTTTTCGATGCCTTTGCCATTCACGAGCGGGAAGGGATCCCGGCAGCCGACGACCACGCGGGGGATACGATTTTCGATGATGAGATCGGCGCAGGGCGGCGTTTTCCCGTGATGGGCGCAGGGTTCGAGGGAGACATAGAGGGTGGACTGTGATATAAGATATTGGTCGGCTTCGCTGACGGAATTGATGCAATTCACCTCCGCATGGGCTTTTCCGTGGATCTCGTGGTAGCCTTCACCGATGATACGGTCCTGGTAAACCAGGACCGAGCCGACCATTGGGTTGGGCGCGACATGACCGGCGCCCAAGGAGGCCAGCTCGATACAGCGGTGCATGTATGTTTCAGGAGCGGTCAAGGGCGCAAATTTAATCAGAATGAACCTATTTTTGCCGGATGGATTGGTCTATTGCACAAAAAGAATTGGGGTCGGGCCTGGCTCCCTTGTATGGGGAGCGGGAGGCGGCGGTTATTGCCGACTGGGTGATGGAGTCGCTGAGCGGGAAGAAGAAGCCGGATCGTCTTGCATTACGCGGGATCGCCCTTTCACCGGATGTTTTGGATATTTATGAGCGTTACCGGCGGGAGCTGCTGGCCCACCGGCCCGTGCAGTATGTATTGGGGGAGAGTTGGTTTGCGGGGATGCGGTTCTTTGTCGACGAGCGGGTATTGATCCCGAGGCCGGAGACCGAGGAATTGGTGGAATGGGCGGCGGCGGAGGTCGATGGATCGGTGCTGGACGTGGGGACGGGGAGTGGGTGTATTGGGGTTAGCCTGGCGAAGAAACGGGCGGATTTGCGGGTTATGGCCTGTGATGTGAGTGAGGGGGCGTTGACGGTGGCGAAGCGGAATGCGGTCACGCTCGGGACGGCTGTGGAATTCTTTTCCCTCGATTTTTTGGATCGAGCTTGTTGGGAGCGGCTGCCGGCCGTGCGTTGGGTGGTGAGCAACCCGCCGTATATCCCGGCGGTCGAAATTGGGACGATGGCGGCACATGTGGCTGAATATGAACCAAGTATCGCGCTCTTTGTCCCGGATGAGGACGCCCTTGTCTTCTATCGCGCCCTGGGAGAATTCGTTCGCGACCGGGCGGAACCGGGGGGTGGGCTTTTTGTAGAGATCCATGAGGACCGGGGCCCGGCGGTACGCGACCTGCTGGCCCGGCTGGGCGCCCGGAAAGTGGAGCTGCGAAAGGATTTGCAGGGCAAGGACCGGATGATAAAAGCAACATGGTAACAGTAATATATTTTACCGCTTTGCCGGGCTAGGCTATTTTGCGGCCCAAAGATTTGTATTTGATGCGATCTACTAAGAAATTGATTGGGCTTTGCCTCGTGCTGTTTTTTTCAAACAACTTATTTTCTCAGGGGCTTCTGGATACCAGCGATGGCGGAAACTGGAGCACCCATTTTCAGCTGACGGTGATCAATCAAAGCCATTCCGGTTTCCGATCTCCCTATAGCGGGATGAACAGTCTTGCAGACAGCGTTGAAAGGGGGGCTACCAGCGTAACATCGACCCTATTTTTGGGCCGGCGACTCTGGAAGGGCGCCTTTGTGTATTTCGATCCTGAAATGTCCGGTGGCAAGGGTCTTAGTGGCGCCCTGGGGTTGGGGGGAGCCTTGAATGGAGAAACGTATCGTATCGGCGACCCGCAACCCGTCGTGACGATTGCGAGGACCTATATCCAGCAGGCGATCCCGTTGGGGGGGGATACTATTTACGAAGAACTGGCCGATGTGGCGAACCAGGTGGCCGACAGGGTCCCTGCCCACAGGATGGTCATCAGCCTGGGAAAATTCTCTATCGCGGATTTCTTCGATAGGAACCGATATAGCCATGATCCACGTTCGCAGTTCATGAACTGGAGCTTAATGAGCAACGGCGCATGGGATTATCCGGCCAATACCCGAGGATATACTTTTGGCGGGGTTATCGAATGGATCAACCCCCGCTGGGCCCTCCGCTTTTCGAGCGTGGCCGTCTCGAAAGTGGCCAATCACAGCAATATGGAATATGTTCTCGGAAAAGCGCATTCCGAGACCGTTGAGTTTGAAAAAAAGATACGAATCAACAATAGAGCCGGACTGATCCGGCTTATGTATAGTTACACCGCTTCCAGAGCACCTTCTTACACGCAGGGAATCCAGGCGGTGAAGACTGGGGACAGCGCTTTGCTGGCGGTTATTGATGGAAATGGGGAAGCATCGGAATTTGGTGGAAATAAAACGGGGCTTTTTCTGAATCTGGAGCAGGAGATCACGGATGACCTGGGCGCATTCGCCCGTGTCGGTTGGAACGATGGGAAGCATGTTTCCTGGGCCTTTACCGAGATCGATCAATCGATCCATGCGGGATTGTCCCTGAAGGGAACGAAGTGGAAGAGGGCGGACGACGTAGTGGGTATAGCCGGTGTTGTCAATGGCATTTCGGCGGACCACCGCGCTTTTCTCGAGGCGGGCGGCTATGGTTTTATCATCGGTGACGGGGCTTTGAATTACGGTCACGAAGCCATTTTGGAAGCCTATTATAACGTCAGGTTATTCGCCAATTTCTGGACCACCTTCGATTACCAGTTTGTCAGCAACCCGGGATATAATAAAGACAGGGGGCCGGTCCATGTATTTGCGGTGAGGGGGCATGTCGAGTTTTAGCCCGTGCTCCGCTATTGCACGCCATTCTTGTCAACGGCGAGGACGGTACGGGCCCCGAGCTCGCGGGCTACGCGCATGACCTGGACGACATCGTCGACGGGTACATTCTTATCCGCATTGATAACGACGGAGGGCTGGTCGCCTTCCTTGGCGAGGAAGGGTTGCAGTTTGGCCTTTAGCTCTTCGAGGGTGACGTGGGCGGTTCCGACGTAGAACTGTTTGTTGGCGTCGATAGAGACCACCACGGTCTGTTTGGCCTTGGTGTCGCTTTTCGACTTGGGCTGGGACAGCTTGATCACGTTCGGGTTGGCGAGCGAGGAGACGATGAGGAAGAACAGCAACAGGATGAACAGGATGTCGTTCAGTGGTCCCGTGTGTACTTCGGCTTCTTCTCTATGTCTGTTTCTTAAATTCATGGGCGTTACCTTTTGGGCGGTTACCTTTTTTTGGCGGTTACCTTGTGGGTTCCTGCAGAATATCGATGAAGTCGGCGCTGGCCGCTTCCATCCGGTTTGTAGCCTTGTCTACCTGGGAGTTCAGGAAGCGATAGCCCAGGTAGGCGATGATCCCGATGATCAGACCGGAGGCGGAGGAGATCATTTTTACATAGATACCACCGGCGATGGTCGACAGGGTGTAATCATTTGTGGCAGCCAGGGTGTAGAACAGCTGGAACATCCCGACGATGGTGCCGAGAAAGCCGAAGAGCGGGCCGATATAGCCGATGACGGACAGGATACTCAGGTTCTTTTCCATTTTATACAGTTCCAGCTTACCGACGTTCTCCATGCTTCGTTCGATGGCTTCGATGGGTTTGCCGACGCGTTGGATGCCTTTATCGATCATCCGGCCGACGGCGGTATAGGTGTTCTTTGTCAGGCTGCGGGCGGCCTGGATATTGCCGTTGATGATATGGTCGCGGATAATGCTCATGAAGTTATCGTCCAGTTTCGAGGCCTTTTTTATGGCGATATATCGCTCGAAAAAGACGAAGAAGGCGATGACCAGGAGGAGTCCCAGGGGGATCATGAGGGGGCCGCCTTTGAGGAGGATATCCCCAAGGCTTTCCTTTTGCGCCGTGGCGATCTGAGCTGCTCTGGCCAGGCTGTCTTTGATCTTTGCGGAGTCGATGATTACCTGCAGGAAGAATAAATTCATGTGTAAATGTAAAGATTTACGAATATAACGGCCTGTTGGCCATCCTATTTTCTAACGAAATGCTAAAATCGCGCCAATCCTTGGCCGCATGCAGCTATTTGGTGCCGGCCGGCTTTAGCATCAGGGCCTGAATCTGCTTCATCGTGGTTTCCATTCCCTGGGCGCTGCCGTCGAGAAAAATGACGTTCCCCTTACCCACTTCGGCAAAATTCTTGATCGCTTCGGTCCACATGCTGAAAAGGATGACGTTGGTATCGAGGTTAGCCCGTTTCATCTCCTCGGCCGCTTCGCTCATCCCGTGGGCCACCTCCTGGCGGAAGAGGGCGACACCCTGTCCCCGGAGCCGGGCCGCTTCCTTTTCGGCTTCGGCGGAGATCTTGATGGCATTGCCTTCCGCTTCGGCGGCCTTGGTCTTGGTAATGAGGAGGGCCTGGCCTTCGTTCTCGGCGGCGGCCTTGAGATTGTTGCTGGCCACTACCCTGCTCATCGATTCTATAATGGCCTTGTCGAAGGTGATATCGTTGATCTGGAGGTCCATGAGGTGGTAACCCCATTCCTCGAGGGAATGGTCGATCTGGTCCTTTACGAATTCCACTATTTCCTTGCGTAGTCCGAGGATCTCGGCCTGGCGTTTGGTAGCGACGAAGGAGCGGATGCTGCCTTCGATGGTGCGGGTGAGGGCTTGCATGAGATCACGGTCGGCAATAAACTTGAAGGCCACCCTTTTTATAGTCTCTTCATCCGCATTTTGTACGGCATAGAGAAGCATGCTCTTGAAATAGACATTGGCCTGGTCGGCGGTGACGGCCTGGAATTCCAGTTCCACGGACCGGTTCTGGATGGAGATCTTTTTATACACCGCCTCGAGGAAGGGCAGCTTGAAATTCAGCCCCGGCCGGAAGATACGTTGATATTTACCGAACAGGGTGATCACATAGACATATCCTTGGGTGACTGTCACGATGCAGCTGAAAACAACGGCCAGGGCGATGAGGACCACGATAATTGTGAGGACATTGACCGTCTCCATATCTAAAATATTTATGGGTGAATGTACATAAATTTGCGGATGCGCACGAATTACAACCTGATCATTGTCGGCGGCGGCCCCATCGGCATTGCCTGCGCCCTCGAGGCAAGGAAGGCCGGATTGAACTATCTCATTCTCGAAAGAGGCTGCCTCGTCAACTCCCTGTACCGCTATCCGGCCAATATGACCTTTTTCTCGACGTCGGAGCGGATCGAGATCGGGGGGGTGCCATTCGTCAGCAACAATGTGAAGCCTACCCGCCCCGAGGCGCTGGAATACTATCGGCGGGTGGCGGTATCGAACGCCTTGAACATCCGGCTGCAGGAAGGGGTCACGGGGATCCGGCCGGTGAGCGATGGCTTTGAGGTGATGAGCGAACGAGGCATTTATCACGCCGCGCATGTGGTCCTGGCGACGGGATTCTACGATATCCCGGTGCTGCTGAATGTGCCCGGTGAAGAGTTGCCCAAGGTGACCCATTACTATAAAGAACCCCATTTCTATGCGATGCAAAAGGTGATCGTGGTGGGCGCGAGCAATAGCGCGGTGGATGCGGCGCTGGAGACCTGGCGGAAAGGCGCGGAGGTGACGATGGTGATCCGCGGGGAGGGCGTCGGTCCGCGGGTAAAGTATTGGGTGAAGCCCGATATCGAGAACCGGATCAGGGAAGGGAGTATCACGGTCCATACCCGGAGCATGATCACGGCGATCCGCGAGGACGAAGTGGATATCCTTACGCCGGAGGGGATGCGGACGATCGCCAATGACTATGTCATCGCGCTGACCGGCTATCAGCCCGATTTCGATTTTCTGCGCCGCACCGGCATCCAGCTTTCGGACGACGCCCGGTTACAGCCTTATTATAACCCGGATACGATGGAAACCAATATCCCGGGGCTATACCTTGCCGGTGTAGTTTGCGGCGGAATGAACACCCATGTGTGGTTTATCGAGAATTCGCGGGTCCACGCGGGAATCATCATCGCGGATATCATCGGCAAGCTCTAAGACCGCTCTTCCCATACCTGTGCGAGGTGGACGATGGTGCGGACCGCGGCCTGCATGTCCTGGATGCTGACGTATTCGTGCTTTCCGTGGAAGGCCATTTCACCCGTAAAGATATTGGGGCAGGGCAGGCCCATAAAGGAAAGCCGGGAGCCGTCGGTGCCGCCGCGCGCGCTGCTGCGGTGAACCGATACGCCGGCCCTTTCGATCGCCTCCAGGGCGTATTCCGTGACCTGGGGATGGAGAACGAGCACCTCTTTCATGTTTCGATATTGTTCGGTGATGGTAACCTCGGCTGTGGCGCCGGGGAAGGCCTTTAGCGTGTCTTCCATCTTATCCTGCAGATGGGCTTCATAGGCCTTAAGCTTTGCCGTGATAAAGTCGCGGATAATGAAATCTACCGTCACCTTTTCGGCGATGCCGGTAATGCGGACGGGATGAACGAAGCCATACCGGCCATCGGTGGTCTCGGGCGACCATTCGTCTTTCGGTAGGGAATCTACGAAATGGGCGGCCACTTTCAGGGCGTTGACGAGCTTGTCCTTGCCATAGCCGGGATGGGCGCTGATGCCGTGGAAGGTGATGCTCATCGCATCGGCGGAGAAGGTCTCGTCCTCGAGGGAGCCCAGCTCACCTGCGTCGAGAGTATAGCCTAAATCGGCGCCGAGGCGGTTCATGTCCAGCTTGTCCACTCCCCTTCCGATCTCTTCATCGGGGGTGAAAAGGATGCGCAGGACGCCGTGTTTTACCTCCGGGTGTTGCACGAGGTAGCTGACCATATCCATGATGACGGCGACGCCGGCCTTGTCATCGGCGCCAAGCAGGGTGGTGCCGGAAGCGGTGATGATATCGTCGCCTTTCTTTGCGGCCAGGTAAGGATGTTCCCGCGGGCTGATCACCTGGGCAGGGTCGTCGGGCAGGACGATATCGCCGCCATCGTAGTTCCGGTGGACGATCGGTTTGACGTTTGCGCCGGTGCAGTCGGGTGCGGTGTCCATATGGGCGCAGAAACAGATAACGGGTACCGGCTTGCTCGTATTGGCCGGGAGGGTGGCGTAGACATAGCCAAAATTGTCCAGAGCGGCATCGGCAAGGCCGATGGCTTTGAGCTCTTCGACCAGCAGGCGGCCGAGGTCTTTTTGCTTTTCCGTGGACGGGTAGGTTTTTGATTGGGGGTCGCTTTGCGTATCGAGCCGGACATAGCGGAGAAATCTTTCCTCCACGGTAAAGGTGTAGTTATCGAACATCTTTGTAAATTACCAGGCGAATATAGGATGTATGAACGATCAGACTAAAAAAAATCCGGCATTGAAGCCCGGCTGGTTGCGGGTGTTGGTCTTTTGTGTCAGTTTTTGCGTGCTGACGCTGTTGATCGCTGTCCCGGCGGTGATCGCCGTTGCGGGAGTTGCCGTTGATGATCTCAAGACACAGCCGGTTGCCGTGCTGTCGGGGCTGTTGACGAGTAACTATCTCTGGCTGATGGTGCTGTTGGAATTTGTGATCGCCCTGGTCTCGGTGGCTGTTTTCCGGTTTTTTGTCGACCGGCGCAGTCTGGGGAGCCTGGGCTGGGGTTTCGAGGCTTTTCCCGGGGAAGCGATGACGGGGCTGTTCATGGGCCCTGCCTTGCTTGGCATTGCCGCGCTGCTGATGATGGCCAGCGGTCACCTGCAATGGGTGGATATCAGTTTTGACCCTTCTTCGCTGTTCGTGTCGTTTGGACTGATGGCCCTGATCGCCTTTAGCGAAGAGATGGTATTCCGGGGGTATATTTTGAGCAACCTGCTGGATTCCTTTGCGAACAAATGGGTGGCGTTGCTGATCTCCGGCATTCTTTTCGCCGCTTTTCATTTCACCAACCCGGGGATCCATACGTTGGCCTTTGTCAACCTCTTCCTGGCGGGGCTGTTGCTGGGGATCAACTATATCTATACCCGAAATCTCTGGTTCTCCTTTCTTTTCCATCTCAGCTGGAACTTCGTCCAGGGACCGATCCTTGGCTTCCGGGTTAGCGGACTCAGCCTGCCGTCCTTGTTGGTGGCAGAACCCAAGGGTGATCTGTTCATCACGGGCGGCGATTTCGGGCTCGAGGGTTCGATCCTGAATACGACCGTATCGGTTATTGCGCTTCTGGCACTGGCCCTGTACTTTGAAAGGAAGTATGCTTCCCAGACGCAGTCTGTTCAACCTGCGGCTTGACCTACGGCATAAGCGCCTGCGGCTTGACCTACGGCATAATTATGCGGGAAGGGCTATTGATCTCCACCAGTTCGAGGTCGAAGATCAGGTCCTGGCCGGCCAATTGGTGGTTGGCATCCAGCACGACGGAATCGGGTTTTACGTCCACGATGACGACGGGCATCTGCTGACCGGCGCCGTTATTCATGGCCAGTTGCATCCCTACTTCGGGCGTGATATTGGGAGGAAAGCGATCGATCGGGAATTCGATGATCGCCTGGGGGTCGCGCGGTCCATAGGCATCTTCCACAGGGATCTCGATGGTCCTTTTCTCGCCAACGGTCATACCGAGCACACCATCATCGAATCCTTTTATCACCATACCGCTGCCTACCTCAAATTCCAGGGGCGCGCGGCCTTCGGAGGAATCGAATGTCGTTCCGTCGGTGAGCTTGCCATGGTAATGAACTTTTACGGTATCTCCTGCTTTTACTTCTTGTGCCATGTAGTAAATGTGTTTCCCTGCAAGGTAGGACTAAATCGTTAAATTGCGGCCAAAAGCGCCTGTTGTATGCCGACACGAATTGTTTTTATGGGAACGCCGGAATTTGCCGTCGCCAGCCTGGCGGCCATTGTCGAGGCGGGCTACCCGGTGGTTGGAGTCGTGACGGCGCCCGACAAGCCGGCGGGCCGGGGAATGAAGCTGACCGAGAGCGCGGTAAAAAAATATGCCCGGGAGAAGGGGTTGTATATTTTACAACCGGAGAAGCTGCGGGATCCTTCGTTCCTCGACGCGTTGCGGGCATTGCAGGCCGATCTGCAAATTGTCGTGGCGTTCCGGATGTTGCCGGAGGTGGTTTGGAACATGCCGCCGATGGGCACCGTGAACCTGCATGGGTCTTTACTTCCGCAGTACCGGGGCGCCGCGCCGATCAATTGGGCGGTGATCAACGGAGAGAAAGAGACCGGGGTCACGACCTTTCAACTGCAGCATGACATCGATACGGGGAGCATTTTGCTGCAGGAGCGATTTCCCATTGCGGAGACCGATACGGCCGGTGATGTACATGACCGGATGATGGTCATCGGCGCCCGGCTGCTGGTGCGCACGATCGAGGGGTTGGCAGCAGGCACGCTTCACCCGCAGCCCCAGGAGAACCCCGCTGGACTGAAACATGCCCCAAAACTTTTTACCGAGACGGGGAAGATCGACTGGGATAAACCGACAGAAGAGATCTACGACAAGATCCGCGGGCTGTCGCCCTTTCCTACTGCTTATACCGAGCTGGATGGGAAAACGTTGAAGATGTACCGGGCAGAAAAGGTCGTCCATGCGCTGGCGCCGGACGTGACACCGGGCGTCTATGATACGGATGGAAAAAGCTATCTCCGGTTTGCTACCCGGGACGGCTATATCCGGGTGACCGAATTACAGCTCGAGGGGAAGAAACGGATGCCGGTAGCCGATTTCCTTCGGGGCTACCGGTTCAATAACTTACCTGAACATTGAACCGCTCGGCGGTCTCGCCCATTTCCGCGGCGGCGGCATTGCTGATGCGAATGGCGAGACCCACGCTTTCCTTCATGTCGGGAAGCTGGCCCAATACTTTTACAAAGACGCTTTTACCGCTGGCGGTTTCGGTGACCTTTATGATGCTGCCGATGGCGACATTATTCATCAAGGCATAATATTTACCATCTTGCCAGCCGCTGGTGCTTTTGAAGATACCGGCGACGCCGGTACTATTCTTTCCATTGTCGAGAAATTCCGACTTGAACACTCCGCCGTCGAAATGGGGGGGTGGGGGCGCAGACGGGGCCTGCGTCATCGTTCGGGTTGTTTCGGGGGAGGTGCGGGTTGATACGGGTTTTGCAATAGGACTATCGGGGGTCTTTGTTGAAATAGGTTTTGCGATGTCGGCAGTGGTTGTTGGCGCCGAGGCTGGTGCGGAGACGGGAGGATTTGCGGCTTGCTTGTTTTCCGCAGGCGGCGTCACGGCGGCGGTCGCGGGCGTTGCCGCTGGCGCGGTGGACAGGGCGGAGAGGGCTGTTTTCACTTTGAGATAGCCCACGATCAGTCGCATGCCCGGACGTACCGCGTCCTTATTCATATTGTTCCATTTTTCCAGGGTGGCAATGGGAACCTTGTTATGATTGACGCTGATGCGATACATCCACTCCTTTTCCTGTGTCGTATGATAGACGGGGACCAGGGTTTCCGCGGGGGTCTTTTTTCCATCCTGTGAGAAGTTGACGGCCGTAAGGGGTATCTGCAGGACCTGGCCGATCGCCAGCGGTTGGGTCAGCGCCAGGTGGTTAAAGGGCGCGAGCTCTTTGGGGCTGACATTGTAGAGCCGGCCAACGCTGTACCAATTCTCTTTTGCGACAACCGTGTGTTCGAGGTATAATTTTCCGGTCTGTCCATAGACGGTCAATTCATTGGATGGGGTTTGGGCCTGGGCAAACTGTATAAAAAAAAAGCTGATCAGGAAAAGTACGGCCACTGGTGATCGCATATCAAATTTTTTACAGATTAAGGCAAAGATGCAGTTTTTTATTCTCTTTTGAGTATCCGCCATTCTTTCGGGTAGTAATTGTTTGAGCGCTGGGGCAGAGCTTTTATCCAGCCGAGATTGCGGCCTTCATATTGTACCAGGACCCAGCCCCGATAGACAGTATCCGGGCGCAACTCTTCTTTTCTAAGATATTGCACTGCCTGTTCGCGATCGACGGACAGGGAAGGGACCTCCGGATCCACTATCGAGCTCATGGCCAGATGATGATGCGGGATAAAGTCCTTTGCCGCCGCCTGACCCAGGGTGATGCCCGCCTCTTTCAGATAAAGCGCGGATTGCAGGACGGCTATATCGGTCAGCCGGGACTCGGGGAGGGCATGGATCTGCTCCTGATGGACAAAGAAGCCGGGGGGATTCGCGGGGCTTATCCAGCTGCGGATGATCTCCTGTTCTTTTTTTCCCGGTTTTTCGGGTCGGTTCAGCCGACGTGGCGTGGAGAAGGCGGCGCCATCGTTTTTGCGAACAGCCGAAATAAAAAAACCTTCTCCTTTTAACCGGTGGGGGTAGAACCGGTACCCGTAGCCGCCCTTTTTGCCCGTTGTTTCGACGATATTCCATTCGGGTTGTACCTCCAGCCGGCACGAGATGGCATC
>Ga0105239_10004651_pt1 | contig 16316 bp, 15 predicted proteins | sample KBSC44metaG_FD_92761 | JGI IMG/M metagenome (GOLD analysis project Ga0105239, IMG submission 92761) | Corn rhizosphere microbial communities from Kellogg Biological Station, Michigan, USA - KBS C4-4 metaG | ecosystem: Host-associated > Plants > Roots > Rhizosphere > Soil | place: Michigan, USA...
CGACAGAGAGAGAGAGAGAGAGAGAGAGAGAGAGAGAGAGAGAGAGAGAGAGAGAGAGAGAGAGAGAGATCCATGGGGTTCATCCTCACAGGTTCAATGGAACGTCCTGAGGCTGAGAGTTGTCCAACAATTTTCTCATCTCACACGCGACTGCCGAAGAGGTGTCTTTGAGTTTGTTGACAGCTACATTATTCAACAGCCACTGCAATGCGCTGCCTTCCTTCGTCCTCTCGACGTATTGTTCGTACATCGATGCTCTTGTTCCACTAAAATGAACGTGTTACTTATCGTTCTGACATTACAACTTTGATGACAGGAACGATTACTTACTGAACCATCATGCGAAGTAAATGAGTGGATAAACGAGTTCTCCTGTGGATTTTCGTCTCATCGAACTTGCTGACAGTACGTTCAAACGCGGCGGTCCATTCCGTCAACGAACGATCAATACTCATAATCCGATCAATAATTGGCTCGGTTGAACCTGTGCTATCACTGCGATCTCGCCAGTCGTCCCATCTTGAACTATTGTGTCTCAAGAGTACAATTTCATTCATAATCACCGACAAGTTGCACAAAGAAATGGCTAAATGAGCGGCGTAGAGTCTGGAATGTTTCACATCGGGATTGAGAGCCGAGAGAGTTCCAAAGTCAGCAATGGTAGGGAGTCGACCAGGTCGATATTGTTTCAATTTGTGGGGACGACGAAGGGCCAATGTTAGCGTTCGATTCCTTTGAAGGGAGCACCACCAAATAATGCGATGTTGCGACCGGTTTGACAGATGTAGGCCACCAAGTAAAGCATGACGTAGTGCCTCATCTGCCCAAAAGTAGTTGACTTCTCTTGAAGAGTCATATGGACTCCAGTGGGTTAGAATACATGCACACTGTGCAAGTTCGACGGAGCCTTGTCTTGAATCACGCAAGGAATTGTAGAGTTCGTGAACCTGCTCAAACAGTGCCTTCTGACCGTCTGGCACTGACGAGTAAGGACTCTTCTCCAACTGCTCGACGTCGATGTGTGCAAATGCCGAAAATATTACGACTTGTAGTATGAGATTGCTTAAGGGGTCACTGTTCTTCTTCCGGTCCCGGACTTGGTACCACTGATAGAAGGGTAATTCTTCTAGGACCGGGCAAAGGGTGTGCATCGTCTGGAAGTAAATCTGGACCAGCTGCAATTCTAGCTTTGCTTGCAGCGGTTTCCACGCTCCCTCTTATGTGTCAGAGTCTTGCCGAAGGCCAATCCGACTGACTTACAGGCTTAGGCGCAGAACGTTCTGGAACATCAGCTTCGATCCCTAGCATTTCATAAGTAGGCCGGAGAGCCGAAAGTCCAGCTTTCGGAACGTTAGCCATTCCGCACTGAAACAATACGGATTGAAGGACCATAGAAAAGACTGTGCACACCTGAATAAAGTAAGATCTCCTGTATTTCACCCACAGGGCCCTCGGGAGTGTAGTAATCCAAACTGGGCAGTGGTTCAGCCACCGGCCCCTGGTCATCCCCAGCGGCCTGGCCTGAAAAGAAATGATCATGGTCAACGAGTTCGTGGAAAATGGGCGAAAAGCTGTTGTCTCGACTTGTGGGGAATGCCTCCAGCTCCATAGGATCAATAGACGTCTGTGTCGGTTCAGAAGATGATGTAGTGTAGTCATTCTGAGTCAAGAAGTTCCACACGGGGAACAAGTCTGTCTCCTCCATACCCCCTGCGGTTTCAATCGAGGTGTCCATGCTTCAAGTTGATCAGATAACTGCGTTCAAGAAAGCACCCTTTGCGTCGAGGTGAAGCCGGACATCAATGCCTTCCCATACAATGCCAAATTAGCCAAGAGAAATTAATTTGGGGCTCATGGAAATGGTGTGCATGGCTGTGCGCGATGTCTGGTGATGTCCATCACTACCGTTGTTCTGAAATGTCAGCAGAAAATGATGCAGCCTTGCTTAGGCAAACCCACAGATGAATTTCGATCGAAGAATAGGATGCCCGAAGCGGCCCGACGGAGATGTACAGTATTTGGTCGGATGTCGGGACAGAAAATTGAAGGCAGAAACTTGAGGCACAAGATAGGGCTCACATCTATGCCCCGCGTCTTGACTCGAAGTGCGGGAAGGAGTTACCCACGGGCCACCACCAACACTTGCCTGGGGTAATAGCGAAAGGGAAGGAGCAGGTGGGCTACTGAGTAATTAACTCCGAAATGCCTGTCATTGGAGCGTGGCCCGAGGGCTCGGTACAACCGCTTGGCATACGTCATACCCTCCCTTCAAGAAAGGCTGTGAGGCTGAGGATATGGACTTCGTACTCACCTGACTACAACTTATATCCTACACACTTACTTAGGCAGGCAGGTAGGGATGATTTGTGGAGTCATTACAAGGATAACTGTTTTAGCCAGAAGCATGAGGAAGTTGGGGTTGGTCAATGATCAGCTGTGGCTCCGAATGTCGTCGCAGCCACTTCTCGGCCCGTCGGCAATCCACACGAGGCTGAAGGACGCCATGCATTCTCGCTCGGCACCGAGGGAGTACCTAAGGTGGTGATAAAGATCTGCGATTGCAGCCAACATATCTAGGTATACGCATATCTCGTCTGATTAGTCGAGCAGCTTTCGATCTTGCTCACGCCTACCCAATTGGCCACTTTCAAATAACAAACGGCTTTCGTTTTGGTCGCGACCAACCACATTGCAAAAGATTGAAGCGCCCCGTAATTTGCCTCTCACGATGATAAGGATTTGAGGACACTATCAACATTAATGAAGTCAAACTCATGCAATGTCTCTTCCCAAAGCCTCTCTATGACAACTTTTCCTTCGGATGTGTACTGGAAAGGGGCGTACCTGCAAGGCTCTAAATGTCAGAAAGAACACCAAGTCCGAAAGAGAACTAGGCAACTCACGGCGCAATCTCCCAGTTCATTAGGATACATCCATGTGATTCTTTCCCTTTCAATATTGAAGCGTCGAGATATGTCGAGGCGCCGACTTTGACTGGGCGTGCAGTAGCAGCCTTAAAGACGCCCATCAAAACCTGCCCGGCGGCAGATGCGTCCCTGTGGAGGTTTGTCCCTTTGATGAATCCAGGCTCGACGAGATTTACCACGACATCATCGGCAGACACGAGATCGGTGAGTTTCCACACAAACATTTGGCCCAGCAGCTTCGAGGTGGAGTATATGTCTCTGACATCGAAATACTTCTTGTCGTCAAATGAGGGCAAGAGAGGTACCTCGTTCTTGTTGTCAAACTTTGCATGGATCGAGAGCATAGCTGTGGCGATCGTCAATCGCCCAGGCGAGCCAGTCGGAGACTTTTTCTTCAAGACGGGCAGCAAGAGAATGGTCAGGAGCATTGTCGAGAGGTAGTTCACTTGAAAAGTCTCTTCATGCCCAGTGGCGGGCACAATCTTGAAGCCTCCGAAGCCCACCCCTGCATTCAATATGGCGATGTCGAGGCAGAACAATTCGTTGTCGGCACGTGCCGCAAACGCTCGGATGGAGTCGTAAGAACCCATGTCCAACTGCCATACGCTGATGACGGCGTTCGGATACTGCTGTCGCAAATCTGCAGCTGCCTTCTCACCCTTTGCTAAGGAACGGACGGCCATGATGAGATGAGAGAGCTTGAAGGAGAGCAGTTGGCTGGCGCATTCTAGACCCAGACCACTGTTCGATCCTGTCACGATAATGGCCTTGTCAGAAAGGTCAGTCCCAGCAGGTGTGCATTGGTGTTTGGTACGGAACTGGTTCTTCACGAAAAAGTTGAGGAAGGACGCGGAGGAGGGAGGGAGTTCCTTCGAGCTCGCCATTGCCAATCTGTGGTCAACTTGGAGAATATGTGATAAATTTGATATAAATGATACGTTTCCAACCCGATTAAATTGCTGCTACTGCAAAAATCGGGAGTGAGGGAAGGGCCATTATCGTTCGTGATGGCTCGACCTTTAAACTTGATTCAAAACTGCGATTCTGGCTCTGCAGCGTATTGTCGGGTCATCATCTTAACGCCGGGATTAAGACACACACATCCATGTTGTCGCCCCTTCAAAAATGCATGATACCAGCATTGACTGGATCCAGCTGGTTTTAGGGATGGAAAACATCCAGGAGTTTATTATTAATATTAGACAAAGGGATTTGTCCGAATTAGGCAATCAATATTCTTGCATGAGAGCTATGCTATTTTAAGCTTAGACTAATCTTACTCGTATACTGCTTACTAAAGCGGCAGCCACTTCAAACAACGTCGATACTGGCATCCCTATTCCCATGTTTTCATAGCTATCCTAAAATGGTGATCAATATCGATGGAACTCACTTGCAGTACATCTAACGCACTGGGCAAGCAACCTCGTATGCAAAATTGCGTACTGGGGGTTGAAGGACTAGGTCTTAGTCCTGAGCTATCCCCGACTGAGAACTAGCTGCATATCTGAACCGTTGTTTAGAGGCAGGTGGATTGGCCATTGCCTTGATTGAAGGATAAGCTCACTTGAGCGGCTGTTCTTGAAGTCACCGACCAACTATGGCGGCCCTTGAGGAAACTAGTACGTCCACATGGCCTATCACGCAAAAACACTCCCACGCAAACGGAGTGAAGGGTATGCATCTAACAGAGAACGCAACGCAGAAACATCGTTTATTTTCACCAATGGTATCGGCAAGATCGAGCCCGCAAAGCGCAAACTCATCAGGAGACATGTAATGATGGGCAAGAACCGAGGCAAATCTCGGAGCGTGAAGCCCCTTAGAACGGCAGCCTCGTGTAATTCCGAGGCCTCCAATCGAGAGGATCAAGACGAAACTCCGGGGCTGACGATCAAAATGCACCACTTCATGATCCCCGACAAGGTTGGCACCGACCTCTCCTTCACCCAATTCGCGGCTACTGTGGAGCCTGTGCTGCTCCATGACATTTTGAAATGTAGGTTCTGAATGCCCAGTTTTGCTCAGTTCCCTCCTCCCCATCAGCATTCCCACGATCTGTATAGCGGATGTGTTTCTCGCATAAAGCCAACAAAGCATATTTCAGTCTCCTTCACAGCAAAGAAAATCATGTACCCACTCGAAAGCTGTATCGTCTTCCACAGAAAGACCAAGATCGACACGGCGTGGTTCGAGCTCTTGACATCCGACGCGGCCTACATGCACGCCGCGGTCTTCGCCTCCCAGACATACATGATATTCTCCTCCGCTACAACCAAAACCCCACTAGCGGCGAGACGGGTGATGGAACACCATTCTGCGGTGCTCCGGCTTCTGAGAGAGAGACTCTCGGTTCCGAGTAGAGGGGCAGTTGAAGTCTCGGACGCAACAATAAAGGTGGTACTACATCTGGCCCTCCATGCCCACATTACTAACGATTACGACACCGCGAAACATCACATGGAAGGCTTGCGAAAGATGGTCAATATGAGAGGAGGATTGTCGGCATTTGGTGATAACACCAAGTTGGTTATGGAGCTGCTCAAGTAAGCATTATCAAGGAGCCTCTCTGGCCAAGGTTTCAAGCTGTTGGACCTATTTCTAACACACTACCTAGATGTGATTTAGGAATCGCACTCAACAATGGAACCCACCCATATTTCTTTGCCGACCCATTCACCGAGCCCCTGCCGCCATATGACTTGGCATCGCTAGCCGTGGAGGAACTTGCCGCTTCTATAAACAACCTCTACTGGAACTCCACATATCTAGACATTAATACGGAACTGGCGGAAGCATGGGACTTTCTAACGAGATTCTGCTCCGCAATAAACGCCGCCGCCGAGACCAAACGCCAACTGGACAAGGAAGTCCTGCTCAACGCAATGGCATCATCAATGTACCGCCTACTACATATGAGACACTTCGAGCGCAATTCTATCAACGATGCCATTCGGCTCGGCCTACTTGTCTTCTCATCACATGTCTTCCTCAAGTGGCAAGACATCTCGCTCCCACATCCATACCTTCCCAACAGGTATCGAGAATGTCTGCTGAACCTCAAGCTGTCGGGCACCTTCCCTCCGCAGATTCTGCTTTGGCTGCTCACGGTTGGTTCTATCGCGGTGTTCACCGCAGCTGATTACTCTTGGCTGGAGCCTTGGGTGCATGACAGTATCGAATTATGCGAGCCAAGGACCTGGGCTGACCTGCGTGGACAGCTGAAATCATTGCCTTGGATAGATATCCTGCATGACGTACCAGGGCAAGCAATATATGACGCTGCCACATGACGCGGAGGTGGTGATCATTTACGGCCGCGTATTAGGGGCAAACCAAAACGTCGAGACCCGTTGTTGAGAATGAAGAAACAAATCTACGACCTCTCTTCTTATTTTCTTACGGCGCCAACTAGTAGACCAAGTCACGGAGATACTGAATGAAGAGGGGAAGTTAGCTTCGCCTTCACAAAAATGTAAACCCCCTCCTCCTCAACTTACCAAAAGGAGCCGCTTGCCATCATCGCCTTTACCGAGCTTCGTTCCCCGTGTAACAAGTTCTACAAAAGTCCGCTTTTGCTGCTGGACATGTTGACTTCTCTCCTCCCAAGTGTCCCTCATGATGAGCCGGACTAGCTTCACTGGTTTGGTCTGTCCAAGCCGATGAACCCGCGACATAGCTTGCTCTTCTAGCATAGGGTTCCACTGGGGCTCCACGAGAATCGCATGATTTGCCGCTGTGAGATCCAGTCTAGCATCGCTGTTAGCCGCGTCGAAATTCTGGATCAAGTTTCAACATACCCTTCACCACCGCAAGTGATTGAGACCAAGATCAAGCGCAAAGATGGATCTTCTGCGAAATTTGACAAAACTTGATCTCTTTTCCCTCTTGACATTTTGCCGTCGTAGCGGCAAAATTTAATTCCCATCGGGGCCACTGCTCTCTCGATCAGAGACAGAGTGGTAGTCCAATATGAGAAAATGGCACTGATCCAGTCAGCTATCATCTAAATGGTCGCAGCTTGGCAACAGAGATTAACATACCTTTTGTCGCCAGGAGGAACATTCTTCAAGTACTCGATCAATGCGAATTGACCCTAGAAGATCACAAAAAGAAATCAATCTAAGGGCAGCTGAGCTTGCCAAAGTATCCAAGCAAGAAATGCACAGAATTGTGGAAAGCATGCCTCCTGAATTGCGACAATATTTGAAGCACAAAGGTCTGTCGACCCGATCATCTACTTTTTCAAGATGCTCGCAAAGTCGGAGTTTTGGAGACGTCGAGAAGCCGGCCTCGAACAGGATGAACCCAGGCTGAATTCTGAACTCTAGCTGGGTGAAGACCCTTTCTATGGAAATCGTATTTGCCTACCCCCATCGCTAGCCAGATCCCGAGACCTTCAAAGATCATTGAACAGCCATGCACAAGTCTGGAGATCACGCTAATGTAATACCCAAATTGGAAACCTAGCTACCTAATTCTGGTCTACCACTAACTTTACGAGGTCTCAGGTTTGGTTTGTCCAACAGAACCGAACCCGGGTTGGAGAAATGGCAGTTAGTTGAACATTCTCAGACTCTTGGCTATGTCGAACGCGAACTCGGAAAGATTCTATATGTTTCTGCCCTTTTAGCGAGGGGTGGACTGACCTGATCCGAACCTTTCATGATATCTACCCCATATCTTGGGGTTGAAGTTGAAACCCAGGGGCTGGATATGAGGATTTGTCGACGAATCATGTTATTTTGGTCAAGTCGGATATCAAAACTTTGAGAAATCGAAGGAGGGAGGGGAGGAACAATGCCAGTGACCTGCCAAATACCTTGCCAGTAATGTTTTCAAATCAATTGAGATCTCTGTTCTAGTCAGAGCAAGAAATGGAAATATCATTTGACTACAGATGGTGCTGTCACTTATCGGATCTCTATTTCGCTGATAGGTGCGCCCAGTGATTCTGCCATCAATTCCTCGTATGACGCACGTCTATCAGAGTCCATGAGATCGCCTGCGAGCGAAAGGAATCTTGGATGCAACCAAGGCGTAGGCGAACGTCAGTCTAGTATGGGCATTGATCCGCAGACGAAATTGTTCCTCGAGGCCTGTACTAATACTAGTGGATCATGTGGCACTCGATATATCGTGGAAAATCCTCTCTACATCGCCGGCGGCGGCTCGTTCGAGAAGTCCAAACGTCAAGGCCGAAGCATTCTCTCTCGATCTGAAGAACGTCGCCATTGGATGGGTTACCAGCGCCGCGGTGGGCAAGGACCTCTACACCTTCGGCAGTGAGGCGAATCGCAACGTGCCAAGCGGCGTCTTCATGCAATCTCAAGTGTTCAATGTCGACGCCAAGGCGTGGAAGCTGCTGGACCATATGCCCGTGCCTCACCGCGGCTTTGCTACTGTTCCAGTCAGCAGCGATAAAATCTACATCCCTAGCGGTGGACTGCAACAGGACGGCACGCTATATCTAGTAGATGGCGTTGACTATTATTTCGAGACCACAGAACAATTCGCCGCCTACGTTGTCTCTAGTTAGCTAATTTTCTTTTTTTTCCTTTTCGAGGATACCGGCTATCAGGGATGTGGTTTTCAATCTCATTTTGTCTCGCAAAGCAAGCATCAGAGAATAGTTGGCAGGGAGGGATGGTGCACCTAACAATTAATTTGTCTGCAGATTTCCAATCTCTGTCGTTTAACAAGCAGCTTGGAGCACATTGCTCGAACATTTTCCCATCCACGTCGACGTCAAGAAATCCTAAAGGGGGAAGTAAGTTGCATGACTAAGCGAACCGATAAATCTTCAACGGCTGACTGCAAAGCCAAAATGGAAATGACGTCCCACCCGACGGATGAACAGCTATCTCGAGATGCTCTATCCAAGTATTACTGTGTCCTTCTTTCCGTGACACCAGTGACACAGATGCGCTGGTCTATTAACCAAACAGTATCAAAGCCCCATTCGTTTGCACTTCCTTGAACATTCAATCCTCTCTTTCTAAAATCCCACACTCGCACTCACTCAACGCCAGTTGTGCTCAAAGGCAGCCCCGATATCGGTGGGGCTCAAGAGAGACGAATAGAAATACATTTATTCCTATTTCAAGAAGGAAAGAGAAAGAGAGAAACAAGAAATTCGAAAAGAAAATAAAGACTAATGGCCGACATCACCACGACACACTGGCACCCCTGCCGGCTCCTCGCCACCCACGCAGCACCTACTACTACAGCAGCAGCAACGGACACCCCGTATTCCGTGATAATCCTGAACCAGCCCGTTAATTGCAATGCTCTGAACGCCGTGATATCAGGGGCATCGTTACTGGTCTGTGCGGATGCGGGCGCGGACCGACTCCTTCACTACGACCAGGCAACGAGCATGGGTACGACAAGCACAGGCACAGGGCCGAACCATTCAGAGCACGGGTGTGACCACCAGTATCGACATCGCTTGCCGGATGCGATTGTGGGGGATCTGGACTCGCTGTCTGCAGGGACGGAGGCACATTACCGCGAGCGCGGCGTACAGGTGGTCAAGGACCCAGACCAGTATTCGACGGATTTCACAAAGTGTTTGAGGTGGATTCGGGGCGAAGTTGGACGGAGGCGGAGAGAGGGGCAGAGCCAGCAAGGAGCATCAGACACCGACAACAATGAAGACAATGACTGCATGACGATGGATGTGGTGGTATTGGGCGGACTAGGCGGTCGCGTGGACCAGGGGTTTTCACAGATTCATCATCTTTACATGGCAGAGACGGAGTTGGAGCTACTCCAGGGGCGGATCTACTTGTTATCGGAACAGAGCTTGTCATTTGTTCTCGCCAATGGGCAGAATGTTATACACTTGGAGCCTGGCTATTTTGGCGAGAATGTTGGGATCATTCCCGTGCTTGGGAGAGCGCTGATTACGACCAAGGGGCTTGAGTGGGATGTGGAGGACTGGCCCACTGAATTCGGTGGCCAAGTGAGCACCAGCAACCACATCCGATCGGATCTGATTGAGATCAAGTTTGAAGGGCCTCAACCTTTGCTCACTCTCGAGTTGGAGATTAAACTCTCAGCGTCAGGCGAAAAATAACCATGACAGAATTGTCATCACTCCTTCCCTATCAACACCACCAACTGTCGTCCTGGACGAGCCTTGCCACGAGGGCTAGATGAATATCCGTCTCAACCTTCAGATAGATAGGCGGAATTCTGAACCCAATGTTCGAACGTTCATCTCTCGCAACACCAATATTCCTCATGATCGCAAGGGATTAGTGGGGCTGGTGTTTGACCTGAATGCGGTTGCGAGTTCTTTCTTGCGAAGCATTCCACTCCGAATGACCTGTTCAATCAACACAGCAATGTTGGCTCGGGAGAGCCTTTGGAACATTCTGTCCGCCCAAGGACAGTCGGGTACGAGTGAATATTCATGTCCTAGTAAGACCAAAATGGTCCATCAGCCTGGCTTCTTTGTAGATTTTGATGCAGGGAGCCCCTCTTCATTGTTTCCCTTGCTTTTCGTTGCCAAGGGTGGGGTGGATTTCTTGGGACCATACCAATCAACATCACTAAGGTTGAGTCTCCGTGCACGAGGGGCATGCCGGCCGGACTTCTCTGCTCGGCTGAGAGAAGGGTTGTAATGATCGGGTCCTAGTTTGAGACCTTTAGTATTGGGGTTCTTCTCCAAAGAGAGTTGCACAATAGGGCCACAAAGAAATCCATTGGGTGTACCGTCATGTTGATCATCTTCTCGAAGATCGTAATTCAAGACCAAATTCTTGATACGCTGTTGCTCCTCCCGTTCCGCCGCCTGCTGAGATTTCATCGAAACGGCAAAACTTGAATCCGAGGGCAATTCGATTGTCCTGGTCTACAGAATTATTAGTGACTTGCCAGTTTTACCAAGTCAATTTCGAATTTTTGCTTGGTTATACTTACCTGTTGACGATTTCCTTTCTTTGTCATCAAAGAGAAAGCCATCGTGTTGACCTCGGGCTCTGCTGCGACACTAGGCTCTTCCTCTGCCGATTCGATGGGCATCCGCTGAATCTTGCGAATCGGAAGGGGGACATCAAATTGAGCCCGACGTTCGAATTTGCGGGAATCTAAACTTTCAGCCATCATTCTTTCAAACGCTCGCTCAAAGTCAGCTTCGGCCTCAGGATCCAATTCTTCTGCTTGGCGCAGAACAACGATTTGTTCCTCTTCGTCTGAATCAACATCTTCTCCTTCCTCAGTGGTCTCTTCCCCTCCTTCGATCTAGCCGCAGTTAATAAGAGGGTATTTCGCGACTTTGTTTTGTGCTTACCTCGGCGTCCTCGTCCGAAGACGCACCTATCACAGGATCGAGATCTGCGTCTCCATCTCCATCGCCATCGCCATTATTAGAGCTGGACTCTTCATTTTCGTCGACCTGCTCAGAGGTTTTCTCAGCGCTTTGAGATTTGTAATTAGCACTAACAGCCTCTCCGAAAAGTTTAGCTGCCTCTGATAGGTCAGTCACGAGTTTCCAGTTTGGTCTAACCAGGCTGAATGTGTCCTGTGCCATAAAGTCGATTTCCATAGGTAGAGAATCCTTGGTGAGCATGTAATATTGGAAGAATGTCAAGAAAAAGTCAAGCTTCTTCCGCGAACTGCCTCGATCAAAGCAGACCCCGCAAGTATCCAAGATGGTACAGACGAGTCGAATGCGGAAAAAATCATCTGGTGGGTCAAATTGTGTGTAGGAGTCAGGTTGCGGTGTTCCACCCTCGTGTCCGAAAGTCACAATGCGGTACAGAGTATCGAATATCACTGTCGAGTCAACCATCTTATAGTTGTACAACTCGCCTAGATATTTGACCTCTGCCACTCTGCGCTGGTTGAACTTGAAATCGTTTTGCTCCAGACCAAGTGTGATATTCTCCAGGACATTATCGATAACTGTGATTGCAAAGGCTTGATGATATCTCGAGAGTGCTTGGAGCAAGACTGCCAGCAAGTGAATGTTGCTAAATTTCACCTTCGCAGGTTTGCTGAAGACTTTCTCCAAGATTTGAACGACCTCGACTTCTTCCCAGTGTAGTTTTCGAATGGTCTTGAGGACTTTCATATAGTTTCGCTTTGTCATATCCGTGTAAATTATCTGGCGGACAAACATCTCCATGGGAGTACGCTCCTTCTGTTGAATTGCGGCTCGCTGCGGGGGATCGACGTAGTACATGGCATTCTCGATGAGCATGCGCTCCTGAGTGCCAAGATGGTGTGCAGATTTCTTTCGGTTCAGGGTCTCGAGGAAGGAGATCATTCGTGCCGACGTTTCTGGATTCCGCAAAAGGTATCGACCACAATTTTCCAACAGATGGGCGATAATTTCAATGTTCATTCTTGAAAAGTCGTCCAAGCTGACCTTGAAACAGTGAAAGATGACGTGCTCAGGGACGATGCCAAACTTTGTCAGTTCTGCTAAATAGCGAATGTTGGACATTCGTATCTGTCCAAGGAAGTCTTTGGTTTTCCGTCGCTGCAAACTCCTAAATTCCTCATCAAGGTGGGCGATCAAACCTTGGATGACGTCCGGCATATATTGGCCCAGCGTGGCTGTTAACCGAGCATACAAGGGAAGTAAATCGGTCCGGCCCTTTGGAACATCTTGAATGGCTTTGATCAGCCGATTTCTTGAAGCTTTTGAGTTTAGGAAACAGAAGTCGAGAGCAACCTGGTCTACCATTTCTTTTGTCTGTAAATCAGGCAGACGTAAGAGAATGGCATCAACTTGAGCTCCCACAGTCTTGTTTGCGATGGCGGTAGACTGGTCGTCAGCCTCGGCAGTGGCTGGCTTGGTTGGTGCGATCTCCGATGAAGCAGAGGTAGCGTCATTCCGCTCTTCTGACTCAGATTTGCTCTTCTTCGCATCGTCTAGAAGAATCCCAGGAACGCGGCCTTTAAGATCGACCAAATTTTCAAAGAACCTCCGTTCTTCTTCGTCTTCCCAGATTCCTGCCCCATCACCTTGACCTCTAAGATAGTCACCAGTTTTGATCATACCCACCGTACCAGGGGCAGCTGCTTCTGGACCATCCTTGTCGTCTAATTCGGGCATCTCCTGACCAAGGACATCACACAGGACCTGTGCATTTGCAACTAGTTTCTCCTGCGCTTTGGACTGTTTCTCGAAATTGGTCTGTCTATCCTCAAAGATTTCACCGCTTTTGACATAGGCTTCAGCATTTCGTCGGCTTTGATTGTTCAGTGATCTTTGGTCTCGAACAACGTGGCTTTTGACACTTCCTAGGTAACGCTCAAAGACATTGACAAAGCGTTCCCGAATCGGTTGTGGGATGATAGGGGTGTCCTCCTCCGGCACCGGCTCCGACTCAGTTCCGGATTTCGTTGTCTCTGCGACTGTGGTCTCATTGTCTGGAACTTTTCTACTTTCATCCGAGGGTGGTCTCAATCCTAGAATGTCCCATGAGAAATTCTTGACAAATAGCACGGCCAGACTTAGGTTGACATGCTCCGGGTCATGTCCGAGCAGTTCTTTCAAGACCTCGAGTGGGAAAGGGTCATGGTCGATGTGAGAGCCCGATTTCAGGCCATTTGATACGGGGCGTGGCTTGGGGTCAGGCTGACTCTGGCTTTCTTTGGTGCGTGTCGAGGCGTCATCTGGGCGGTCAACGTCATCCAAGCTCCGTAAGATGCCACACAGCCAGAATTCGCTAACTACTCGAAGGAGAACCCGTTGTCGAACCAAGCGATCCTTCTCTTCACGCTCGCGGACTTCGGGCGTCCAGAGTTTGACTTGGGCTTTGTCTGGGGGCGACAAGCCTCTGCCGAGTAGCCAGGCTAGCTGTCGAGTAAATTCCGCAGGTCCGAATCTTTGATGTAGGGCACTGACAACTTCGACTGCAGTGGCAATCTCGCTGGATGTCTTCAGCCTGCTGAGGCCTTCTGCAGTGGCAGAAATGATTTCGGAGAGGTACTTCTGAAGGGAGAGAGTACGGGTCTCGGTAACAAATGTGTCCTGGGCGGAAGCTGAGATACCAGTACGAAGGCGTTTGATAAAAGCAGTATTTTTCTTGAGGGAGGAATCGAGGGATTCTGCGACGTTGAAGACATCTGTGCCGTTGATTAGTTCATTCTGCCAGTGTAAGGTATTGCCTGCTAATACCCTTTGCGCCTGCCCAGACGCACAGATTCAAGTCACGCAACTCTCCTGTCATTCCTTGTCAGCACCACGGAAGTTGGGGAACGGCGGATAGGCATACTCTTGCGCTTGCGGTCCATTTGGGGCCGCGATGTTGTAGGGAGATTGCTTGCACTCGCATGTCGAAGATCATGTGCAGAGGGAAAATGGCAGAGATATCTGCGTCTGGTTTGGACGACAGATTTCACTGCAAGTCGATCGGCATATCATCAAAGCAGTTGTAGAGGCAGTGTAAACGAATCGTCTATCCCGCGTTTTCGACAAGAAGCGGCGTGGACTTGCCGATGATGGTGCCAAGACGCATAGCATGTTCGTCCCTGCCCTCACCTGGCATCTCGCTTAGCGTTAAGGTCAAGGATAGATGGGGAAGGTGAGGCGAGCCAAAGATCGGTGCCCCGCACTGACACTAGTCTGGAATTGGCAGCACTAAGTAGGATAATACCTGGAGGTATTAATTATCAGTCTCTATCCATGCCACGAGTCCAGATATTCCTACCGAGGTTGGTATCTATATAAAAATAATGTGAAAAGTAGCTACGTAGGTGTTAGGTACCCAGTGAACATGTGATGGGTGATTTATATTCCTGTTGAGGAGAGGGATAAACCGCATTAACAAAGAGTCGTTCTATGTACGCACTTTCAAACCGTTGACTTTTTGATTATCTAAGGGTGCGTTTGACCAGGGTAGGTGCCAGGCTAGGAAGATACACGTACATGAGTCGTTAGGGAATTTGGCAGCGCGTTAGGAGATGGCAATAGCTCTACAAAGGCTCTACAAAGATTTTAGCCTTCTGAGCCGCTAATTTACTTCTCCTTGTGGCGCCCATGGCTTTGTCCGCTTCTGATCTGGCTTCTTTGGCTTCCTCCATCTTTGTCTTTTTCCGAGAACCAGCTTGTGGTCCTTTCGTGGTTGCAGGGTTTCTTTTCCGTTTTTGACCTTGCTGGTCGTCACTTCCTTCTGTAGCCGCCTCTATCGCAGCGATATCGGCAGGTTCAGTCCACAAGTCGTCTGCCAGCCATATCGGAACTGCAGTGGACTGATTGCTTTTGATATGAATTGACTTGACATTGCGCCAACCCTTCACAACATGTTTTTCAATGACACTCGCGACAACAGCGGATACATTTTCGGCCAGCTGGTGCGGTTCAAAACTTGCAAGACCAGCACGGACAGCAAGTGAGGTCCCTGGGCGAAGGCTGACTGGCACACAGTCAATGGCCTTTTCGATTTCCTTGGCAAATGGCAACGGAGTCTTCAAGTTTGCAGAGGATTCTTTCTTAGCCTTTTTCTCCTCTTGAGACTGATCTTGCTTTCGATCTGATTGTGCGACAATGATGGGTATGGGCCGCTTTGATGTGCCCTTGTAAAAGACTTTTCCTAGGAGAGCCGGCAGTCGATTGACGATGCGGTCATCGGCAAGAAATATATCATGTTCTGACAAAAGTTGCCTCCTTGTCTCAAAAGTCTTGTATCTATCCTTGAGCTTGGTCAGGCCAATTATCTGAGTGATCCTAGATTTGAGATGTTCGGGGAAAGTGGGATCTGCAACTAGGTTTTTGACGTCTCTCTGCGGGTCGGCTGTGATGAGACATATCCGTAAATCAGAAGATCTATTGATGGAGTGTGGGACGGTGATTTTGCTTGGTTTCAGCCGGCGGTCGTCAACGATGTGTTGTTTGGTAGTGAGCGTAAGCCAGATGGGGTTATCGCTATCATGATTGTCGCCATCCTCCGAGTCTGAAGTGTCGGCAGAAAGCAGACTCTTCTTGGACGATGATTCTTGGAATCGCTTGGCCTCATTCTTGACATGCTGCAAAAGAGCTTGTGACGCTTTCAAGGTCTACCAAAGATCAAATATGGTCAATAAAATAAAATTCATTGCTTGGAGATGAGGGGACTGACTTGATCAGGATCTAGTTGATATGGAGTATCAGCTGGTCGCTTTCTTGGGATCGTCGACGATGGCGTAATGGCGACAGCCATGGTTGGAAATGCGAGAATGTGGAATGTTTCGAGTGAGGGAGGTCGTTGTTGCTCTCGAACCTTTGGAACCAGGATGCAATAAATTTCGAAAAAGTTCGACTGCGAATGGTTTGGCACAAAAAAAGAAGCTCACCGCCTTGCGGAGTTAACCACGACTTGGACACGCTAGAAAGACACGCTAAAGAAATGGGCGGGCAAAATTCCGAAGTGGGAAGGAACACGCAAGGAG
>Ga0105239_10004655_pt1 | contig 16312 bp, 26 predicted proteins | sample KBSC44metaG_FD_92761 | JGI IMG/M metagenome (GOLD analysis project Ga0105239, IMG submission 92761) | Corn rhizosphere microbial communities from Kellogg Biological Station, Michigan, USA - KBS C4-4 metaG | ecosystem: Host-associated > Plants > Roots > Rhizosphere > Soil | place: Michigan, USA...
CGTCTCATTTGGTGCGGTTGGTAAAACGATCGAGCGCCTTTGGCTCTGCGTGAGCAAGCGCGGCCTCGGAAACCGCTTCATACTCAATGCGAGGTTCGGCGCGGGCTTGGTCGCGGTCGTGAAGCTCGCGGCCTCGGGCTTTTGTTTTCTCTCCTTAGGAATTATTGATAATGCGCTAGCGAAAAAAACCCCGAATCGCGAACCTGAAGACGAACCTGCGGCGTCCATGATGATGTTTTGCGCGATGTCGCTTTGCTTCGGCAGAATGCTTTGACTTGCTTGCCGCAGCCCGGTTTTCAGACCTATCCGCGCGCTGGTCTTCTCGCCAGTTGTCCGGGGCGGCGACATCAGGCAGGTCGTCCGTGGCGGCGGTAGTGGTTGAAGGGGCCAAAACACTGTATTCGACCCACCCTTTATTCCCTGATGCAGGGTCCACAACTTGTGCCCACCCGGAGTCAGTTGCCGCAACACGAGCCATTGCTCCAGCGTAGGCCCGCCCGATAATCTTCGCCGAGGAGGAGGGTCCGTCACGTACGATTGCTGCCGAAGTTATCGTCACAAGCTGGTCCTTGACTATCGTGGGGGATTGGTCATTGGGGGATTGAGGTCCCGTCTGACTGTTTTCCGGTGAAGCCAAGGAAGGAGTTCCACTCGGCGCTGGGCTTTGAGGCGTAGGCACTTCCGCACTCGATTCCCCGGCTTGGGGCGTAGGCGCTTCCGCCGTCGGTGCGGTGGCTTGAGGCGTAGGCAGTTCCGCAGTCGGTGCGGTGGCTTGAGGCGTAGGCAGTTCCGCAGTCGGTTCCCCGGCTTGGGGCGTAGGCGCTTCCGCCGTCGGTGCGGTGGCTTGAGGCGTAGGCACTTCCGCAGTCGGTGCGGTGGCTTGAGGCGTAGGCGCTTCCGCAGTCGGTTCCCCGGCTTGGGGCGTAGGCGCTTCCGCCGTCGGTGCGGTGGCTTGAGGCGTAGGCAGCGGTGCATCTGGCACTATGGCGTGAACAGACTCCTGTTCAGGCTGGGCCAGATCTATCTTGTCAGATTCTGGATGTGGGGCGTACCTAGGGGTTAGCTGAGTATAGTGGCCGCCCTCAACATACGCCTGAGGAGGTTGTCGGGAAGGTTCGTCGGAGGCCTGGGGGCCCACGTGTTCCTTAGCGCAAAACTTTTCCGGTAGTGGCTTGTTGAATTTTTGAAAATAATCGATGACCGATGCTGGTGTGTCAGGCGAGGGGGCGCAGTCGGCAAAAGCTTGGCCGCCAAATAACCCCGCAATCAACAACGCAATAAGCCAACGCTTAATCATTTGGAGTGAACTGCCGCCACAACTTGCCATTGTTCTAGGGGGCCTAAGATAAGAAGAAGCGCGCGAAAATAGTTCCTTCTCTGTTTGATGCCGGTCCGCATCACCTTTACCAGCGGTTTTGAGGTGACCGGCCAAGGCCGTAAGTGGGGCGTGCGCAAGTCGCTGCTCGTCTCCACCCTCGACGCCAAGCTACACACCGGCGAATTGCGGTTCAGCAACGAACTGCTCGCTGCAGAAGCGTTACGTGACGAACTGCAAGATTTTCAGAAGCACGCGTCACAGACGGGCAGACGTCGTTGGTAATAAGGCGCGAATTACCTCGTTGAGCGTCACGGTATGCAAGCCACTCCGCCTCCGTCCAAAATCTGACCCCGATGATATTTTGCTGGTCCTGGGCGGTGGCGCGCCGCTAGTTTTGAGAGGACTGTACGCCCATGAAAACCCTTACTTTGACAGCGGCAGTCTTGCTGCTGAATACCGGATACGCCTTTGCTGGAGCGGGCGCCCCGGTTCCCGAGAAAGCGGAGGGTGGTCCGCCTTCTGGCCGACCGGGTGCAGTGCTGGACGAGAGCAATGCGGAGCGGTTTGGTCAAAGGCGGCTGGGAGCAGTGACACACTGACATACGACAAAGCTGGGCCATACGTCACCAACATGCAGGCCGCGGATCCGGATAACGATGGCAAGTTTACGAAATCCGAATTTATGGAGGCCTGCAAGAAGGGCTTAGTGCAAGCAGGCCAGCAAGCCCGGAGAAACAGGCGGCGGTCAAACGCCTGAAAAACCTACTAAGCCGTAACTGGGTCTAAGATTTCTAAGCGCGACGCGCGTTGCTGCTCCACCACGGGCTGGCGCGCGTCTATTTGCGGAAGGGGGCTCAGACCATGCGGGCTTCAGGAAGGCTGGAGGCACTTGGGTCCTCGACAAACCTCGCGTCGCACTTCAACCAAGCGTGATCGAGGCCGCATAAAGGGCAGTTAAAAACTGGTAGCTTATCGGGAAGGGCCGCGAAGCTTTCAGGATCGATTTCGATCCCAGTCGATATCTCGCGGCCAGTTTCAGGACACTTAACCTTGAGGACGCTCATCGTTTGTCCCTCTCCCAGCTTGAGAGAGCTTTGCGCGCCACCGGCCCGTCGTTGAGACCGGGCTATTTTCTCTCATGGCATTGGAGACCGTTCCAACTTCCTCGAAAAGAATGCGGCTTGTCTCAATCTCTGTGGCCAACCGTGTCCAGCGTTTGGCAAGGTCGGTAAGGCTCCCTCTGAGGCTTGGGTTATTGGTGCTTGCCGCCCACGCCCAACATTCCTTCGCGTGCTCGCGACAGCGTTCAGCATCGCCAGGCATGTGACACCTCCCTGGGCCCACATACCCCGTAGAACAATTCAAAGCTTAAGAAGGTTTGGGAATCAAGATTGTTTACGTGCGGCGCAGCATCGGCGAGACTTACAAAGCACCGAAAGGGGAGGTGATGGAAATCAAACGAAGTCGTTCGCCAGCCTCCACCGCCGCGGCCGAAGCCACCGCCGCCCCCGCCAGGAGGGTCACTGATCGCCCTCAGATTGCTCGTGTGTACGGGTCACACAAGCGAAACCTTGGTGACCACCCCAGGTCCCGTGCCAGGACAATGCTCGCGCTTCTTCGTCGCGGCGGTCCGCCTGCTTCAACAGCAGTACGATCTAGCATCCGAGGAGTTGACTTAGTGGGCTTGGGTACGGAACTCTAACTGGCAACGCTGCCACATAAGGTTCCCACAAAGATTGCTATCGTTTCTGATGGCAATCCTCCTCTTCCGAACTAAATCCTAGAGCCGCTATTTCCATCCTAATTCCTAGGGGCGTAATCCACGAGAAAACTTGCCAGAGAAGAGAACCTTTTTCAGGCGTGGCCGTTTTTCGGCTGAAGGAAGGGGCAGTGAAAGATGGGGCCGCCCATGCTGCACGCGGTGAAAGACGTCCATTCGATATTGACCGGAGTCGCACGCGCATTGAAGAGTGCCCGCTACGGTGAGGCACCAGATGAGCTTCCACTGAGGCTGGTCAATTTAGTGGAACGCCTTGAAGGCCACCTCACCGAGACCACACGCATAGGAAAGGCCACAGGAAGCGATCTGCCGTTGCGAGACGATCTATAACGGTCCTACAGCGCATCCGGCTTTACAACGGTGGCTTTCCCAGCCGCGGTTAAAAGCTCGTCCAGTTCTGCTCGCGCCTTGGCGCGTTCAATCGACTCTTCAGTGGTATCGATCCAGCCCGCGCCTATATCCTCGCCGGTCCGCACTTTGCCTGACTGCATCAACTCAAGCTGCTGCTCAATGCTCGCTTGCTCTTGCTTGCACCAAGCGATGAAACGATCAGGAGCCGTCACGACATGTTTCCGCCAGTGTTGTTACTAGCCGGACCTTTATTATCCGCGTGGACTCCCATGCGAGGATGTTACGCCCGCGTATATCGCATGAAGCTGAGCCGTGGGAATCCATGATCGAGGAAGCCAAGGAAAACATAGTAACAAGGGCGGCAAGCACCCACGCCCTAAGGGGCAGTCGTGTTTCGACTGGAACACCAAATGTGAAGTTGATCATGATGATCCCCCTCAGTTGTGCCTTGACCGAACAACGGAGTCGAAGGCCCCTCGTTCCTGAGCGTTGATGAAATATTCACAAGCCCTTTAACGTCTTGTTAGCAATTGGATGGGCCGAGAAGATGCAGCCCATCCTGAGTTCGCAATTATTGCCCACGTGCGCTTCTGATTGATGCAAATCTGTCCCATTTTTCATGACTGCCATTCAACCTAATATGCTTGGCGCTCAGATGAGATGGGGGACAGATGTCGGGGCAAACACTAATTATCATTTTGCTGGTCGGACTTATCGCGGGCTGGCTCGCAGGCCAGATCGTGCAGGGCACTGGGTTTGGGCTGATCGCTGACATTGGCATTGGTATTGTTGGCGCGCTGATAGGAGCTTGGTTGCTACCCCACCTTCATATCCATCTTGGCAACAGCCTAGTGGCCGCAATCGTCTCCGCGACAATTGGAGCTCTAGTGCTTCTTCTGATCCTTCGGCTGATTTACCGACGAAGACGGTGGTGACCTGACGATAGTTTTGAGAAGCTGGTTCCTTCCTCAAAGGGCGGGTGAAAACCATAGACCGCCGAAAATGATCCACAGCAGGGACATCCCCGGAATGATCTTGGCCTCGTTCAGTGTAACCATAGGTCAACCCTTGTCAGCTTCGCGGTGTGGAGGGCTTGACCGGCTTCTCCAGCATAAGCTTGCCCTGCTTCTCCACTAAGGCTTTTGCCTTGTTAGCGAGCATTGAGAGCAGCCAGGGAAGTTGCACCTCAAGCCTGACGTGGTCCTCGGCGACATCCAGGGTTCCGGTTGTGCTCTGTCCGAGGAGACTTGCGCGAAAATCCAGATGGTCGCCTGACCATTGGTTTTTGAACACGAACAGGCTCGCGCCGCTTGACTGGGCGTTGTTGAAACTTGCCTGCAAGCGCCGCAGTGCTTCGGCCTTACCGAGCCGGTGCGGCAGCGTGACGATAATCGGCTGGGCCATTTGCTAGTTTCCTCCAGTCAATCTATGCCTTCAAAGCGGACTGGATATAGGAAAGCTCCACGCTGCTCAAAGTGGCGGGTCAGAGCGGGCGAGAGGCCGTGCTCTGGGACTTCAGTGGCCCAATCTGCGTCGAGTTCACAGATAGACAAGTCGTCACTACCGCCTTCCTTCACCTCGGTACTGCCGCGTTCGAGGAATTGCCTGTCGGCAGAGGAAGGCGGGCAGGCCAGCCCACCTGACCTCGGCGGTCCTGGCCGACGAGGAAATGACGGGGAATGGTGGTCAGGGCCGCTTTTGATCAGCTTCCCGACAATGAAGAAGCGCCGTATGGGGGGAGACGGGGCTTTGGATTGTGCTGAGGTCATTAATTGGCGCAAAGCCAAGCGCCAGAGGCTAATTGCCGAGCGCCTTGCCATCCACGTTGATCCGGGGTGTTCGCCTGGATTGTCCAGGCTCCAAAGCAGAGAGGCAATGGAGATTGCGCGAAGTGGTTCGTAGCCTCCAGCAAAGGACCGGCCGAGTGGTTCACTGGCGATGTGGCCATTGATCCGCTATTCGAGGCACCCGAACCAGCGCGTGTTCGCGCGGCGAGCGTTACGTTTGAGCCGGGGGGCGCACCGCATGCTCGAAGTGCCATTCAAGCATAAACGAGAGACGACGCTGCCGCCGTCTCTCCTGTCTCGCATCTCAGCCTAATCACCAGTCGGCAGGAACGATTTCGATCACCTGCTCGTGTAGCTCCGTCTTGGGCATGTTCTCGCACGGGCTTGCTGGCAGTTGCAGCACGGTTGCGTGCTGGCCTCCGGCCAATTTCGTCACCAGGACGATCTGACCGTCAGGTAACTCCAGAGCATCATGGTGAACATTGGGCTGGTCCTGATTGACCTGCCTAACCCTGGCCACTTTGTGCGCGAGGCGCTTGTAGTTGAAGCCATAGGCTGACTCGCATTTCACATTCTCTTCAAACGCAAGCTCCGTACCCGGAAGCAGGCAAACGGCAACATTTGGCTCGCCAGTGGCAGCGAAACCGCGCGTGGAAGAGGTGGGAAAACTGGTGGAGACTAACTTGTCGCCCACCCTTGCGGGTCTAGAAGCGACGTTGTGAAGGCTATAGTCACACATTGAAGCCACTCCAGTTGGCCCCCCAGCCTTTCGCCTCCAACCGCTCTCTTGTTGCCGAGTTCCAGGCCGAGCTAAAAATCAGCAACTGCTCGCTGGGTCTCGCTGCAAGCTTTACCAAGGCGGCCCTAGCCTTTAGAGCGACACCCCGCTTCGCTGCGGTCAGGCCCGCCAGGGCTGGGTGTTTGGGAGACGGCCTGTGCCCAGCCCCACGATCATCGAAAAATCAAAAAAGCGTCTAGGGCGAAATCAACCGGTAAACAGCTTACGGGCTCGCTGGGCTGGAAGCGTCGAAGGCCTCCAAAGCCAACCTCCGAAGCTCCTGGGGATCGGTTATGCCGCGGAAGCCAGTTCGATAAGCTTGTGGCTGAGCGCCATGCTGAGTTCGTTCATCCGAGCGTTGTTGCGCCAGCTTTGTGAGCCCGAATCACGGCCCAGGTAGCATCGAATGCTCGCTCAATCGAGGCAATCACGATGGGATCAGCCCAACTCGGTGGAGTGTCGAGAGACCCCATGTCATCCTCCCTATGGTCAGGCGGGAGTCTTGCGCGCTCAGTCACCCGCGTGCCTGTTATCGTCATGCGGTGATGGCCAATTGTGCGCCTTTGCCAAGGCTGTGGGGACTCAAGAAAACGGCGCAGTCGTCCTCGGCTTGCGGCGGGCCGCATTGACCAGGTCTTACAAGAGAATAAGATTGACCTGACCTGGGAACACCCGTGCAGGTCCGGCAGGTTTTACGGGTGTCGCTGGGTCGAGCCTTAGCCGCACGGCTTCCGCCATTTGCCGTGGGGTTTAGGCCTGCTGAGAATGCGAAGTGGGGCGCCTTGGCTTAAACCCCGCCCAGCCCCTGCCTCGCAGGGATCTCCCATAGGTGGCAAGATCATCCTCGCGGGTGATGTCGAGCCTTCCCGCGCCAGATCGCGACGATCAGTCCCACGCCAAGAGCGCCCGCACCGATCACATCAAGAATGAACAAGCCCCACTCACCGACTAACATTGCGCTTTGATACGGCGAGTGCCTTAAAGATGCTTGAATACCCTAGGGGTAGCTCTGGGGGTTCCAACCGTGGATCGGGCTGTGGAAAGTTAGGCCCGTTCAATTGACAGCCAGCGGGTGAGAGCGTGTTAGACCTTGTGGAACGGCGCTTTTTCCGTGGCGTTGAGGTGCAAGGGCGGGGTCAAGGAAATCGAAAGTGCTTGGACCCTTCCGCCCCACTCTGTGTATCTCGCTCGCACTGCTGCTCGCGCTTCCCGCAACGGGCTTGGCTGCTCGGCAACGATCCCCGAATCTAAGCCTTGAGAGCGTCAATGACGCCGCGTGGCAAGCACAAGGGAAGCCTTCCACAACCTTGCTCGTGAAGCTGCAAGTCTTGCTTGATCGGGCGCATGCCTCACCTGGAGAGATCGATGGCACTTTAGGCGAGAATACTAGCAAGGCGCTTGCAGCCTATGCTGAGATGAAGGGCCTTGAAGCGACCGAACAGGTCACCGAGGAATTGTGGCGCGCCGTCACTCAAAACGACACTGAACCAGCCCTCGTCACTTACAAGATTACTGAAAAAGACACGCGCGGCCCCTTTGCAAAAAAAATTCCTGAGGATTTCCGCGCAAAGGCAGCCATGGACCGTCTCAGCTATACGAGCCCGCGAGAGCTTCTCGCTGAGAAGTTCCACATGAGCCCGGACCTCCTGCGGAGGCTGAACCCCGGCACCTCCTTTGACAAGGAAGGACAGGAGATCGTGGTTGCCAATGTCGAGCGCGACACCTTGTCTGGCAAAATCTCACGGGTAGAGGTCGATGCAAACCGGCAGCGAGTGAAGGCTTATGAAGGAGACAAGCTCGTTGCCATCTATCCTGCCACTGTAGGAAGCGAAGACCGCCCGACTCCTAAGGGGGAGTTCAAGGTGATGAAGATCACGGAAAACCCGGTCTACCATTATGATCCAGCGCTTCACCTCCGTGGCGTTCACGTGAATGAAAAGCTCAACATACCGCCTGGACCAAATAATCCAGTCGGTGTCATGTGGATCGATCTTTCTGCCGAGGGTTACGGCATTCATGGCACGCCTGATCCAGACAAGATCAGCAAATCGGCTTCGCATGGCTGCATTCGCCTCACGAACTGGGATGCGCTTGAGCTTGCGAAGCGTCTCAACAAAGGAACGCCTGTCCTAATCGGGGACGGCGAGAAAACGGGTCGGTTGGAGGCCCCGGACCAAGGTTCGCAGCAGTTGGCTGGAACCGAAGAACCGCCGCTACCTGAACGGAGTCCGGCGACCGGTGGCACAGAACAGACGCCTGTTGCTCCGGGCCAGAGGACCACAATTCCTTGGAGTGAGACCGAGATCGCAGAGGCTAAAATCAAATGTAGTGAAGCGCTCTCCTCACTTACGCTCAATTACGAGCCGCTTCCGCCAATCAAAGAGGGACTATGCGGAGCGCCTAGCCCCGTCCTGCTAAAATCGCTCGGACTCAATCCTGAGGTCGCCTTAGACCCACCAGCAACCGTGACCTGTACCCTGGCCAAGGCGTTGATCACATGGCTAAGCGAGAGCGTTCAGCCAGAGGCGAAAGCCTTGTTCAATTCTCCTGTTACCAAGCTGCACGTTGGCTCTTATACCTGCCGCAACCGCAATGGCGGTGCTGACCTACCCTTGAGCGAACACGCACTCGCAAACGCGCTTGATATTTCCGACTTCGTGTTGGCCTCAGGCGAGAGGATCGCTGTGGTCGATAGCTGGCCTTCAGATAACCCACCGCTGCCCATGCCCAATCCGGACCGGGTGTCTTCCATCTCCTCCGTGAAGCGCGTATCGGTCAGCTTAGAGGACCCCGAAAGAGTATTCCTGAAATCTGTGCGCGACGACGCCTGCGGCATCTTTGGCACGGTGCTGGGGCCTGGCGCCGATGAGGCCCACAAGAGCCATCTTCACCTCGATATGAAGGAGAGAGGGGGCGGGAGCTTCTGTCAGTGAGGGTTCGAAGCCGCCAGGACCCGCTCCAGGTCCACCGCCACGGCCAAAGCCAGCGCCGCCATCGGCACCAAGAAAGCTGATCGGAACGATTTGGTGAAGCGCGGTTCTGACTCGCGTGACGGACTGAACCAGCGGTGAACCCGCCAAGTTCGTCTCACGGTTGCTCCTCGGTGAGTTGGATTAGGTTTAGGGGTAGGCAGCTTGCGGAGTGAGAGCCTAGTGGAGAGTGTCGTCGGGAAGCAGGGGTCGCATCGCCAGCGCGAGGCAACCCGCCTTCGTCGCGACAGCTCGCAGTCGCCGGTTATTGCCACTAATGCTCACAAAGCCATGATTGGCAAGGCTCGCGAGTATCCAGTTCAGAGAGGCCAGTTGTAATCCGCCCTGCGACGCTGCCGAGTGTAAAAGGTCCAACTCCTCTTCGCCCATAACACGCACACGGTAGTTCTGTTCGGGTGTGAGGTCTTTCTCCTCGCCTGCTCTTATGCCTCTAATTGAAGGGGCAGCGCCATATGGAGTCTGAGGACGAAGGGCCATTGTACCTCCAGGCCCATAACAACAACTTCAAAGGAGAAAAGTTGCTTTAGGAAGTGAGGGGGTTACGTGTCACCTAGTAAGACGACTTAGTGTGAACGCCTCGATTGCTCCGATGATCGCTTGCGCGTGCAATTGATCTAGGTAACCCTTGGACAGGCTCATCGTGGCATAGCACCATGCTTCGACAATTGCTGGTGCAGCCCATCGCGGGTCCATCGTGCCCCCCTGTCCGATTGCCTTGGCCTGCTCTTGCATAGCGCTAGAAGCGACCGTAGCCACTATCGCCTCGTTGTTCGCAGCCCTGGCTACGCTGAGGTACGTATCGACGCGCTTAGCAATATCGGTCTGCACTTCGAGGGGGAGCTTCTGAACTTTCTCCAAGTGCGAGAGCACCGATTCTGCATAGCAACTTGAGGGCGAGGACATGAGTACGCGTCTCCCACCGCCGTATCGATCCCAAGTTGCCGTGACAGAGTCAATGGCCGCAATCGTTGGCACGAATAAAGCCTGGGTTCGCCCAGCATCCGTCTAGATGCTTGGGTGTCTCGTCAGAGAGGCACGGGAGCAAACCGTCAGTTTTGCTTCATCGGGTTGACCAGCTTTTCCAGCATGAGCTTGCCCTGCTTCTCCACCAAGGCCTTTGCCTTATTGGCCAACAGCGAGAGCAACCAGGGAAGTTGCACCTCAAGCCTGACGTGGTCCCCGGCGACATCAATAGTGCCGGTCGTGGTCTGCCCGAGCAGGCTTACACGAAAATCCAGGTGATCGCCGGACCATTGGTTCCTGAACGTGAAAAAGGCTCCGCCCTTTGACTGGGCGTCGTTGAAGCTTGTCTGCAAGCGGCGCAGAGCTTCAGCTTTACCAAGCCGGTGCGGAAGGCTGACGCCGATAGGTTGGGACATCTACGGCTGCTCCGAACTACGGCTCTATAGCGGCCCTCATATAGGGAAGCTGCGCGAGGCTTAAAAAGGAGTCCGCCCATCTGGATATAGGTTCCAGACGTAGGCGAGTCGGCCATGGAACCGGTCGCTTTGATTGACCAAGTTCCCAAAGCGGGTAGGATGGACGCGACCCAGAAACACCCGCGTTGGTCCGGCGAATTTGGGGTGTAGCTGGGTCGAGACTGGGCCGCGCGGCTTCCGCCAGTTTGCCGCGGGGCTCAGAACTGCTGAGGATATTGCGATAACTGGGGGCGCCTTGGCTTAATCCCGCCCAGCCCCTAATCGCAGTCATGGGTCGAGTGTGACTCCGCGTCGGGTGTGTGCCCGCGACTCATAGGCAATTTTGCTACACAAAACGCAAAGCAGGATTCCACAACATGCGTCCTGAGCGGGCGCGCGCTCTCTCATGCCATGGCACTCGCATCGTGGTCGAGTTGGCCAACGATTACGCTCACACCTACGCGCCCTTTATTCAGGCGGCAGTAAGGGAAGTCGGTCACAACTATCGACAGGTCGCGAAGTGGCTCACACGGGAGCGCATCCCCGCGCAACGGGCCGGCCAATGGAAAGCCCAGAGCGTGAAGAACCTAGTGGTGCGCTACCGGCGTCTGACAGGCAGGCGCATCCTCCTCCCCTACAAGAAGTTTCCAACGCCAGCGCACCGTTATCGGCGCCCCTAAACGTCGCCGGGAATGTCCGCTTTGTAGCGACAAGCGGACATCCTGCGCGCGTGTTCGCCTTGCTCGCTTCGGCGAGGAGCCGTCCTCATAGGCAATCGCCATGACCCCGAAGGCGCCCGCCCCAGTCGCGGATGGGAGGAGGGCTTACAGCCATCGCTCGTCTCACATCTCGATGCTGCATCAGCCGAACCCGCCGTGCCTTACGCGGCGGGCTTCTTTGGGTCATTGGCGGACATTTGACATAGAAATTCGTCTAGGCCGCTGCCGCTGGTCTATTGGCGGCCAAATGGCTAAGCCGCCGATCCGGATCGAATGTGATTGAGACGATTGTTCCCGGAAAGCCGCACATGAGTTCCACATTAGCAGCAAGCTGCTGCGCGAATGCACCAACCAGCCGACGTCCAAGACCAGTGCCTTGCACTGAGTGCTGAGGGCCAACCCCGTTATCGTTCACGGTCAAACGCAGTTTGGTGCCGGTCCTCTCTAGGCTCACCCAAATCCTACCGTTAGTGCCGTCGGGAAAGGCGTACTTCAATGCATTAACAATAAGCTCGTTGATGATCAGTCCGAGGGGTACGGCATCGGCAACGTGAAGAGGATGACTTACGGCCACGCATTCAATTGCCGTAAGCCGCCGGAAATTACCCGCACAGGCCAAGATGTCCTCACATAAAGCCTTGACGAAGATCTGGCTGTCGATCGATTTGCCTTCCATTGCACCCAGGCAAAGCTGGCCATGAATACGCGCCATTACGCTCATTTGTTCGACCGCCTCTTCTAGAGCGGTCTTAGCCTGAGGATCTGTCACGCAGACCGATTTCTGTCGAATGACCGCTGAGAGGACCGCAAAATTGTTCGCCACCCGATGCGTGAGCTCCGTGAGCAAAACGGATTTTTCCCGTTCAAGATTGGCTGAAGCCTCGCGTTCTTGGCGAGCCACGACCAGAGCTTCCCCCAATCTGCCGATTATCAGGACAGTGCCAGCAGATAAGAACGCATACAGCTCGACCTCAATGAGATCTGCCGCATTCGAAATGTAGAGGGAGTTGCCGGGCTCAAAGAAAGGCAACGATAGTAAAGACGTGAGAGCTACTGTAAAAAAACCGATAGCCCGGCCAAACGCTAAGCTGCACCCGCCCACTACAACAAAGAAAAGGAGGAAAGGCTCACCAGGTACGTTGGTGGCGATTGGGATCTGGAACAGATAAGCCCCGACCACCGCGAGACTTGCTATTGCGACGCGCACCCATAGCGGAAGAGCGTTCAGTGCTCCCAATGTTGCCAGCATAATCGGGACCCAACCGAGTCTTTGGTCCCCCGTCCCCAACTAACCAGCTACTCGTTTGTGTTGCTTTCAGGGCCGCTTTCCGGCGCGATGGGGCTAAGGAGACAATGTCTCTCCTCTAAGCCTCTCGAATAGGCCGCATGGGCAATTGGGCGCCCACACGCTACTTCCCCAATGGCCTGCTGAGTGACATGAAGTTGGTATAAAGACAAATGTCCGCTTGGGGTCAGAAACTTAACGCGCGAGCCATCGGGCAATCACCAGCGGAATTTCTGACCGGGCTTTTCTGCTTGTCCCAACAGCAGAGATACGGGGATAAGAGGCACGGCATAGGTTCCGTCGGGGGTAGCGTGCTGTAATCTGCCGTGGAGCTAGGGGGCGAATCAATCGCCAGACTCCGACGACTGCCGCGACAGAGAGGCTTCATCCCGGTCGTTTGCGGGGCGACCGAGAGCCAACCTCATCACTTAATCGATGCTGAATTAGCCGTGGCAGAGGCACTTGAGGGTCTCCACTACGCCACGGAGATCATTGAGGTTGCCCTCGACCTCGCCTCGATCGAGACACTGCCTTCACGACGGCCACTCGTGGTCTTTAATCTTGTTGATGCGATTGATGGCGACGGCCGGTTAGCGCCCCGTGTACCAGCGCGGCTCGATGCTCTTGGAATTGCTTATACGGGTTGCGGCACGCGGGCCCTGTTAGAGACACTTTCCAAGGTTGGCACCAAACTGAAGCTCGCTCATGCCAGCTTAGTAACTCCGGATTGGTCTATGGATGGGTCGGGGCTTGATCCTGATGCGCGCGTGATCGTCAAGCCAGTGTGGGAGCACGGCTCACTTGGGCTAAACGAAACCTCTGTGGTGCGTTGCGCAGATGCACTGGGAGTCATCTCCGCACGCACTTTGCGTCTTAACACCAAGCATTTTGCCGAAACCTATATCGAGGGGCGTGAATTCCACGTTGCCTTGCTTGAGCGGACTTGGGGTGTGGAGTTATTGCCGATCGCTGAAATCCGGTTTGACGGCCTCGAGGTCCATGCCTCCAAAATCTATGGCTACGATGGCAAATGGACACCGGACAGCGCCGCCTATATCGGCACATCGCGGCACTTCGGTCTGGAAGACAGTGAGCCTGAAATGGCCAATAGGCTCATGCAGCTCGCGCTGGCTTGTTGGATGCTGTTCGGGTTCAGTGGCTATGCTCGCGTCGATTTTCGTGTCGATGCGAACGGAACACCCTTCATCATCGACGTAAATCCAAACCCTTACCTTGCGCCGGATAGTGAAGATGCTGCCGCCGCGGCGGAGGCAGGATTGTCCTACAAGGATTTGGTCGCCAGCATCGTCGAGAGCTCACTTAAATTTTCGCAACAATACAGTCCGCGCTATGCCTCGCAACAGAGAATTGCGTAGCACACGCTATTGGGCTGGAGGTCAGCGTGACGAGTCGTCCAATAGGCCCAGTTGCACTAACGCCAGCAACTTAAAAATGTAATTCCGAAAGACAATTCGAATATATAGCCAACATCATCAATGTGGAGGTTTGATCAATGCCAAGGGGACGCACGCGTCGGGTTCGTCGCGAGTGGACTGCACAGGACGAGAGAGAACTAAAGCGACACTCGAAAAACAGGACTCCTGTGACAAAAATTTCCAAGGCGCTGAAGCGTACTGTTGGCGCTCTAAGACAGAAGGCACGTCATTTAGGAATCGCGATCGGGCACAGACAACAACCCAAAAGGCGTTCTCGTCGGGGTTGACGTGACCAGGACGATGGTTGCGCAGTTCCGTCTGCCGTGGCTGGATTGCGTTAGCTCTTATGCGCGCTAGATGTCCGCTTAGGGCCATTAGCGGACATGATGGAAGTAGACATTCTGCGGGGCGTCGCTTCCCCTATGTGCCATTTGGGGACCATGGGCTGGCTACTTCCAACCTTGCCGTCTGAAATAAAGGTAGGTTTCAACCTTGAGGATCCTACGTGAAAATGCGACGCCGAGCGCTAAAGACCGGTGCGTCGCTACCGAAAGAGTCCCTATAGTTGGCACAAGGCTGTCGGCAAAAAAGGCCCATTGATGCGTTGGTCTCTCACGCTCGGATCGATCGGCGGAACGGCGATCCGCATCCACGTGACCTTTCTCTTGTTTCTGATTTGGCTCGGCGCAATTTATTACCGGCAGGGCGGCGCCGAAGCCGCCTGGCAGGGCACGATCTTCGTCGTCCTCATCTTCCTGTGCGTACTTCTGCATGAGCTTGGCCATGTGTTCGCTGCACGGCGCTATGGGGTAAACACTCGCGACGTGACGCTGTGGCCGTTCGGCGGCATCGCCAGCATGGAGCAGATGCCCGAGAAGCCAGCCCAAGAGCTTGTCGTGGCGCTCGCGGGTCCCGCCGTGAACGTGGTCATCGCCACGGTGCTGCTGCTCTGGCTCGGCTCTCGCCTCGACCCTGAGAATCTCACCAAGATCGACGATCCCGCAGTCTCCATGGCGGCAAAGGTCGCCGGCGCCAACATCATTCTGGTTCTGTTCAACATGATCCCCGCCTTTCCTATGGATGGCGGTCGCGTTTTGCGCGCGCTTCTCGCTATATGGATGGGCAATGCCCGCGCCACGGAGGTTGCCGCCGCCATTGGTCAGGGCTTCGCCGTGGTGTTCGGCATCGTCGGCATTTTCTACAATCCGATGTTGCTCATCATCGCCGTCTTCATCTTCCTCGCGGCGTCCGGCGAAGCCGCTCAAGCCCAGCTTCGCGCCGTGGCGCAAGGTTCGCTCGTCTCCGATGCCATGATCACGAAGTTTGCGTCGCTGGGCACCTCGGCGACCGTTGGCGACGCCGTCGACGCGCTGATCCGCACGACCCAGACGGAGTTTCCCATCGTCGATGGGTCCGGGCATCTGCGCGGCGTGCTCACTCGCGACGCCATAATCAAGGCGCTGAAGGAGCGCGGCCCCGACACGCCGGTGCTCGAAGTGATGCAGGCCGACATTCCTACCGTGCCGGCGCGCGCCAAGCTCGATACAGCCCTACGATCTCTGATGGAGAAGGGACGCCCGGTGGTAGGGGTCATCGAGGCGGACGGCCGTCTTGTCGGCCTGCTCACGGTCGAGAATCTCGGCGAGATGATGATGGTTCAAGCCGCCCTGTCTAAGACCTATCAAGCCACGGAAAAATTTTTTCGCTAGGTCACTACGCAGATACAAGCCGGCTCAACGGTGTGCAGGTGTAGAGAGAACACCTAGTAAGAGGACGACAATCGGGCCGATAGGGTTCATCTTCCTTCCTCCACGGTCAGCAGGTACTTGCGCAGCCATTCTGCCTTACCTCAGCAACCTTGGCCTTGAGCTGGTCGAAGAGATCATCAGGTGCCCCGGCGATAACCCTGTCACCAATCAGGAACATAGGTGTGCCCTTCAAATCGAGCTTTTGGGCGAGTTCCTTGGCCTCATCGAGCGCTTTCTTGATGTCGGGGTCCTCCGCGTCCTTCTGCAGCTCATCGATGTCTAGCCCAAGCTCCTTGGCAATCCGCAAAGCCTTGTCCTTGTCAGCCTTGCCAGGCTCGGAGAACAGCTTCTGGTGCATCTCGAAATATTTGCCATGCTTGTTCGCGGCGAGCGCGAGCTTGGCCGCACCCACAGAATCATCGCTGAGGATCGGCAATTCTTTGAGCACCAGCCGAACCTTTCCGTCTTCGTTAATAAGTTTGAGCACGTCGGGAAGCGCGTGGCGGCAATAGGGGCAGTTATAGTCAAAAAACTCTGCCACGCTCACGTCGCCATTGGGGTTGCCAGCCACATGGGAAACCGGCGACCGGAAGATCGCATCGGCATTTTGCGAGATTGCTTTTTGCTGCTGCACCGACTGCTCGGCGGCCTGCCGCTTATCGAGCTCATTCGTCATCTCGACCAGGATTTCGGGTTTGTTGA
>Ga0105239_10004656_pt1 | contig 16312 bp, 15 predicted proteins | sample KBSC44metaG_FD_92761 | JGI IMG/M metagenome (GOLD analysis project Ga0105239, IMG submission 92761) | Corn rhizosphere microbial communities from Kellogg Biological Station, Michigan, USA - KBS C4-4 metaG | ecosystem: Host-associated > Plants > Roots > Rhizosphere > Soil | place: Michigan, USA...
CCTAAATCCTCCCCGGTTGGGAGGACTTTAAAAAATCGAACGCCACCGCAGCTAAAGTCTCCCCTACCGGGGGAGATTTAGAGGGGGCAACATACGCGAATGCCCTTAGGTTAACGGGTATGGATGGGCATCGACCATCGTGAAACGACAGACCAAAGTTTATTGTTTAAACCTATCGCAATGAAAAAACACCCTCTGCGAGCCATATTTATTTACTAATCTTTAAATTCTTCCACGAGCCTTCGGAGCCGTTCCCCGCCCAATAGCCAATCATCGTTCCGTTCATGGGGCGAAGTTGTTCAACTGTTAACGACGGCCTCGCTTCGTTATTTACGTAGACCTTAATTGTTTTGCCATTTACGTTAATGCGGGCGTGAAACCAGCTATTGGCATCGGGCGGGGTTTGTAAGGGCTGTTCGTATTTATTGGGATAGGTATTGCGTAAAATCTCCCAATCGTATTTAGATTCTGAAACATATTGTACCGCATGAGATTTCCGCACTTTATCAGCTGCATTAAAATTGAATGGTCGGAAGTAAATACAATCATAAGTGGTATCGCTAACGCCATGAAATGCAATACCTACAAAGCTACGCTGTAAAACATCCCGCCCTTTTACATCAAATTCAATATTCCCATTGGTGAATTTTGCGCCCTTTATCCAGGCCACACCGGCGTCATTGCTGTCATTTAAATAAATTACTGTACCACTATTAACCTTGTTGATGGTAAGGCTGCGGTTGAAAACCTTAAAATCGCTTTCTTTCTGAGCGAAGCAGGTAAAAATTATAAGCGTTAACGCTGCGGTAAAAAGTATTTTCATGGCGTGATTTCAGTTAATGTTACTACTATCCGGTCGTCAATAAATATGCCATCAGCATAAAAAACTAATAATCAATACAATAACACTATATCGAACTCACTTAATGTTCGCTTATGATATATCCGGCCGTTCATTTGCGGGCGGCGGGGCGACAGGGGTGCAAATCAAATTGCCGCTAATTCGCGCTGGGTTAAAACCCAGCGCTACAAGATCAATCGAGCCGATGGCTCTTGAATTCGGGTATATTTTGAAAGCTTTCCCGCTCATGGATTTTTAAAGAGCCGTAGGGTTCGCCAATGTTTTAGCGCCGGGTTTCAACCCGGCGCTACCAGTCAATGAGGCGACGATTTGATTTGCAGACAAGCGAAAAATCAGGAACATAATTTTTTCTATTTTTATGGAGATGAAAGACGCCGGCAAAAAGCCAATTTTTGATAACTGCTGAAACAGTATATTAATTTCGAACTGCCGACTGATGGCATCGATGAAAAGACAGAATTTTCCGTTCACGATCTTAAAGATGGTCGCAACGAATTTCCTTACAGCTTGCCTGTTTTAAGGCCGATTTTGTTTCCTTCGTTTTTGTTAAGGATGCTTATGGGAAGTATACTAGAATCAGTATGGGTAAAAGTACCTTAGCGGCAGGCTATTCAGTGGCGACATAGACACGCGATGCTTCAATTCTACATTCAAATAACCGGCGTTTATTCAATATCACGCTTTCTTAAAACTCCTCACCGCAATAAACGTACTTATCAGCATCAAAATCGCGGATAACAAATATGGCGCGCCCGGAAAATGAATTGTCCGCGGGCTTTTGGTAAAAAAAAAGAAGACATAGCTCAACAACAACGGCCCTATAACCAAACTGATGCTGTTCAAAATAGCAAAAGCACCCTGTAATTCACCCTGTTCATTTTTGGCAACCTCATCGGTAGCGATGCCCTGCAACGCCGGACCCGATAGTCCACCCAAACAATAAGGGATCATGAACAGGTAAATCATCCACCCCTTTGAGGCAAAGGCTATTAATGCCAACCCGACAGCGTAAAAAATCAATCCCCAGATGATATTTTTTTGCTGCCCGAATTTCGGTACGGTGTACCGGATTAATCCGCCTTGTATGCCCACCAAAACCACGCCGACAAAAATGCCCAGGGTTCCTACACTTGCCGGCGTCCAGTCAAATTTTTCATACAGGTAGGTGGATAGCAGGTATTCAACTGCTTTTTGGGCAATGTATACAATAGCTGCGGCGCTTAACAGGTTAGCCAAAGCGGGGCGTTTTTTGTATATCCTCCACAATGACAAAAAGGGATTTGCCCGGCTCCATTCAAATTTGCGGCGATATTGTGGCGCCAGCGACTCGGGCAATACAAATAAACCGTAAAATCCGTTAGCAAAAGCAAATGCCGCCGCGGCCATAAACGGCAGTCGTAAATTTATCCCGCTCAGGTAAGCGCCTAATGCAATGCCGAATATCAGCCCTATGGCAGACGCTGCCCCAACCAGTCCGAAATTGGCAGCCCTTTTACTGCCGGTGCTTACATCGGCAATATATGCGGTGGCGGTCGAGGTACTTGCACCGCAAATACCTGCTATAGTGCGGCCAACAAATAACCATAATATTGATGGCGAAAAAGCCATCACCAAATAATCTATAGCAAAGCCGAATAAGGAAATCAGCAATATCGGCCGGCGGCCGTACCTGTCGCTTAAATTGCCCATTACCGAGGCAAACGCAAACTGCATGGATGCGTATACAAAAGTGAGCCAGCCGATATAGGTTGAGGCCTTGCTGATATCGATATTACCTAAAACCTCCAGCAGTTTCGGCAACACCGGGATAATAATGCCAAGCCCGAGCACATCGATAAAGATGGTTATAAAAATAAATCCGAGTGCCGCGTTCTTTTTCCTGGGTCTTGCCATATGGTTAGTTCAATGTGAAAAGGATTTTTGGGGATAAAAGTTTGATTTGGTTTAAAATTAGTCCGAAAAGTCGGAAAAGACAGAAAGTCCGGAAGACGCTGCATCAGGTCGGCATTTCGACAACTTTTTCTTTTCCCCGTTTAAAACTCCGCACGGCTAACAAGGCACTTAATATCATCAACACCGACCCGATAACATACGGCGCACCGGGAAATTGAAAAAACGGATTCGGCGTGGTAAAATAGTAAAACGTTTGTGTCATTAAAAGCGGGCCGACTATAGCGCTGAGACTCATCAGGCTGGTTAATCCGCCCTGCAGTTCTCCCTGGGCGCTCGGCGGCACGCTGCCGCTGATATATCCCTGTATGGCCGGCCCGGCTATGCCTCCTAAGCAATATGGGATAAGAAAAGCAAACATCATCCACCCTTTTGTGGCGAATGCAAAAAGTATCAGCCCGGAGGCATACAAAAGCAAACCAATCCAAATGCTCCGTTCGTTGCCAAATTTTGGCAATATCAGCCTTATCAGGCCTCCCTGTACGCCGGCGGTTAATACGCCGACAGCAGCAAGGGAGAAGCCTACCGTGCCGGCATTCCAGTTAAATTTCTGCATGGTGTAATAGGTCCAAACGCTTTGTACCGCCTGGCCGCCCATATAAATCAAAAACAATGAAGCTGCCAGCCCGATAACGGATTTATACTTTTTTAGCTGAATGAGGGTGCCCAGCGGATTGGCCCGCTTAAGCTCGAAGGGCCGTCTGTGTTCTTCTGATAACGATTCAGGCAGTATAAAGTAGCCATAAATAGCATTCAGCAGGGCCAATGCCGCCGCAGCAATAAATGGATAGTGGATATCATATTTCCCCAGTAAACCGCCCAGCGCGGGCCCGATAATAAAGCCCAAGCCAAACGCAACACCAACCATACCAAAATTTGCCGCACGTTTTTCCGGCTCGCTAATGTCGGCTATATAAGCATTGGCAGTGGTGAAGCTGGCCCCGGTAATACCGGCAATAATACGGCCAACAAACAGCCAGCCGATGGTAGGCGCAAAAGCCGAAAACGAATAATCGATGGCAAAACCCAGCAACGAACAAAGCAACACCGGTCTCCGCCCGAACCGGTCGCTCAGGTTGCCAATTATAGGGGCGCACAAAAACTGCATAATAGCATAAGCCGCAGTTAGCCAGCCGCCGTACCACGAAGCATCGCTAACATTGCCATGAATTAATTTTTCAATCAGCTTAGGTATTACGGGTATAATAATGGCCAGCCCCATAATATCGATAAACAACGTGGCGAAAATAAAACTGAGGGCTGCCTGCTTCTTAGGTTTGTGCATAGTTTGCAAAATAAATAATTAAACCGGTACATTTTGATATAATAATTTGATTATGTCATTAAACAATCACTACCTTTAACTATATAAATAGTTAATTACTAAATTTAACGACCAATCACATGAAAACTATGAAAATGCTGTTCGTTTTGCCGGGTATCCTGGCAGTTCAGAGCCTCTTTGCACAAACCGGTTCCCGGTTAACCTTGTCAGATGCCTATCCGGCGGCAGGAGACAAAATCACTGTAAATTATAACCCGGCGGGAACGGCTATTGAAGGCAAGAAAGAAATTAACGCTTATGTTTATTTTCTCGACAATAAAGATTTTCCGGTTGCGGATTTAAATCTTATACCTAAAGATAAAAACCTAACGGGCGATGTAACTATTCCTGCTGGTGCGAAAGCTTTCTTTATTAGGATAAGCAGCGGACCAGACATAGAAAGCAACGATGGCAAAGGCTATGTTTATTCGGTTTATAAAGATAAGCAACCAGTACAAGGCGCTTATGCTTTGCAAGGTTACATGCTATGGAGCGGCATGGGTACCAGCCTGGCGCGAATAAAAACCGATGTGCCGGCCGGCAAAGAACTTTTCAAAAAAGAGTTTGCCTTATACCCCTCCAGCGAAAAAGAATACCAATCAAATTATTACACATTGATGTCGCGCGATGACGCGAATAAACCACTCATAGCTGAAAAAATTGCAACTCTGGAAAAAAGCAGCGATGAAAAGGATGTGTTATTTGCGGCAACATTATACAGATATACAGACTATCGGGACAAAGCCGACTCTTTAAGTAAGATAGCTGCGGCAAAATTCCCAAATGGAACGGCGGTAAAAAACGTAGCAGGCAAAGCATTTTCGGAAGAAACGGATTTAGCTAAAAAGGAAGCATTGTATAATGACTACCTCAAAAAGTATCCGGAAAGCACCACTGAGAAAAATACCATCCAGGATAATTTCAGGCTGCAATTGGCAACTGCATATTTGAACAAAGGTGATATTGCCAATTACGAAAGAATTGCAGCGCGGGTTAAAAATAAAACCAGTCTTGCCGGCGCGCTAAATAACATCGCTTATCCCTGGGCCGAAAAAGGTGAGCGCCTGGCTGATGCCGAAAAGCTGTCAAAGCAATCACTCGATATTTTGGCAGAGAAGATGAGCAGTCCGGAAGGCAGTATGTACAGATCGCCATCAATGTCAAAAAAGGACAACCAGGTAAATTATAACTATTATGCAGATACGTATGCGCTTATTCTTTACAAAGAAAACAAGTTCGACGAAGCGTTAAAATATGAACAGGCTGTTGTCGATGGCAGCGGCGCCCATATTGACGGTGAAGTGTATGAGCACTATATACAGATACTGAGTGCAAAAGGGCTGTCGGACAAGGTAGTTCAGTTTGCCGAAAATGCCATAAAGGAAGGTTTGGGTACAACAGCAATTAAGGCTGAATTAAAAAAGAATTATCCCAAAGTAAAAGGCAGCGCAGATGGCTACGATAAATACCTTGCATCGCTGGAAACTATCGCCCATAACAGTGCCATGGCAGAACTGGCGAAGAACATGATTAATAAGCCTGCTCCCGCATTTACGTTAAAAGATCTTGATGGTAAAGCCGTATCATTAACCGACCTGAAAGGCAAAGTGGTAATAGTTGATTTCTGGGCAACCTGGTGTGGCCCTTGCAAGGCCTCATTCCCCGGAATGCAGATGGCGGTCACCAAATTTAAAGATGACCCGAATGTAAAATTCCTGTTTGTAGATGTTTGGGAGACGGCTAAAAATTATGAAGACGGTGTTAAAAAATTCATCGCCGACAATAAATATACTTTCCATGTGCTGATGGATGAAAAGGGTGAAAAGGGTCAGCAGGATAAGGTGGTAAGCACTTTTGAGGTAACCGGCATACCTACCAAGTTTATTATTGACAAATCAGGCAACATCCGCTTTAAATATGTGGGCTTCTCAGGCACCTCCGAGAAGGTTTTGGATGAGGTAAGCAACATGGTGGAGATGGCCAATAACCCCGAAGCTTACGCAGCCCAGCAGACAACCTCGGAACCAAAAAGCGGATCGAAATAGGGAGATCAGAATCAAGAGCCAAGAATCAAGAGCCAAGAGTCAAGAACCAAGATTTGAAACAACGGGTTTTTCGTCTTGGTTCTTGACTCTTGACTCTAAATCACTAAAAGTTCGGCTTCAGCACGTACTTGTCGTAAAAACGGAAGATATGTTCTGTTGCTTCCTCTGCGGTATCAACTACGCGGTAAAGCATTAAATCATCGGGATGGATATTGTGTTGTTCGTTCAGCATTTTTTCCTCGATCCAGTCGAATAAGCCTTTCCAGTAATCTACCCCCACAAAAATAATCGGGAATCGTGCAATTTTGCCGGTTTGTATCAGGGTGATCGCTTCGAATGATTCATCCAACGTACCAAATCCGCCGGGCAATACCACAAAGCCCTGCGAGTATTTCATAAACATCACCTTGCGGATAAAGAAGTAATCAAACTCCAGGAGCTTATCCCTATCAATATATTTATTGTGAAATTGCTCAAACGGCAGCTCAATATTTAGCCCCACAGATTTACCGCCAGCCTCGTAAGCGCCTTTATTGGCGGCTTCCATAATACCCGGACCGCCGCCGGAAATAACACCGTAACCACGCTCTGTTAGTATGCGGGCGGTGTCTTCAGCCAGTTTGTAATACTTGTTATCGTTATGTGTACGGGCTGAACCGAATATGGATACGCAGGGGCCTATTTTCGCTAATTTCTCAAAGCCGTCCACAAACTCGGCCATTATCTTAAATATCTGCCAGGAGTCGGTTACCTTAATTTCCTGCCAGTTTTTATTCTCAAATGCTTGTCTTATTTTTTCTTCACCAGTCATGTTGTTTTGTTATAGATAGTCCGGAAAGTCCGAAAGTCGGTAAAGTCCGGAACGTTTTTAGATATATGCAATAATATTACAATAGTTAAGTGTTTAAGTTTTACCGATCAAGCGAAGCTTTCGGCAGCCTGAATTTTTGGATTCTCGGATTTTTTCGACGAGGTCGCCCACAGACCTATAAACGTTATTAATCCGTTTACTATTATCAGCTCGTTATCGAAAATATAACCACCCATCAGCTTTGCGGAGTTTGTGCTTAAATAATAGCATATAGCCGGAGATATCAAACAAATAAATGGAACCAGCTTATCGGCCACCTGGCGCTTGCCTAAAAATAAACCAAACGAGTAAAGCCCCAGCAAGGGCCCGTATGTGTAGGATGCGACCTTAAATATAGCATTAACCACCGCTGAATTATTGATACTGTTAAATATCACGATAGTCAGCAGCATGCATCCTGAAAATGCGATATGTACATAATGCCTGGTGCTCACCATTTTTTTGCTGTTTACATCCAGTTTTTTATTAAAGCCAAGAAAATCGACACAAAAAGAAGTAGTAAGCGCCGTTAACGCCGAATCGGTAGTAGCGAAGGTAGCCGCTGTTAAGCCGAGCATAAATACCATGGCCGGCACTATACCGAGATATTTGAGGGCAATGGTGGGGTACAGGTAATCCGTTTTTTCAACGGTAATGCCATACTTGGCAGCGTACATATAAAGCAGCGCGCCTACGCATAAAAAGAAAATATTGATCACCACAAATACAGCGGTGAAGCTGAACATATTCTTTTTCGCTTCGCGGATATTCTTTAAGCTAAGGTTTTTCTGCATTAAATCCTGGTCCAGGCCGGTCATGGCAACGGTGATGAATAATCCCCCTAAAAACGCCTTGCTGAAATGGAATTTACTGGTTAAGAAATCGCTAAAAAAGAAAATTTTGGAGTAACTGCTATTTTTAACAGCTTCGGCGGCCTGGAATATGTCATAGTCGAGGCTGCGGCATATAAAGTAAATCGACAAAAATACGGACGACACCAGGAACAGCGTCTGTAAGCTGTCGGTAATAATGATGGTTTTCAATCCGCCTTTAAACGTGTACGACCATATCAGCACCAAACAAATCAACCCGGTTACTACAAACGGCACATGGTAGCTATCGAAAATAAACTTCTGCAATACAATTACCACCAGGTAAAGCCTGAACGACGATCCGATAATCCTGCTGATTAAAAATATACCGGCAGCTGTTTTATAGCTCCAAACGCCAAGCGCACCCTCAATATAACTGTATATCGATGTAAGCTTTAACCGGTAATAAAGTGGCAGCAAAACCAGTGCTATCACCACAAACCCGGCGGCATTACCCAAAACAAATTGAAAGTATTCAAACTGGTCGCCTGTTACAGCCCCCACTTTGCCCGGAACTGATATGAATGTAACCCCGCTTAATGCAGTACCAATCATCCCAAAGGCCACCAAATACCATTTGGAGTTTCGATTAGCTACGAAGAAGGTATCATTGTCGGATGATTTCCTGGATGTTAACCAGGATATTACAAGCAACACAAGGAAATAGCCGATTATGAATGATAGTAGTACTGCGGGAGACATATTTTTCTTTTAATGTAAAAATCCGGTAGTTCGATTTTTTTTAAAGTTGAATATAATTGTTGCAAAAAGCAAGGTTGTAGATGCACATCTTTATTGTGAGTGATTTTTGTGTTGGCGGAAAGGCGCGCAGGGATATCGCTCTTAAAATTATTCAATGCCACTGGCTTGCACAGGCCTTCGACCTGCGCATTAAAGGCTAACCTTATCTCCGTGGTTAAAACTTCCGCACATCTATCCTAATTACTACATTTGCCTAATGAATTTCTCCTCAAAGTTGTTAGAAGACGCCGTAGCCGAATTTGCCAAACTACCCGGTGTTGGCCAAAAAACCGCGTTACGCCTCGTGTTGCATCTCCTCAACCAGGATGTACAGGATGTTGAGAAATTCAGCGCTACAATAAGCAAGCTGCGCAACGAAATACAGTTTTGTCGCGTTTGCTTAAATATATCCGACTCCGCCGTTTGCGAAATTTGCTCCTCGCATAAGCGCGACCATAGCACCATCTGCGTTGTGGAAGACACCCGCGACGTAATGGCCATTGAAAATACCAACCAATATAACGGCGTGTACCATGTTTTAGGGGGATTGATATCGCCTATGGATGGAATCGGCCCATCGGATTTGCAGATAGACCCACTATTGGAGCGCCTGAAAGAGGGCGAAGCGAAGGAAATCATTTTTGCACTCAGCGCTACCATGGAAGGCGACACCACCATTTTTTACCTCGATAAAAGACTAAAGCCATTCGACATAGCTATCTCCACTATTGCACGCGGCATCGCTTTCGGCGGCGAACTGGAATATGTGGATGAGATTACGCTGGGGCGATCCATAGCTACCCGTGTACCATATATCAACGCCCTGTCGAAATAAAACGAAATATCGTATTTAATTCCGCACACAGCAATTAAACATTATTTCGCCACCACAGAGATTTGCGACCCATAATACGCTGATTGCTTGCGTAAAACTACGGATAATTTACACAAGCCCGTAAAATTTCCACATATCGGCCTACTCCTCCGGCACATGGCATGAGTTTTGGTAATAATTTATCAACTGGACACTATGCGCTCAATTTTTTTTTGCGCCGTTTAATCCTTACACTAATTGGCCTGTCGAAATGAGTATGAAACTATCCGTAATCCTTGTAAGTCACAATTCGCGCATATTGCTTAAGCAGGCAATAGAATCTGTAGTTGATGCCTGCAAAGGCATTGAACATGAAATAATTGTTATCGACAACAATTCAAGCGACCGCTCTATTGAAATGCTGGCAAATAATTTCCAGGGCTTAACTGTTGTCGCCAATGAAACCGACATGGGTATAACCTCTGCTCAAAACCAGGGCATGCAGCAGGCCGCCGGGGAGTATGTTTTATTGCTTGGTGCCGATACCATAACAATTAAGGATTCGGTTGAGAAAATGATTGGCTTCATGGATGAGCATGCCAATGCTGGCGGAATGACCGTAAGGATGCTTAGCCCGGAAGGCCGGTTTATGCCTGAATCAATTCATGGCTTAACAAATACATGGGGGGCGTTTTTAAAGCTTATCGGCTTTGCTAAATATCTTTCAAAAACCCGGCTCTATGACCGTAACCGCAAAGATTGGGTAGAGGAATTCCAGGTTTCGGAAATCGATATCATAAACGGGGCTTGCATGATGCTTCGAAAGTCCGCTTTAAACGAAACAGGGTTGTTTGATAAACGTTTTTTTATGTTTGGCGCAGACATTGATTTATCATACCGCCTGAGGCTGGCGGGGTTTAAAAACTACTACTTTCCCAAAACATATATCATTAAATACGAGCGCCTGGGCCAGGAAAAATTCAGCTGGGACTACGTTAGGTATTACTATGGCGCAATGTTTACCTTCGCCGTGAAATATTTAATAAAGGTGCCCGAAATTAAAGTGAAGGGTATGCCGCAGCTGTTCCCTCCAACGTATGAGATAAAATAATTTTCTGTTGACGGCAAATTTGCGGTTCGCCAGAATCTTAGTAAATTTGATTTGTGGAAGCAGTAATTAATATCGAGTTTGATGATCTACTAAAGGTGGTGAAAAACCTTACGGCAAATCAATTATCCATACTCAAAGCCGAAATTGAAAAGGATTCAAAATCTTCTTCTGCCAGAAAAGACTTTGAAACATTGCTTCTAAATGGTCCAACTTTCTCGAAAGAACAGTTGAATAACATCGAGAATACCAGAACAGCCATAGATCAATGGAGAACAAAATAGTTTTGGTCGATACTTCAATTCTTATTGATTACTTCAGAAAAACCGAAAAATCGAACACCGTTTTGCTAAAGCTATTTCGGCAGGGATATGACTTTTCTATTTCTGCGATAACGGAATATGAAATTTATTCAGGAGCAAACGCATCTCAATTAAATTTCTGGAACGATATCTTAAACAATATTCCATTCATTCCTTTTGATCAATCAGCTGTAAAAACGGCAGTACAAATTAACCAGGCTTTAAAGCAAAAAAGCAAACAAATTGACATTGCTGATCTTTTTATAGCGGCGACCGCCGTATCCAATAATCTTCCCATCGCAACTCTAAATGTTAAACATTTAAAAGAGTTGATCTGCTAACTATTATCGAATAACTTCTCCAAATAACATGACATTCTCAGATAAAGTAATCGTTATAACCGGCGCTTCCTCCGGCATCGGGAAATCTCTTGCCAATGAATTTGCCAAACGGGGCGCCAACCTGGTTTTGGGTGCGCGGCATTTTGTAAATCTTTGCACCGTCACCCAAAAACTCGAACAGGAATACCATATCAAAGCAGTAGCCGTACAGTGTGATGTAACCGTGGAAGAAGACTGTAAAGTTTTGATAAACCAGGCTTTGGTTACTTTCGGTAAAATTGACGTACTGGTAAACAATGCCGGCATCTCCATGCGCGCCTTATTCACGGATGCTGACCTTAAAGTTTTAAAATCGGTAATGGATGTTAACTTTTGGGGAGCGGTGTATTGCACCAAATACGCCATGCCGGAAATTTTGAAAACGCATGGCGTTATAGTAGGCGTTTCTTCCATCGCCGGTTACAAAGGTTTGCCCGGCCGCACGGGCTATTCCGCTTCTAAATTTGCCATGAATGGTTTTTTGGATGCGCTTAGGGTTGAAAATTTAAAAACGAGTGTACATATCCTTACAGCCTGCCCAGGCTTCACCGCATCAAATATCCGCAACACTGCTTTGGATAAAGAAGGTAACGAACAACGAGAAAGCACCCTGAATGAGACTAAAATGATGAGCAGCGAAGAGGTGGCCCGGCGAATTGTAAACGGTGTTGAAAAACGGAAACGAACCCTGGTAATGACGGGCGAAGGAAAGCTAACCGTTTTAATCGGTAAGTTTTTTCCAAAACTGCTGGATAAGCTGGTTTACAATAAACTGGCTAAGGAGCGGAATTCGTTGTTGAGATAAAATCACAATTATCGTGAAGGTTAGATAGCAATTCAAATTGCCGCCTATCTCAAGGTGTTCCAGGGGGAACTCAATTGCCTAAACGGATTTCAAAGCATTACATACAAATATCTAAGATGCAGAGGCGCGGGACGCCATTAAATTGCGATGTTTTACAGGCCCGAAACCCCGCCTGAAATCACAAATTTCATCATATCTGCAGCGCTTTTATCTATCGGTTTTACCTTATCGGCAGAGATAATGATTACCTGCCCGGCAAAAGAATAGGACCATGGAAAATATACCGCCACCTCGCCAGGTAGCCCCAGGGTGGTGAGGTCTTTTTGCGTTACAAACCCTATTTTTTTTACACCAAATTCATTAATCTGTACCAACACAGGCTCGTTGAATTTCTTTTCCTCACCTACAAAAGCTTCGGTTAGATCTTTGATGGACGAGTACAGAAATTTCAACAATGGCAGGCGGTTCAGCCAGCGGTAAAACCAGCGCTTTATCGGGTCGGTAACCACGTTGGTAACCAGGATGCCGGCTACCAGTATGATCACAATAACATTTAAAATGCCCAGGCCGGGAATGTACATCGGCTTGCCGGTTTTGGCATCCGTCCACAAATAATCACTGAGATTGAGTGAACTATCTAATGTTTTTACGGCCCAGAAAATCAGGAAGAATGCAGCACCAAGGGGGACTACGATTAATAGTCCTTTGATAAAGTATCGTAAAAGGGCGCGGAAAAGCTGCTTCATTTATCAATTTATGCCGTAAAAATACGTTCTTTTATTTCATTTTGATAAGCAATATGTGTTATCATACAAATGTTTCTAAGGTGATTGATTTCTACGCTTTACTTATATTTGTAATAAATGAATAAAGGTGTTGGTCCAATTGTTACGATTTCTGATAAGTCGAATGCATTAAAAACAAGCTTTCTGAAGCTAAAGTTAAATTTTGCGCATGTATTTTTTTTTCAGTCCGGCGGTAGTGGGATATCTGTTAATTTCGATATCGATCCAAAAGAATTTTTAAAGTTTGCAAAGAAAGACTTAGAGCAAAGTGATAAAAGGGGCTACATTAACGCAATTACAAATGCTAAACGGGCTATCGACTGTCAGACAGATTTAGTACTCAAATTATTCGGGCTTAATTTTGATAAAGACCTCCCAAATGCTGCTAAACACTTTATTGAGCACAATGGTACAAAGCAGGATGCGAATGAAAAATATAATTTAAAACTTATTGAGGCATTAGGAATTGCGCCCATCATGTTAATATCGAAAGTTCGAAGACTTCGTCATCAACTTGAGCACTATTATCAAATACCTTCAAAAAAAGATGTTAAGGAAGCAATTGAGCTTGCCGAGTTATACATCACTTCTGCGAGATATCGTACCGCAATGGCGTATGAAATAATTGTGACAAACAATGACGAAGACCCTTTTGAGCCTAGTCATTGTTTTAACTTCAATTTTTCAGAGACAGATTCATCAATTGATATTTCAATTTATGAGGAGGCCGACCAGCAAAATTTTAAATTTTTTAATACTGAAGTAGAGTTTTATTACTTCTTAAAAATGGCAATTCTCTATGATGATGAAGATATTTTATCAGATTGTCTAAAAAAACTCTTAGTATATATTCAACATCCTCAGGCAAAATTAAAAATTGATGTAGAGGTTTATTAGCTCCCTTATATTTGAATCATTTATGTGGCTGACTACCGTTAGTTGGCACCCCTACTCATAAAAATACACCCTTTTTACCCTTTGCGAAACATTGGTTAATATTTCATAAGGTATGGTGCCGATTTGATTGGCCAGTTCATTTATACGCTGTTCCTCGTTAAATATTATTACCTCGTCGCCTTCACGGGCATCGATGTTGGTTACATCTATCATGCACATATCCATGGTGATGTTGCCAACGGTAGGCACCAGCTGGCCTTTAACCAGCATTTTGCCTACGCCGTTGCCAAAGGCACGCAGGTAGCCGTCGGCATAGCCGATGCGCACGGTGGCAATTTTACCGTCCTTCGCCAGGCTGCCGCTGCGGCTGTAGCTGATGGTTTCGCCGGCCTTTACTTTTTTTACCTGGGCTATGCTGGTCTTGAGGCTGGCAATAGGCTGCAAGCCGGTGTCGGGTGTTTCCATGCCCATGTCGATGCCGTAAAGACCTATGCCCAACCGCACCATATCATAATGCGCCTGCGGCCAGCGGATGATGCCCGAGGTATTGCTCAGGTGTTTGATTACTTTGTAGCCCAGCGTTTTTTCTATCAGCTTATAAGCTTTTTCGAAGCCTGCAATTTGTTTTTTGGTGAATTCGTCATGCTTTTTATCCTCGCTGGCTACCAAATGCGAAAACACCGATTGCACATGCACGTAGCGGTTTTCTTCCAGCAAATCGCAAAGGGTTTCGATATCCACATTTTCAAAACCGAGGCGGTGCATGCCGGTATCAATTTTGATGTGGATGGGATAATTGAGCACGTTTTTTTCCTGCGCGTATTTAATATAATCGTCGAACAGGCCGAAGCTGTAAATTACCGGCTCCAGGTTAAACTCGGTCAGTTTATCAAATGCCGAGGCCTCGGGGTTCAAAATCATTATCGGCAGACTGATGCCGCTATTCCGCAGCGCCACACCCTCATCTATATAGGCTACGGCAAGGTAATCCACATTGTTATATTCCAGTATGTTGGCTACCTCGAAAGTGCCGCTGCCATAGCTGAAAGCTTTCACCATGGTCATCACCTTTGTCCCCGTTTTTAATTTGGAGCGATAAAAGTTAAGGTTGTTCAGCAGCGCATTCAGGTTAATTTCCAATATGGTTTCGTGCGCCTTTTGTACCAGCGCGCGACTTATTCGCTCAAACTCAAAGCTGCGCGAGCCTTTTATCAGGATGGTTTCGTCACGGAAATTAAGCGTGCGCAAATGCTGCAGCATGGCTGATGTATCGGGGTAAAAGAATTTCTCCACTACGTCAAAATAGTCCTGGTGCTTCAGCAGGGCCTCCCCTACGCCGATGAATTTATCTACCTGCTTCAGCTTTATCAAATCGGCTACCTGCCTGTACAATACATCGGCCTGCAAACCCGACTGGTAAATATCCGACAGCACAACCGTTTTTTTATGATGCTGATTTTGCTGCGTTAAAAAGTTGAGCGCAATTTCCAGCGATTGTAAGTCGGAGTTATAGGTATCATCAATTACCGAGCAGTCGTTTATGCCGGTTTTAAGTTCGAGGCGCATGCTCACGGCGCTTAAACGCTCAATGCGGTCGTCGGCTTCGGCAGGTGTGTAACCCATGGCCAGCATGGTGGCCCAGCAAACGGTAGCGTTTTCAATGTATGCCTCATCAAGGAACGGAATAAGGCATTCTATTTCATTGCCTTTATACATCGCCCTCAAATAGTAGTTTTTGGAGATAGACGTACCGCTGAACACATATAAATCGGCTTGCTTAAATTTAGTGCTCCAGGTAAAATGTTCTTTCGCGTTGATGCAGTCCTGGAAATCGAGCAATTGCTCATAATTATACACCAATAGCCGGCAGTTCTTAAATAGTACCAGCTTTTCGCACACTTTTTGGTCGCGGCTTTCAAAGCCTTCATCATGCGCAGGGCCTATATGGGTCAACACCCCTACCGACGGCTTGATGATGGCTTCCAGCTTATCCATTTCGCCAACGGTGGAGATACCGGCCTCAAAAATCCCCAAATCATTTTTATCGTTTATCAGCCATACCGAAAGCGGCACGCCTATTTGCGAGTTATAGCTCTTGGGGTTACGCACAATGTTTTTATCCGGCGACATCAGCTGGTAAAGCCATTCCTTTACAATAGTTTTGCCGTTGCTGCCGGTAATGCCGATTACCTCCGGGTTAAACCGGCTGCGGTGATAAGCCGCCAGCGTTTGCAGTGCCGCCAGCACATCGTCCACCATTAAAAAATTGGCTTCGGGCGCTTTTATTTCGCTGCCCTGCCTTACCACAAAATTGCGCACACCGGCAGCATAGGCCGAAGCAATAAACTCATGCCCGTTGCGCCTGCCGCTCAGCGCAAAAAATAAAGCGCCTGCCGGGTTGCTGATGCGGCGGCTGTCGGTTAACAACGTATTGATGGTGTAGTCGTTAACGATAGCGCCGGTGGCGTTTAAAATCTGCTGTATTTCGGCGATAGTGTACTGGTTGCTGAGCATGGCACGAATTTGCTTATATTTCTGTAGATAGAAGAATTTTTAGCGATTTTTGGTTTTAATGGA
>Ga0105239_10004657_pt1 | contig 16311 bp, 15 predicted proteins | sample KBSC44metaG_FD_92761 | JGI IMG/M metagenome (GOLD analysis project Ga0105239, IMG submission 92761) | Corn rhizosphere microbial communities from Kellogg Biological Station, Michigan, USA - KBS C4-4 metaG | ecosystem: Host-associated > Plants > Roots > Rhizosphere > Soil | place: Michigan, USA...
AGGCCGCGCTGCTCCTCGCGCTCACGCAGCAGGTTTACCAGTGACTGCTTCTCCCGCAGCTCGGCCAGGAGCACACCGAACGCCTCTGCCAGTTGCCCGATCTCGTCGGGGCCGGCCGTGTCGATAGGGGTTGCGTAATCCCCCTCCGCTGCCCGCCGGGTCGCGGCGACAAGGCCGAGCACGGGGCGGCTGATTCGGTGCGCCATGAGATACGAAAACACGCCCGCCAGCAGCAGTCCGGCCAGTCCCGCGAACAGGATGCGAATCCTCAGATCGCGAAACCCAGCCAGCTCGAGTGCGCGACTTCGGAGCGCGACGAAACCGCCAAGTGGCGTGCCCCCGGCCGAGAGGAGAGCGCCACCCTGTCCCACGTAAGCCTGATCGCCGAGCGACACCTCGGCGCGTGGCAGAGTGGCCTGCGGCATCTCGCCGGCAGCTGGCGGCCCGCGGAGCTCGCTGCTCGCGCGTGAGCCGTACCGCTCGACGAAAGCCGAGAGCGCCGGGTTACGCCCCAGCGTGGACGCCGCAATGCGGGCACGACCGGCAGAATCGAGCGCGAAGAACACCACGTCGCTTGCGGTCACCTGCTTCACCGCGCTCGCGAGCGAGCTGTCGATGGTCCTTGCCGCCATGAGCGAGCCACGCACGACATCAGGGCCGGCGCCGCGGATCGGCACTGCGACCGCCTGAAACAGAATTGAATCACCCGACACGCCGAAGCCGGCGCGGACATCACCCGCGAGAGCGCCCGCGATCAGCGGCGACCGGGCCAGTTGCACTGGCGCGGCCTGCGGCTCGTCGCTCCGCGCGAGCCGCACACCGGACGCATCGGTGATCTGTACGAAGGTGGCGCCGAGCAGGTGAGCCGCCTCCAGCGACTGGTCCAGCATGTCGCCCGGGGCGGGATTCTCGAGCAGTGCGCGGAAATTGGGGTTCTGGACGAAGACGGTGGCGCTCTGCGACAGACTGCGACGATCGCCTTGAAGGAAGGTGACGACCAGCTCGCGGGTCCGCGCAAGGCTGCGGTCGAGCTCGGTGCCTGCAGTGCGGCGGACGGAGAACCACGCGAGCAGGAGGGTGGCCAGCAACACCACGGCGACGACGCCGGCGGTCCCGAGAAAGATCCGCCAGGTTAGGCCGCTAGTACCGCTCGTCGTCGTCACTCGCCGCGTAGTCTTGGCCGAACTTGTTCTTGTGCTGCGATGGCCGGTAGCCGCGGGCGTCGAGCACCGCGTTGAGGCCCGCGAGACCGGTCGCGGGCAAATCCAGCGCCTGGGTGGTCTCGCCGCCGCGCTCGTGCCAGGCGTGGAGCACGTACCGACCCGCGGGAACCGAGGGGATGGTGAAAGAGCCGTCTGCGCCGGGCTGCGTGTAGTACGGGCTGGCCACCGCCACCACGAACGCGCTCATCCGCGAGTGAATGTTGCAGAAGATTGCGTACACGCCCGCCTTCCGGAACTGGTTTTTCGACGACTCGCCCCGCGGAGTCAGGCCGAGATCGAACGGGCCCGGGCTCGAGTTGGAGAAGACGTTGTGTCTAAAAGGGTCCTGGTTCGGAAAGGCAACGACGCTGCCGGCGGGCACCACCCGCACGTGCGGGATAAAGGTCTTGTCGTGCATGGCAATTTCGGACGCGCCTTCGCGAGCCGGACCGATGGCGCCGCCCGAAGACTCAAGGTATATAACAGCGGTTGCGAGGTCCTTGGTCGTCTCACCCTCGCGCTCCTGAATCGTCACCCGCCCGCTCACCGACCCCTGGGCGCTGAGCGCACCCGGAACCAGCATCGCCCACAGGACGACGACCGCAATTTCCGATCTGGCCTGCAGCATGCCCCGCAACGTACTACCCCGCTTGGGTGCGTCAAGCAGGATTGCTGTTCTCACGCTGTCGGCTCTGCTCGGGGGCGTCCCCGCTCTCTCGGCTCAGCAAGCTGATTCTGCAGCGGCAACTCTCGACTCGGCGGCGACCCTTGACTCTCTCGAAGAGCGGCTGCGTCGCGCCGAGGAAGCCATCGAGCTTCTTCGCCGACAACTTGCCACTCAGGCCGCGTCGGAAGTCCGCACCAAGAGCCGCGTCCAGTTCGAGTTCTTCGGTCGCGTCCTCCTCAACACGTTCCACAACAGCGGACGGGGCAACGTCGTGGACGTGCCGCAATTTGTCCTGCCCAGCGCGGGCGCCCCGAGCCGGGAGGGCACGTTCGGCGCGGCGGTGCGACAGTCGCTGGTTGGTGGGGCGATTCACATTGCGAACGTGCTGGGCGGCCAATTCACCGGCGACCTCGCGCTCGATCTTTTTGGTGCCACCTACTCGAATCCATCGCGCACGCTACCGGTCGTTCGCCTCCGCACAGCGCGCGGAATCCTCCAGTGGGACCATGCGAGAATCCTCGTGGGCCAGGAAGACCCGGTGTTCATGGGCGTGAGCCCGGTCAGCCTCGCTTCCATTGGAACGCCGGGCTTCGTGACCGCGGGCAACATCTGGCTCTGGCTCCCGCAGATCCGGGTTGGCGCCGAGGCCGGCGACCAGATGCGAGTCGGCGCGGAGGTCGCTGCGTTGGCGCCGGCGAGTGGTGAGCCGAATACGCTCACGGACCCCGACCCCGCCGACCTGGCCGAGCTTTCGGGCCGGCCCTTTCTTCAGGGCCGGGTGTACCTGCGGTGGGGCGAGCGGGGAACCGGCGGCGAGGTCGGGATTGCCGGTCATCTCGGATGGTTCTCCAACACCGGCACGGCCGGCACCATCATCCCTGGTGAAGGCGAGTTGCTGAACAGCGAGGGGATCGCGCTCGACGCGCGCGTGCCCCTGGCCCGATGGGTCGAGCTGCGTGGCGAGGTGTATAGAGGAAAGCTATTGCGTGGGCTCGGCGGGGGTGGCATCGGCCAGAACTTCGGCGCCGTGGACCCGGTCACCGGCCTGCGGAACATCCTTCTCGATACCGGCGGTTGGGCCCAGCTCAACTTTCGCCCCGGCACCTTCTGGGAGCTCGGGGGCGGGTTCGGTATCGACCAGCCGAGGGCCTCGGACCGACCGGTCCGTCAGCGCAACGTGGCGGTCGAAGGTCATGTGATCGTCCGCCCGGCTGGTCCGCTGTTGCTGGGGATGGAGTACCGCCGGATGGAGACCCGCTACGCCGTCGGGACCTTCGCCGACGACCACCTGAACCTGGCAACCGGCTTCGAATTCTGACTCGCGGCCCGACAGCGGGAAACCGATGCGGGCCCCGCGGCGTTAGCATCGGAACCTGACGGGAGCCGCGATGCCCAGGCCCAGCCTGCTGTTCACATTGTCACTCGTCCTCGCCGTAGCCGTTGCAGCTGTCTCACAGCATGCCGGCGGAGCGCTCGCCCAAACACCGTTGCTCGGCCAGACCCGGATCGGGGTCGGACCCGCTCCATCGTGGCACAATACGAGCTGGCTCAACACCGACCAGCCCGTCACTCTCGAGTCCCTGCGTGGCCGGGTAGTCCTCCTCAACTTCTGGGTGTTCACCTGCTACAACTGCACCAACACGGTGCCTTCGTTGGTGGACCTCGACAGCAAGTATCGCGAGCGCGGCCTCACGATCATCGGCATACACACGCCGGAGTTCCCGCCCTATGCCGGCGAGCACGACAAGGGCAACGTCGCGCGCGCGCTCGAGAAGTACCACATCAAATACCCCAACGCGCAGGACAACGACTCGCGTACCTGGGACTTGTACGGGATTCGCTTCTGGCCCAGCTTCGTGCTCATCGACAAGAAGGGACGCATCCGCTACGAAGGCGCGGGCGAGTTTCACCTTGGGGACGCGACCTATCAGCTCTGGGACGGACGAATTCAAGAGCTGCTGAGCGAACAGTGAGGTTGGATCGGATGAAGACGGTGCTACTCGGCCTGGCGTTAGTCATCGTGGCGGTAAGTCGTACCGCCCAGGCCCAGACCAATGCACAGCCGCTGGCTGTTCGCGCTGAACCTACTGACAGCGCGACTCGCCTTGTGCTGGTCGCGGCGCCGGGGTGGAAGATCAACGCACGAGTGAAACCGGCCCTCGAGCTACCGAGCGGCGCCATTGTGCGTTTCGATGCCCCCCAACTCACAGCCGACTCCGCCTACTTCGCCGAGCCGCCGACAGCTCGGATTCTCGGCCGAGTCGCCACGGTTCGCGGCATGTTGAAGGCCAGCGTCTGCGCTGTGGGCGAACAGGTCTGCCGCGTCGTCACCCTGAAACTCTGACGGACCTCCCGTTCACCGTTCACCGTTCACGCAGTATCTTCTCGGGATGCCAACGCCGGACCACCCGAACCTCACGATCCTCTCGCATCCCCTCATCCAGCACAAACTGACCCTGCTTCGCGACAAACGGACGAGCACGCGCGACTTCAAGCAGCTCGTGAGCGAGATCGCAATGCTCATGGCATACGAGGTCACCAAAGACTTGCCGACCCAACCGGCCGACATCGAGACGCCGCTCGAGCGGATGACCGGCCGCCAAGTCGCCGGGAAGAAGCTCACTCTGGTGCCGATTCTTCGGGCCGGGCTTGGCATGGTGGACGGGGTTGCCCAATTAGTGCCGTCGGCCCGGGTCGGTCACATCGGACTCTCGCGGGACGAGACCACGCTTCGCCCCACCGACTACTATTTCAAGATTCCCGGCGAAGAAGAGGCCCGCGATTTCTTCGTGCTGGATCCCATGCTCGCGACCGGCGGCTCGGGCGTGGCGGCGGTGAAGGCACTCAAGGAAGCCGGCGCGCGTCGTATCCGGTTCCTCTGCCTCGTTGCTGCGCCGGAGGGAGTTCGGGCCATGGAGCGGGTCCATCCCGATGTGCCGGTCTTCGCCGCGGCTCTCGATCGCGGGCTCAACGAGCGCGGCTTCATCCTTCCCGGCCTCGGCGATGCCGGCGATCGCTTGTTCGGAACCCGATAGCGGACGATGGCGGGCATTCGACTGACCTTCTGGGGAGCAGCCGGCCAAGTCACCGGCTCCATGCATCTCTTCGAGGCGGCCGGTGCGCGCGTGCTGCTCGACGGCGGACTGTTCCAGGGCCATCGCGCCGAGGCCCGCGATCTGAATGCGAGCCTGCAGTTCGATCCCCGCCGGATCGATGCAATTGTCCTGAGCCATGCGCACATCGATCACAACGGTCGGCTGCCGCTGCTGGTGGCACGCGGATTCCACGGCCCGATCTACGCGACGCCCGCCACTCGGGATTTGACGGCGGTCATGCTTCTCGATGCCGCGCACATCCAGGAGAAGGACCTGGAGTTCCTCGAGCGGCGCGGGAAGGCTGGGCCGCTCAGCGAGCCGCTCTACACCAAGGCGGACGCGGTCGCGGTCCAGGACCTCATCATCGGCCTGCCGTACCGGCGTCTGCTGCATCTCCGGAAGAACCTGTCGGCCGAGTTCACCGACGCGGGTCACATTCTGGGCTCGGCATCGGTGGACGTGCGGCTGTCCGAGCCGGCACCGCATCGGCTCGTCTTCTCGGGGGACATCGGCCGCAACGGCCTCCCGATCGTCAGGAATCCCGTGCCGCCCGAGGGTCCGATCGACACCCTCATCGTCGAATCGACCTATGCCGACCGGGCCCACGAGTCCGTCGCCGATGCCGAAAAGCGGCTGGGTGAGGTGATCCGGCGGGTAGCTGCGCGGGGTGGCAAGGTACTGGTCCCCGCGTTTGCCTTGGGGCGGGCCCAGGAGCTCATCTACGCGCTCCACCGGCTCTGGAAAGCAGATGCGATACCCGAGATTCCGGTCTATGTGGACAGCCCGCTCGCCGTAAACTTGACGGCGGTGTTTCGCCTTCACCCCGAGATCTTCGATGCCACCGAGCAGCTGATAGGCGATGGCGCGCCGCTCTTCGATTTTCCGCTGGTCCGCTACATCCGCGACGTCGCGGACTCGAAGAAGCTCAATTCGCTGGCCGGCCCCGCAGTGATAGTCGCCGCGTCCGGCATGGCGGAGTCTGGGCGAATCCTGCATCACCTGGCGAACCACGCGGGCGACCACCGCAACTGCATCCTGTTCGTCGGCTTCCAGGCAGAGAACACGTTGGGACGACGGATCCAGGACGGCGCCGAGAAAATCCGGATCTTCGGTCAGGAGTACGAGCGCCGAGCCGAGGTGGTAAGCTTGACCGGCTACTCCGCCCACGCAGACCGAGACGAGCTGCGCGACTGGATACGACGCCTGGGCGGGCCGATTCGACGCGCGTTCGTGGTGCACGGCGAAGGGCCGGCCCTCGAGGCAATGGCCGTTATTCTGAAGGAGGAGGGGGCGCGGGAGGTGATCATCCCGAAGCATGGTGAAAGCTTCGAGCTCTAGCGCCGCCGAAGCGCGGCGCAGCAGGCCTGTGCTCCGGTGGCGCCTGCTCGTTGTAGGCGTGCTCGTGATGGTCGGCTTGGTCTACACGGTGTGTTTTGTGCTGGTCCTCGCGGTCTCCCAGCTGGATGAGCGGCAGAACGCCGATGCGATCGTGGTACTGGGCGCGGCTCAGTACAATGGATGGCCCTCTCCAGTGCTTCGCGCCCGGCTGGACCACGCGCTCGTTTTATACCGCGAGCGACTCGCGCCCACCATTCTCGTAACCGGCGGCGTCGGGCGACGCGACAAGGAGAGTGAAGCCACCGTCGCGCGCCGTTACCTGCTCTCCCACGACGTGCCTGACTCTGCCGTGATTGTCCAGCCCCAGGGCCGTTCCACCCATGCCTCTATCACCGCCGTTGCCGGCTGGCTCGCGACCCAGGGCCGTCACAGCGCCATCCTGGTAAGCGATCCGTTCCACATGTTCCGACTTCGGCTCGAGGCTCGACGCACCGGCCTTACCGCGTACACTTCGCCTACCGAGACCAGTCCGATCTCGGACAACCCGGTGCTCGAGCTCGAGTATGTAGCCGCGGAAGCCGTGAAGGTCCCGGTCGCCTGGGCACGAGGCCTCGAGTTGTTCCACTGACTCCCCCTTTCTCCCTTTCCCCCTTCCCGGTTCCCATGGCTCTCGTCTCCTCCCGTCGCATCTACACCGGCCGAATCCTGAATCTCGATGTCGACACCGTCCGCTTTCCCGATGGGTCGGTGGGCGATCTGGAGATGATCCGACATCCCGGCGCTGCGGCCGTGGTCCCCTTCGTGGACGATCCTCGGATGGGCGACCCCGAAGTGCTCATGATCCATCAGTTCCGCCACGCAGCCGACCGCTTTGTGTGGGAGGTGCCGGCCGGCCGGCTCGATCAGGGCGAGGAACCCGAGGCTTGCGCCAGGAGAGAGCTCGAAGAGGAAGCCGGCGTAGTCGCCGGTGCCCTCGAGCGCCTGACCACCATCTTCACAACACCCGGCTTCACCGACGAGCGCATCCATCTGTTTCTCGCCACCGGACTCAGACCCGGCGCTACCCGCCGTGAGGCGGACGAGTTCGTGGAGGTTCGTCAAATCCGCTGGTCGAACGTCATGCAGCTTGCGGAGCGTGGTGAGATCGCCGACGGCAAGACCCTGGTCTCGCTGCTCTTCATCGAGGCTTTCCGGCGTCGACCGTAGCGGCGCGCCGAGCGCACCTCGTATCTTTCGGGAGAATGCCGCTCCAGACGATTGACACGTTGCTCCGCTCGCTGAAGCGGGGTGACGTTGTCCCTGCCTACTACTTCTACGGCACCGAGGATCTCCTCAAGGAAGAGGCGATCCGGAGTCTCCTGGACCAGGTGCTGGAGCCGGGGCTTCGCGACTTCAATCTCGACCAGCGCTCCGCCGCCCAGGCCGATCCCGAAGAGGTCTATGCCCTCTGCCGCACGCCGGCCATGATGGCGGAGCGGCGCGTCGTCATCCTGCGCGACGTGGAGGCCTGGAAACGGAAGACCAAGGCCCGCAGCGTCGCTCTCGATTATCTCGCCAAGCCGTCCCCCGATACGGTTCTCGTGCTGGTACAGGGTGCGGCCGACGAGAAGGAAGACAAGGAGTTGGCCCGACTGACCGTGACCGTACACTGCGAGCCGCTTCCTCCGGAGCGCGCGGCACGCTGGGCCCTGCGCCGCGCCAAGCAGCTTGGCGTCGAGGTGGAACCCGCAGCCGCCGACCTGCTGGTGCGCACGGTGGGTGTGAGCCTAGGTGCGCTGGCAACCGAGGTTGAGAAGCTGGCCGCTGCCGGCGACGAGCTGCCCATCTCGGAAGAACGCGTGGCCGCATTGGTCGGCATCCGGCACGGCGAGACCATGTTCGACTGGCGCAATGCCGTTTTTGATGGCGATGCCGCGCGCGCCGCGGGCATGGTGGGCGACGTGCTCGAGCAAGCAGGAGTCAGCGGAGTGAAGCTACTTACGCTGATCGGAGCGACCCTGATCGGTATCGGCGCCACTCGCGACGCTTATGACCGGAACGTCCGAGGTCCACGCCTCGAGAATGCCGCCTTTCAGCTGATGCTTCGCGCCCGGCCCTCGGCGCTGGCCGGGATCAGCTACAAAGCCGAAGCGCAACGGTGGGCGCGATGGGCGGCCAACTGGCCGCTCGACCGCGTGCGGGCCGCGCTGCGTCAGAGTGTCATCGCAGACACCGCGCTCAAGAACACGACTGTCTCCGACGAACGCGGTGTCCTGCTCGATCTGGTGTATGGCGTCGCCCTTCCGGCGACGGAGATGGCATGAACGGTCGCGTTGCTCGCGTCGCCCTGGTGATTTGCCTACTCCCGCTCTGTCGGCCCGGGCTGCTTGCCGGTCAGACCGACGCCCGCCTGGCGCAGGGTGTTCGATTGGCCCAGGAAGGCCTGGGAGACTCGGCCCGAGGCCTGGTTCAGCGGGTAGTGGATGCCACCAATCCGACCGATACTCTGTTTCCGCAGGCGCTCTACACCCGTGCCGTGGTGGGGGCAAATCCCCAGGACATGCGCCGTGACCTTCAGCGGGTCGCCGTGGAATATCCCAACTCGAGTTGGGCAGATGACGCGCTTTTCCGTCTTGCCCAGCTCGATTATGCGACCCGCGACCTGGATGGCGCGTCGCGTGACCTCGAGCGGCTTCGGCTCGATTACGCAAGCTCGCCCCTTTACGCCCAGGCCTCCTATTGGGCGGCGCGCGTCTACTTCGATCTTCGTAAGCCTTCCTCTGCTTGCCGCTGGGTCGCGGAAGGCACATCCCGCGTCGGCAACGATCTAGAGTTGCGTAACCAGCTCGGCGACTACAACCAGCGGTGCGCTGGGGTCACCCTCGACACCGCTTCGGCCGATACGACAGCCAAGCTAGCGGCGGCGACGGCTGCCGGAGGTGATACGAGCAGCGTTACTGCCCCTACCGCCCGCATGGACACCTCGCGCACCGCGCACAGTGATTCGGCACCCGCCAAGCCGGTCTTCCGTATCCAGGTGGCTGCCGTCAATACCCGCGCGGCGGCGGACAGCATCGCCATGCGGACCAAGGCCGCGGGCTTCGAATCGATCGTCGCCTCGGAGAAGGGGTTGTTCAAGGTGCGGGTTGGGCGGTATGCAACCCGCGCGGATGCCCAGGCTGCCTTGCCGGGCGTGCGCGCCAAAGTGGGTGGACAGCCCTTCATCGTGGCGGCATCGTGACCGGGCGCGTGGCTGAAGGATCGACGCCACTCCTCCAGCAGTACCGGGAGATCAAGGCGCGCCACCCGGACGCGATCCTTTTCTTCCGGATGGGCGATTTCTACGAAATGTTTTTCGACGACGCCCAGCTCGGTGCCCGCTTGCTCAACATTACGCTCACCTCCCGAGGCGACGGCGTTCCGCTTGCTGGAGTTCCGGTCAAGGCTGCGGCGGATTACCTCAAGCAGCTGGTTGCCGCGGGGCAACGGGTGGCCATCTGCGAGCAAGTCGAGGACCCCCGGCTCGCCAAAGGCCTGGTGCGTCGTGAAGTAGTCGAGACCGTGACGCCCGGGGCGCTGTTGGCAGACGGTTGGCTGCCCGGGAGTCGCAATAACTGGATCGTCGCGGTTGCCGGCGGGCGTGGGACCGGAGACGCTGGTCTCGCCGCGATCGATCTCAGCACCGGCGAATTCGTGCTCGAGACGGCCGACGACGACGCGCTGGATGAGGCTTTGTCCCGCCTCAATCCCGCCGAGCTGGTGATGCCGGCGGGAGCGGGCGATTCGCCGGGCCCCGCGGCAGGCCAGCGGCTCATGACCCTGCGCGAGCCGTGGGAGTTCGACCCCGATCTCGCGCGAGAAGAGCTGACTCGCCGCCTCGAGGTCGCCTCGCTGGATGGGCTCGGTGTGGAACCGGCCGACGCCCGGGCAGTGGGTGCCGCGGGAGCCCTGCTCCGCTATCTCGGCGAGCTCCAGCCGGGCGGCGTCCCGCACCTCGCTCGCCCAACCGTCCGTCGGAGCGACGCTCATCTCTGGATCGACGAGATGACCCGACGCAACCTCGAGCTGGTCGAGCCGCTCCGGGCGGGTATGCGGGGCGCGACCTTGCTCGAGACCATTGATCAGAGCCTCACGCCGATGGGCGCCCGCCTGCTTCGAGGCTGGCTGCTCTCGCCGCTTCGCGACCCTGCCGCCATCGGCCGGCGGCTCGACGCGGTTCAGGCCATGGTGGAGGACAGCCGTGGACGCGGGCGGCTCCGGGAAGCGTTGGACGGCGTCCGCGATCTCGAGCGGCTCGCCGGAAGGGCGGCTGCCGGGCGGGCGACACCGCGAGAGGCCGCCGCCCTGCGCGATTCGTTCGGCCGGCTCCCGGATGTGTTGGAATCGCTTGCTACCTTGTCGGGCCGGGATCGGAGCGCCGCCCTTGGCGAGGTCGAAAACGGGTTCGATCTCCTGACCGATCTCACCCAGGCGCTGGGCGATGCGCTCACCGACCGGCCGCCCGCCCTGCTTGCCGACGGTGGCGTCATTCGCCCGGGCTACGATGCCGAGCTCGACGAGCTGCGGGATCTCCGCGACGGCGGAAAGCAGTACATCGCCACCCTGCAGCAGCGCGAGCGCGAGCGCACCGGCATCCCGTCGCTCAAGGTGGGGTTCAACAAGGTCTTCGGCTACTACCTCGAGATCACCAACGCCCACGCGACCAAGGTTCCTTCGGACTACGAGCGTCGGCAAACGCTCGCCAGCGCCGAGCGCTACGTAACGCCGGAGCTCAAGGCCTACGAGGCCAAAGTGCTCGGCGCCGAAGAGCGCATCGGTGTCCGAGAGGCAGAGCTGTTCGCGGCAGTACGGACCCAGGTTGGCAACGCGATCGACCGAATCCAGCGCACTGCACGGGCCCTTGCCCAACTCGACGTCTGGAGCGCCCTGGGTGAAGTGGCGGTGCAGCACCGCTACGTGCGCCCAGACGTGGACGACGGCTTCGGCCTCACGCTCCGGCAGAGCCGCCACCCGGTGATCGAGCGTCTCATCCCCCGGGAGCAGTTCATCCCCAACGACGTGCGATTTGCCGAGGTGGAGCGGGTTCTGCTGGTCACCGGTCCCAACATGGCGGGCAAGTCCACCATCCTCCGCCAGATCGGCCTTTGCGTGGTGCTCGCTCAGATGGGAAGCTTCGTCCCCGCCGAAGCCGCCCGGATCGGGGCGGTGGACCGTCTCTTTACCCGCGTGGGTGCCAGCGACAACCTGGCCCGCGGCCAATCCACGTTCATGGTCGAGATGAGCGAGACCAGCGCGATCCTGCACAATGCGACGGCTCGAAGCCTAGTCCTGCTCGACGAGATCGGCCGGGGTACGTCCACCTACGACGGAGTGGCGATCGCCTGGGCGGTGACGGAGCACCTTCATGACACAATCGGGTGCAAGACGATGTTTGCCACCCACTATCACGAGCTCATGCAGCTGCCGGAGGAGCTCGAGCACGCCCGCAACCTGAACGTGGCCGTTCGCGAGACCGGCGATACGGTAGTGTTCCTGCACCGGCTCGAGCCAGGAGGGACCGACCGGTCGTACGGCATCCACGTCGCGGGCCGGGCCGGGCTGCCTACTCAGGTGGTAGCCCGGGCGAGGGAAGTGCTGGCCACGCTCGAGGGAGATCACCGGGTAGTCCCGGGCTCTCCGGCGCCACCCTCCGATCCGGGGCAGCTTACTCTTTTCGCCGCGGAGGGGGGACCGCACCCACTGATGGAAGAGATCCGGGGACTCGATCTCGACGCGATGACCCCGCTCGAGGCGTTGAATCGGCTGGCGGACCTGCAGCGACGGGCGGAAGGACGATGATGACCGGGCGGGCGTCTTCCATTGTCCTGGCGATGGTGCTCGTGCTGCCGGGCCGGTGCGCCCACTCCGACGACGCGACGGTCAGGCTTCCCACGGAGCGCCCGGGGTCGGCGCCGCCCGCCGAGGGGCCGCCGGTCGCGCTCAACGCGGAGTCGCCGGTCGGATTCCCGCCCGCTTTGCTCGCGCAGGGCGTCGAGGGCATCGTGGTGCTTCATCTATTTGTAGACGCGAACGGCGCAGCCGTACCCGAATCGACCCGCGTGGCTGAGTCGAGCGGTTATCCAGCGCTCGACTCGGCGGCGCTGGCCGCGGTTCCTCAGCTCCATTACGCGCCGGCCATGCGCAGCGGTACCCCCGTCGCGACGGCGTTCCTGCAGCCGATTCAGTTCCGGAACCCGCAGGGGAGAAAGTAGGAGTATGCAGCACCCCCAGCATCTGACACCGTACGAATCGGTGCTCGATACCATCGGGTGGACCCCGCTGATCCGCCTGGCGCGGATCGGCGCCGGGGTGCGGACCCCCATTTACGCGAAGGGCGAGCACAAGAACCCGGGTGGCTCCGTAAAAGACCGAATCGGTATTGCAATCATCGAAGCGGCGGAGGCGAACGGCCGATTGAAGCCCGGCGGGACCATCGTGGAAGCGACCAGCGGGAATACCGGAATCGGGTTGGCCATGGCCGCTGCGATCAAGGGTTATCGCTGCGTGTTCACCATGCCCGACAAGATGTCCCAGGAAAAAGTGCGGATGCTCAAAGCCTATGGAGCGGAAGTTGTGGTGACACCCACCGCCGTTCCACCGGAGCATCCGGACCACTATCGGGCCAAGGCCCAGCAGATCGTGCGGGAAACGCCCGGCGCGATCCTCGCTGATCAGTACTTCAATCCGGTCAATCCCGAGGTCCACTACCAGACCACAGGTCCGGAGCTCTGGGCCCAGACTGCTGGCAAGATCACGCACCTCGTGGTGGCCGCGGGCACGGGCGGGACGGTGAGCGGGGCCGCCAAGTTCCTGAAAGAGAAAGACTCGAAGATCAGAGTGGTTTCCGGCGATCCTGAGGGATCGGTGTACGCCGGCTACGCTCGGAGCGGGGAGATCTCGGGTGGCGCTCCCTACAAGGTTGAAGGCATCGGCGGCGACGCGATCCCGGCGAACATCTGGTTCGACTACATCGACGAGTTTCGGACCGTCAACGATCGAACCGCCATGCTCATGACCCGCCGCCTCGCGCGCGAAGAGGGGATCCTGGTGGGCAGCTCATCGGGGGTGAACGTGGCTTTGGCGCTGGACGTCGCACGGGAGATCGACGATCCGGCCGCCATGGTCGTCACCGTTCTCTGCGACACCGGCGAGCGCTACCTCTCGAAGGTGTTCAACGACGAATGGATGCGGGAGAATCAAATGCTGGACTCCCCCCGCGTCACGGTGGAACAGCTGCTCAGCCGCCGGCCCTCGGGAGCGCCGCCGCTCGTGAGCGTCGCCCCCGCCGCCATGGTGCGGCAGGCGCTCGGTCTCATGAACACCTGGGACGTGAGTCAGATTCCGGTGGTGGATGGCGACGAAGCCATCGGCACCCTGCTCGAAAGCACCTTGATGACTCGGGCGCTGTCACAGCCCGCCCTGCTCGATCGGCCGGTGCGAGAAGTGATGGATCCTCCCCTCCCCATCGTAGACTCCCATTTCCCCACCGACCGGTTGGGGGCGATGCTGACCCGGGAAAGCCCCGCCGCGTTGGTCCGGAAGGAGGGAAAGCTGGTCGGCATCGTGAGCCGATACGACGTCCTCCAGCAGCTCATCGGGGCCAGGTAGCGACGTGACGCGGATCACCCTTCTCACCGGCGGCACATCCACTGAACGCGATGTCGCCCTGGCATCGGCCGCGCAGGTGATTGTGGCACTCAGGTCCCGCGGCCATGAAGTCTCGGTCGTCGACACCGCCAAGGGTTACATCCCCCAGAGCGAAGAACCCTCCCTGATCGCGGGTACCGTGGGTCGGGAGCCACCCCCCTTGGCCGACCTGCGGACCTTGGAACGGGGCCTGCTGCTGTCGGGTCTGGGCAACATCCCGGTGGTGCGTAACGCCGACGTCCTCTTTCTCGCCCTCCATGGGGGACGGGGTGAAGACGGCACCCTTCAGGCGTTGCTCGAGATCGTCGGGGTACCGTATACCGGCAGCGGTCGGCTGGGCAGTGCGATGGCCATGGATAAGGACGTCTCCAAACGGCTGTTCCGCCTCGCCGGAGTCCCCACCGCCGACTGGTTCATGGCTCCTATCTCCGCCGCCGAGGCGGGGAACCGCCTCGGCTGGCCCATCGTAGTGAAGCCGTCCAAGCAGGGATCTACCGTGGGGTTGTCGGTCGTTAAAAAGGAAAGCGAGTTCGAGGCGGCGATTGCGCTCGCTCGCCAATATGACGATGAGGTGATGGTGGAGCAGTTCGTGCCCGGCAGGGAATTGACGGTCGGGGTCCTCGAGGGCAAGGCCTTGGCCGTGGGAGAGATCATCCCACGGCACGAAATTTTCGACTATGAGTGCAAATACACGCCCGGCATGTCCCAGGAGATCTTTCCGGCTGACCTCCCGGCGTCAGTGGCAGCGGAGTGCGGCAGGCTCAGCCTGCTCGCTCACCACGCTCTCAAGCTCGGGGGCTATTCGCGGGTAGACTTTCGCTTGACACCGCGCGGTGAAATCCTCTGTTTAGAGGTGAACACGCTGCCCGGCATGACGGCGACAAGCCTTCTCCCCCAGTCCGCCCGAGCCGCCGGCATTGAATTCCCCGAGTTGTGCGACCGGATCTGCCGGATCAGCCGGTCTGCCCGGCCGACGTAATGACAAGGTCAGATAGGAGTTAGGGGCGTCGGCACGATGAATTCCCCTCCGTATCCCCGAATCACGCCCTGGGTGGGCCGGCTGATCATCGCAAACGCGGTGATCCTCCTTCTTTCCCTCACGCTGTTTACCTCGCCGGCGCTCGTCGCTCGGCTGGCGTTCGATCCGGTGCACGCCTTGGCCCGGCCGTGGACGTTCCTGACCTACATGTTCGTGCACGGCGGACTGCTGCATCTCCTCGGAAACATGCTCATGCTCTTCGTTTTCGGGTCTGCGGTCGAGACTCGCATGGGCAGCCGCTCTTTCATCTTTTATTACCTGTTCTGCGGGGCCGGCGCCGCCCTCTTCGCACTGGGATTGTCGGGATTCATGGGAGTGAGTCCCTTCTACGGCGCTTCCGGCGCCGTCCTCGGCCTCGGCATGGCCTACGCGATGTTCTGGCCCGACGCCGAGTTGATTCTATTCCCCTTCCCGATCCCGGTGCGGGCCCGGGTTCTGGTCGCGGTGTTGGCCGGGGTCGACGTCTTCTTGGCGATTCTGTACCGGAATCAGACCGATGGGATCGCCCACCTGGCGCACATCGGCGGATTGATCGCTGGATATCTGTACTTCCGAGTTCAAACCCTGTCTCACCGAACCTCGACCACCACCGCCCGCCCGGTCGAGCGGGTCGTCATGGTACAGTCCAGTGTTCCCGAGTCGAGCCGGCCGGCGCCGGCGTCTCCTGTCCGCCGGCGTCGCCTCGACGCCGATCCCGTTGCAGCGGAAGTCGATCGAGTGCTGGACAAGATCAGCGCTCAGGGCTTGAGCAGCCTCACTGCGGCCGAGCGGCGTTTTCTCGATGAAGTGGCCCGCCAGAAGAAGCAGGAGCACTAAGGCGGAGATCCGCAGGCTTTGGTCCGTAGCACAACCACCCGACCATCCGTCTTGAAGTCCTCCCCGCTCGAGTTACGCCCCGCCCGCGGGCAGCCCGGGATCCGGACGTAGCCCTCCCGTATCGCACACCCTCCCGCTTCGAGCTCGCGAGACAACAACTTTCTCTCGTTGTCGATCGAGGACGCCATTCGGTGGGTAATTCTGGGCTTGGCCAGGGTGACGTAGACACCTATGTCTTCGTTGGCCGCCGCTACCCACACGGTCTCACCGGAATCCACGGCCCAGACCCGCACATGGTGACGCTCGCGTGCGTTCAGGCCTTGCCGCTCGAACGCGAGGTCTTCGGTCCGGCCAAACAGCCGTTGGGGACTGACTGGCCCGTGGGTGTCGGACCTACCGAACACGACGGCGCTGGCCGCACCAACTCGACTGCGAAACCCTCCCGGCGATGCCTCCACCCATGCTGCCGCGGCAAATGCGCGCTCGAGG
>Ga0105239_10004660_pt1 | contig 16303 bp, 11 predicted proteins | sample KBSC44metaG_FD_92761 | JGI IMG/M metagenome (GOLD analysis project Ga0105239, IMG submission 92761) | Corn rhizosphere microbial communities from Kellogg Biological Station, Michigan, USA - KBS C4-4 metaG | ecosystem: Host-associated > Plants > Roots > Rhizosphere > Soil | place: Michigan, USA...
CATGGAAACCTGATGAATACACTAGTAAATGTGTATATAAAACAGAACGGCGTACATAGATTTGACAGAAGACAGAAACCTCAATGCTCGATTTGATTGAATGACTTTTCCACGCTAGTTTTGCCACCAACATTCCGGTTGTCACGGACCCTCGACCCACTTATCCGATTAGGATAGTAGGCACGTGACTCGCCTATGACAAGACTTATCCTTATCTGTCAACGCCACTACTCTACCTTTTAGATAGTCCTTCGTACTACAATTTGATCAATTCACGCTCCTATCCGTGCCATATTGTAGTACCTCATCAAATTCGCCTTGCTGTCAGGGACGGGGGCAATGAATCTATAGAGGAAGGACGTCGGACTAGCTAATATCTATATTACTATCGACGAAGAGTCAACCCATGCGGATCTCAAGGAGCCCATATGCGTCGAGCAGACTACACTGTGGCCTTGGCGCCCCTTAGTACTGTATCCTTGTCACTCCTGACACTTGCTCTCTATCGTTTGGATAGAACAGCAACGCTTTTTGAGATCCGAATTCGCTGCTCAGAGAAAGACCAAACCGTTTGGCTTTGGCACTCTCTCTGCGCCCGATTGGCTCACTACAAACCAAAAAACCCTTACCCAAGACTTATGACAAAGTCACCTTACCTCTAACGATCGATCCCCACGATTCCTCCTCCTCCTGACGAACCGACTGCTAGCGTTGGACCCAGAAAAGGTGGAATCACTCGTCGGATCAACTAGTAAGACCTACCATAAGTCTTTACGGTAATTTCCTCGCAGTGGTTCCCTTGCCGCGTGTAAAAGGTTCCTAGAGTCGTAAGCCAAAGCGAACTGGCGCAGTTCTCCGCAGTGATACAAGTCAGACACACTGTGGATACCTCATAGCTGCCCCAGGACCTTCTGGAAACCCACTAGCCGACGCACCGCCGCTAAGCAAGCGAACTCGTCGCAAAGGCAAAAACAAAGCTACTACGGATCCGGATCTAGACCCACTCACAGATCAAGATGTCGACCCTACGACCTTTGTGGCTATTCCTCCACTTACCGCGCCCGAGGACTACTACTGCGAATGATCCATTTGAGAGCAATTCTCAATCTCAAACTCGGTCCCAGACTATCTCGCAACGACTATAGATGTCTATAGAGGGTGAAGACAGTATTCGACCACCTCAAACCCTAGGTCATTTTCCTAGTTTACGAGAACTTGTGACTTGATCGAGAAAGTCTATTTTCTCGCAGGCTGCAAAATATAAGGCGCCAAATCTTGAGGTCTTGCTCCACTGTTCAGCTACCCTTGCTTCATCGCGGAAGGCTCAACAAAATGTAAGTTAGGTCCAGTTTCGAGGTGATTATGATCAATAACCTGGACCAGCCACGCGACTTGGCTCATTGATGAATCAAAGCATCCTTGAGCACGAGACGAAGACTTGAATGTCCCATTAACTCCTACCCAGTCGGAATTGTCAGAGAGGGGAACCTTGGGGATATGCTAATTGAAGAATTAATGGAAGATGGCAACGTGGGGAAGTAGACAGTGCTTCCAAGTCTCTTTCAACTTTCTAAAAGCATCTATCAAAATTATCCACTGAGTGACGTGAGCGATGGTGGCCCGCACATTCCTGCAAAAGAATTCGGTGAAAAAAATTGGCATGCAGACCAGTAGGATAGTACCCATGTTCACATGGACCATGGCAAGGCTTGATCAGACATCTAAAGGCAGAGTTAGAGTGGCGCATCGCATCGGTACTCAACGTTGGCTCCATCGTGGCATCGCCCATGATTACTCTTTCGCTCCAAATTATAGATGGAGAGAACCGATTTCGAGAACTGCTCACTGCTGGGCACTGGTTCACTGAATGGTGCACAAGGTACGCCATAGGTCCAAAACGAGCTGCGGCGAGGGTCGTTGAGTTTTGATGAAACAAATTTAATCGAAGAACATTAATCTACGCAGATGAGCAAAACTTGCACTCGCGACGCGCTTTTGCGCTGGCATTGACGGCAAGAGGAGCATATCCCACGATTTCGGAGTAGGATCCTAGTATGGAACTTCGTAAACATCACATTTTCTGCCAGTAGACCTTCTTTTGAGGCATGCTGGTTGCAAGTCACTAATTTGATCTCACGAACGCTATGATTCACCAATTGCACATATATGAGCCATTGTATCATGCAGGCTAAATCCAGTACATGGATTCGCTTGCAGGTTACCTGGGTAGGCAACCAATACGAACTTTTTGCTTCCAACTTGAAGGCATAGCCAGATGAAATGAGGTGGATTGTACTATAGTAGTTGTGCGCCATGGACCATCCTCGTCTCCGAGCCATCGGCAAGGGAGGAGCCCATTCTCCAGCCGATCTTCTAGCCCAATCTGTGGGAAACGAGAGACGAGGTTGGGGGATTCGAAATCATCTCCGAAGGTGAACGTTCATGTCCTTAATTAGGTAACAATGACCCGACTCGGAGTCGAGGGGTTGACGGACTCCACCTTTTATGAGGCCAATGCTAGTGGTTGTCCCACTTTGAGCTCTTGAAGTCTTGCCAACACTCCTTAGTTCCACCCAAAACATAATTAGTGCCCCCGCAACTCGTAGATCCTTTGTGGAGTTAATTTTCTAGAATATTCGCGGCTCAACGGGAGTAACGTTGATGCATTGATTGCCTTCTGGCATCGCGGGATCGGGGGCACTCCTCTCAGCATGGCTTAGCGGCCGAAATCGTGTCAACCTGGTGATTTCGATTCCTGGCAAATTTGATAGAAGAACTTTGGTTTCGTAGCATGATCATGGTGGTATTGAGTATTCTAGCACTTACCATTCAAGTCTTGCTCGATTCAATGTCAGCTCAGCAACTCCGCAAGATCTCTGACTCGTCGGGAGGGGAGGAGAGTAACCCGTTTGAGCTGTTAATGCATGATTCCAAACCATGCATTGCGATTTGTACTCCGGAGCCTAGTATAGCGGAGTCACGACGACGTATAGAGTACATGTACTCCGCTGAGGAACTTCAGGTGAGGGTGTATCAGCCTTGCCAAGTTTCACGTGAGCCAATAGCATTATGGACTCTGCCGTTAGCCAGGCCGCGGGCCGAGGATTATGGACGAAGTTTGTGAGATCGTTGAAGTCATACCACTACAAATACAAGCGAAGGGGATGCCCAGGGGGTCCGGAAAAGATGTATGTAGGAGCGTGGTTGAAAGTGGAGGATCAGTCATACACAAAGAATGCAATCTCAAGCCATTGTTTTGCGAGAAGTGGAGGGTCCAAAGGGACAGGTGTACTATCCCTTGGAGAAAGTGGTCATCGATGTACCTTCTCCTCAAGGCAGCGAGCTGCTTGTGAGGATATCAGCAGCGGCCTTCAACCACCGAGACTTGTTTTCGCGAAAAAACCTGTATCCGAAGATAACATTTGGTGTTCCTATTTGCTGCGACGGATCAGGCGTTGTGATTCAAGTGGGAGGCAGGGCTTCGCAGACGTGGTTAAATCGCCGTGTTATCATCAACCCGGGCAGAGGATGGGATCGCGACCCGGACTTTCCCGAGTCCCCTAGCGGATATGCAACGCTGGGTGCCAGTCCCGCGGGGACTGGGACGTTGCAACATTACATGCTTGTGGACGAGAAGGACGTGTTGCTTACGCCGGATCATCTCTCGGACGTGGAAGCGGCGGCATTGCCAGCTGTTGGGCTGACCGCTTGGAGAGCTGTTGTAATTAAATCAAGGAATGTTGTACCAGGAAGAAACATTTTGATTACTGGGATTGGTGGTGGCGTGGCTTTGATGGCGATGAGCTTTGCGCTCGCTGCTGGCTGTGCAGTTTATGTGACATCAAGCAATGAGGAGAAATTGCGGCGAGCAAAGGAGTTGGGGGCCTCCGCCGGGGTGAACTACAAGAACCCTGGCTGGGAAGAGGAGCTGCTCGCCATGCTTCCACCGCAAAGGAACAAGTTCGATGCTATCCTGGATGGAGCAGGTGGTGATATCATGAAAAGAGCCGTGAGATTGTTGAAGCCTGCCGGTGTGGTAGTGTCTTATGGCATGACACTGGGCCCTTCCACGTCGTACCCTATGAAGGCAGAGATGCATCTACTGGATCTGGTGAGTGCCTCAATGGGATCAAGAAAGGAATTTGCAGACTTGATGGACTGTATCCGCGTTCACAAGATCAAGCCTGTAATATCAAGGGTCTTAAATGGTCTGGATGACCTTGCGCAGATTGAAAGTCTATTTGACGAGTTGCAGAGGGGCTCGCAGTTTGGCAAGCTGGTGGTTAGAATGGACCACAAGGCATCCAGAAGTAGACTTTGACAGCACCGAAATGGACGTGTACATGACCCATTATCTCAAAGGCTCTCTCATGCAGATACTCCATACCTTGATCTTCAAGATTTGCATATTTGAGTCAAGCAAGGTCATTGGTGATCGCGTGTGCTTCTACCAATAGAAGTCACTCGTTAGATGTACCTCAACAGAATGGCTGTGAACCTTGGGTGGCCTTCGCCTCTGATGTGTGGAGCAGGCCACCTTGAGCTCAGCGTGGGTAGTGCAGCAAAGAGCGCCTTGCCTGCAGAGACGATAGCTCCAGACACACGAAATCGAATTCCATCTTCATTTGAATTTACATTTGACGATTCAAGAGAGAAGCTGAATGACCTCAGATTGCTGACTGTCATCATGATCCACACCACGTGATCATGAAAGGTTGAGCTGTTCCAATTAACAGTGCCTGCAATTGAGCATTTGAGTAGCAGGGTGTCTTTTATAAGCGATCCGAGCGAGCCGATGAATCACGGCTGCGTTATACGCTCAGAGTGTACAATAGTGGAGACGAAACACTGTGGAATGTAGCAATGCTGGACGAAGAGCAAACAATTCTCTTCTTCGGTCACTCAGCCTCATTGTCCACGAGTCCACGTGTCCGCGAGCCCGCGAGTGCCCAAACATCTCGACGAGTGATACGGGGATTAGGTCAGATTGTGTGTATTGGAGTTGCGAAGGAAGTCCTGAATTGGCCAATAGCAACGCCAAATGGGATATCACTGATCGGATGTTGTGACAGGTGATTCATCATATTAAGGTAGGCGTGGCGTTTGAGTAAGTCGAAGGCGGGGTGGCAATGTCCTTGGAGGGTCTGTGGATGAGGATTAATAGGATTGTTTTTTTGAGAAGATTGGGAATCAGATCTCAGAAGGAACCATGATTGGCTACTTCTGACACATGTGAAGATAATATTAAATGCCACCAGAACCTACCTAGGCAGGGAAAAGGGTGGAAAGGTAAAATGGTGGAAGCAGCCGAGGGCCTTGAGTCTTGTACTTACAACTAACCCTCAGGGAGGTTAGGGGGTTGACTTCCCTCCACTGTGGTCCTGTGGCTGATACCTTTGTCAGGTGGAAAAGAAGAAAGAAAAGCCCAAAAAGACTTTAGGTTTAAGACTACAGAAAGCCTACCGCTAAAATCCTGAAGCGTGATAAGGGGTGCATGGCTTCTAACTACGTAGGGGGAGAGTAAAACTTGGATGGCAAAGAGATGGTCAAGGTCCACGGGAGACACGGGTTGGTACTTATATGAATGGTCAGATTTCACTAGGTATCTAGGTAGGTACCCAAGTAGGTACTTGGGTCGTCCACCGACGTTGGATCATCTGAGAAGCTACTGGTAGGGTCATCGGTGGCACGAGTGTGACCAAGATGTAGATGGAGAGGTGGAACACCTAGAACAATACTTACAACCTTGGAATTGAGAGGAGGGACTAGGTCTGTGATGATTCCAGGTGTCAATACGGGGAATGGATTGCGTCAAGATAGGTACTCAGTGCGTACTATGTGTAGGCACTGAGTGGGCACCTATGAAATTAGCAGAGAAGACGAAGAGTGCCGAGTACATATAACAAGTATTTGGGCGAGTGGCCTGGGTGATATTTGTTGTAGCATGTTCAAATAGTAATAGTGTCAGCGATCGGTTGAGCGTCCTGTGTACCGAACGCACAGTCATCAGACCCTCAACTGACGTCGTGCGACAAGGTACTTTAAGCACCTATACCAATAAGGATTGCCATGATGATGAAAATGGCTCGAATTGCCGAACGGCACCTAACCACCGAGTACCTCTTAGGGACCTGGGACCTCGTAATGTACCTAATGGAGCTAAGGTATCAACCCTCCCGGGTGCCTGCCAGCAAAGTTGGTGGGTCATGTCATTTCCAGCTCCTCCGGTCTGGCAGAGTTATCCACCCACCCCATTCCCGAGTAATCATCAACTGCTTGCACTGCCTTTCGCCTGCCAGTCCTTGGGTGTGTACAGCTATTATTACTACCGAGAATTCCGCTCATGATCAGCATATCTAGGTGGTAATCCCGCTACCAGGACGAGTGCCAGGACGAAGAAGCAGCCGAATCCCAAGGCTGACAAGCCTAAGACCCAGCTCTGTATTTGGTCGTCTTCCTCTTCGTCTTCCTGTCCTTCTTCTTCGATTGTTTCCAATGATGGTCCGTCAACTCCAATAATAATGCCAAATAGTGGGATAATAATGAGAGGTCACATCCTGGCATGCGACACGCTCTGAGCCGAGCAAAGCGGACTCGATACTACGGTATCTCGCATCTGGAAGCTTAACTGCAAAACACAAAATTGGGTGTCCAGGTGCGTTTTGGGCCAAGCCCCTCCCCCCAGACTGCGGAGTCGTCTCGACTCGACCGAAGATGTTGGCGATGGCGTGGGTGTGGGCACTGACACTGGCCATCAGTGTATCATTAGCCTGCCCCATGCTGCCGTTGCTGCTCAGTACGGAGTACTGCTATTGCTTGCTGCTGTGTTTCAATTGTTGATTGATGACCTGGGTGTATACAACAATCCACCACCCCAACCATCTCTCTATTCTCGTTCTTTTCAACAGCAATCAGTCACAAATTCTAATTTCCTTATCGTGCCAGTGCTTCATTCTTCAGTCACCGATCTTGACTGCCCCGTCCTCCGACTTCCAACTTCTCCGACCGCTGCCGACACACTTTCTAACTTCCAAGGCCTGCCAACTTTACCTCACCACCGTCGATCCGCCTTTTAACCCTGGCGATCTCACGAGAACACGCAAAAAGATTCTTCAGACTCTCACTTCCTCCACCTCCCTCTCACCCGGTCACCTTACAGCCATCAAGGGTTGAACGACACGACCGCAGGAATTCGGCCACCTCGGAGGAGATGGTTGGGTTCAGTGATGTGGGCAGAAGGTCTCCAGAAACGAGGGGAAGAAGTAATAGCTCCATTAGTGGTCCTGTGAGCGGAATGGTTCACAGACCGAGACTCGAGAGTGACGTTCGCAATGCCTCGGTGCCCTCTCTAAATCCTGACGCCGTTCTCAATGCCACTCACCTGGCTGACGAGAAACCGGTCGCTGCCGGCAACGGCGTCTCTGTCATAATCTCTTTCGCAGAACCCGTTCTGTTCCTGCAAGGGTTTGATGCCAATGACCCTACCACTCATACCACCACAATGCTTCGAGGGAGTCTGTTACTGAAGGTACAAAAGCAAGCCAAATTGAAATCCATCTCCCTCAATTTCAAGGGCAAATCTGAGACCGAGTGGCCCGAGGGTATCCCGCCCAAGCGTGTCGAGTTCCGTGATACAACCACCATCATGAATCATACCTGGTCCTTTTTCAATGCCCAATTCCCTCAGGCCGAGCACAGCTATGGTGCAGACATTGTCCAGCTACAGAAAGGCCCCTCTGTTGAGTCAAGGGAACTTGGTGTCACAACTTCATCATTCGACATTTTCCAAAGGAGTTCCTCTCCAGCCAAAGGCCATTCTTCTCGCGAGTTGAAGCGACTCTCCTTGCAAGCTAACCAGTCTAGGAGTTTTGGGAAAGGAGAATCCATCAACGGTGGTCCGACTGTCGCGCAAAGGGGCTTTAAAGTGTTCCATCCTGGTGACTATATCTATAATTTCGAACTCCCGCTAGACTCGAGATTACCAGAGTCAATCAACGTTGATCTTGGTCATGTCAAATATGAGCTCGAGGCCCTTGTTGAACGCTCAGGCGCCTTTCGGGCCAACTTGGTTGGCACCAAGGAACTCACCTTGATCAGAGCACCAGCGGAAGGCTCTCTGGAACAAGTGGAGCCCATAGCCATCTCAAGAAACTGGGAAGATCAGTTGCACTATGACATTGTCATTTCTGGAAAGTCATTCCCCCTAGGGTCGACCGTACCTATAGCCTTCAAATTGACCCCCTTGGCGAAAGTCCAGTGTCATCGCATCAAAGTCTTTGTCACGGAAAACATCCAGTATTTTACTAATAACAAGAAAGTACACCGCCTTGAGCCCACGAGAAAAGTCCAGCTCTTCGAGAAGCGCGCAGATGGACACAGTGTCACTTCGTATCCTGGAAGCTCGATGCGAATACTGGCAGGTGGTGGCGTTCCCTACGACTACCGCCAAGCGGCTGCCGCCGGGGATGAAGATATACCCAGAGATCAAACCAATCTCCTCGGAAATCTGGATAATGATGCAGGAAGCATCGGTCCTACTGAGATGGAGTTCAACGTTCAGTTGCCAAACTGTCATCAAATGAAGGAGAAGCTCAGGAATGAGCGACTCCATTTTGACACCACGTATTCGAATATCCAGGTCAACCATTGGATAAAGGTTTGTGTTCAATTATCGTTCCCTTTCTAGTGGCCCTTGCTAACCAAGGTGGTAGATTGTGATGAGACTGTCTCGACCCGACGAGAACGATTCAGCCAAGCGTCGTCATTTTGAGATTTCCATCGACTCTCCTTTCAACATCCTTTCCTGCAGAGCGACTCAAGCGAATATCTCACTGCCAGCTTATAGTGCGGGCCTCACCACCCCCTCTCCCGCAGATGAATTTGAATGTGGCTGCCCCGGAGCAGCTCTTCGGAGACGTAGCACTCCTCCAGTTTCTCAAAATCAAGTTCCGACTCTTGCCAACCCGGTACCCAACGGGCCTGGTGTGCAGCGGAGCTGGACCAACGATACCGGAGGTCTAACGATGCCAACCCAAGCCCATGTGCACAACGATCCAAATGCTGGACAACCGAGACCCATGCACTTGCTCCGAAGTCCGTCGTTCAACCCACCGGCGTTCGATGATGATGACCCGCCTCCTCCACTGGTGACGCCGCCACCACTCTATGACAATATCATTCCCGGTGACTCCAACAGTGCTCTAGCCGATTATTTTGCTCGATTGGCGGATGAGACATCAGACGAGGACGATCGTTTGGATCGATCAAGGGTAGATTATCCACTTACTCCAGGCGGAAGAGTCAATAGGAGCATGGATATACCGCGAAATTGGCTGCCACTTGGTAATGCAGCAGGAACGGCGACGCCGACTCAGTCAGGGCTGGCATCTTCGACATCCGTTGCTAACGGAGCTTGAATGCCCGCGATGACACCTGAACTTTAATACGACCGCAGTATTGCGTATATCTGCACCATACCATGTTTCACGAACTTGCATTTTATGACGGATCCTAGGTAGCATTGCGCCTTGATTATCGGGGGCGTGGGACGATTGAGGACAACACATGAAAATGGCGAGGGTGGGAAATTGGCGGTACCTACCTAGGTATAGCAATGTTCAGAACGGCAGAGCATGCATATAGTGTACGGAGGATCGGTTTTGCCCTTGCCCGAACTTGAGATGGTGTAAAAGGTGTCAGGTGCACTACTATGAATGTCCTTCTTTAGCTCACGACTAGGAGTATGTTTTATGCGATCTATAAAAGCTTTCATATAGGTTCAATTACCAACTATCGGTTATCAATAATATCGGGCGAATGTTTTAATAAAACCCTCGAATGCCCTGCAAGGCTGTGCTGATAACTCGTTGCTGTTGCAGTCCCATGGTGATTGATAGTGTTGTTTTGAGTCGTGACCCTGTGAGAAGGCCCCCCTGCAAGGCTGGCTGATGCCAAGCCCGCAAACCCGTGATCAGGGAACTTCGGGGAGCTCCAAATTATGCACTTGGTCAATGCCGTCTGCGCTCTCCGCAAACATTTCTTTCTGTACAGCAAATTATTCCAACACCGACGACTTTATCAACCACATTTGCCCAAAAGGTTGGTGGGGTCAGTCCAACTGTGGCAGAGATGAGCTCTTGATACCATCCGACCTGAACCAATATCTCCCCCGATCCTGCTGCCACCCACTTGACTCCTGCGATGGCCACCTCGATAGCCAATTCTGCTTCCCATCAGATCAACCTAGCATCCTTGCCAGCGGTGCCTCGGATAAGGCCTCCTCGGCTGCTTAAAGGAGACCCTCATCCCAATAATGTCCCACAGCCACCTGGACGACCAGCAAAGGGTCGGCTTTGGGTGCAGGGAAGATGGCGGGATCCGGGTTCAAATGCAGTAAAGAACAAACGCGCCACTCAAGCCCATCAAGTTACGAAAGCGCTTCGCCATAGGACGCATGGACTAGATATATATGCCTACCGACACGTTCGAACGAATCAGGTTATATATAGCTTGTCGAGATCATTACAGGTTGGTGTTTCAAACTATACTCTATCTCAGCCACACTGGAAGGTGACTAATCCTTTGATGTTCCAGAATGCCCAAGTCCTCAAGCAAATGCTCTTCCACGGCAAGAAAACTGTTCCGACGGCCATCCGCCGAGACATGTGGACTCCCTACTTTTCAGTGCACTTCCCAGAGAACTTAGCAGGGTCTTATGCTGGGCTCTCCGCATTCAAGAGGCTGCGTGAGCTGTCGACGCAAAGACAATTGTCACCCACGAAATCCATGCTCACTGCTACTTCCGAAGACGTAGAAGTTGGCAAGTCTAAACTAGGCGGTCCCATGGAAATACGGCTTCTAGAGCAATCAGAGAAATGGCAAGATAAGGAGAAGCTCGTTCTGAAGATACCAAAAGAAGGAGAGCTACTGCCGAAAAAGCTGCGAGCAAGAAGGTTGATGGACCAGAAGGCGACGAGCGTGGCCGACGTTGCATTTGTTCTTGACTGGATTAGCTCGGGGCCTGGGCCTGTGGATAAGATGATCGCCATCGAAACCGACCGAGTCGCGCGCCATAAGGAAAGGTCGAGGAAAGCCCGTGCTAGGTTCAATGCTGCGGCAAGCGCGCATAGCCAGAAGGACGCGGAGATAGAGGAACGTGCCAACTTGGCCTACGGCCACAAGAATTCTGATGACCGAACTAAACCAAGCATGACCCTAGTACAACTAGAGAGATTGAGCATGGAGCATCAGACCGTCACGGACCTGTCCCATGGCTATCTCCTAGGCGGTCAGGATCAAGACCTGCTCTTAGCGGAGAAGCACTGGAGGACGCTGAATCCCATTCGTCCTGAATTAATCGATCTTGAGGAGTACAAGGAGAGGAAGGCCGTGACTCAAGCGGCGGAGCATGAGGCCCTTCAAAGCTTCTACTCCGCGGAGACTACATCCTCCGATGATCCGAGTACCTCTATATGGAGCCAGGTCAAGGAGAAGAGGGAAGCCGCTTTAGCAAAATTCGACAGCGAGTTGAGGGAGAGAAAAAAGGGTGCTGCTCTAGCTCAAGCGGCAGAGGAGGCCACAACGGAGTACGAAACACTTAAGAGCGCCGGCGGCGACGCTGCCGCCTCACTTCAAGATTTAATAGCCGAAAAGCAGAAGGCGGCCCTTCAGATGATTGAGAAACAGGAGGCTGCTAAACAGAAGCTGACCGAAGCCATCGAAGAAGCCAAAGCTAAGCTGCTTGCGGGGTCACCCGTAGGAGGCGGAGGTGAAGGCAAAGCTGAGGATCCAAAATCAACCTGGTCTGAAAGCTGGGAAATCAAGATGTATTGGGCGGACCTGAACGACGGCCTGTTTGCGAAAAATTGGCCACAGAACGTCATTCATGGTCTTCTCGAACCGTACGCCGTCGCTAAAACCAGAGTAAGCGTTGATGGAGAAAAGTCAATTACCAAAATCAATAACAAGAGCGTCCATGTCATCGGCGGGGGTGTCAACGACGGCTGGATGCCCCATGAACTTCTGTCTGGACCCGTGGACCCGAACCCTAAGGTCGAGTGGAATGTTGTGAAAGCGGAGCTTGAAACTCGTGCAGCGGCGGAACAGGACCAGCAAGCAGCCCTCGGGGCTGCAGGTAACGAATACGACTCTGCGCCGATCGAGCAGCCTGCCCCTCCGGAATTGAGCCTCTTCGCTCGATTGCGCCAACGCATCTTTGGCCGGTGAAGGGTCCGTCAAGCTGGTCGTTGAGGCTGACAAGTAGGTTGAGAGGGCATAGCACATGCTAGGATGCGCTGGACGGGACGTGCTCATTCATCCCCTTTTGGATCGACGCAATTCCGCTTGGAGACACGGTCACCAAACTCTTTTACACGGCCCATGTCGAGCTCAATCTGTGGGTGCTGGTATAACCAAGTAAACTACAGTGGCGTCGACATGCTTCCGACCATCCTTACCTGGGCCGCGGCGTGAAACCTCCTGTCGTCTGGCATATCCCTCTCTCACACCTAGGCACCTAGGTAGCTGTTCGTTGTACAAAAACAACACACATACACGTCATTTTCCACGCATGCCACTCGCATCAACTTGGACGCGGGCAGCAACGGGCTTTCTCGAAGATCAATCGGTCACACGGCGTCTCGAGCAGTCAGAATTACACACTTCCTTAAGAAGAGAAGACAAAGGTGTGGGGGTTGGGAATGAATGTCTTCAGCCAGTCAGTCGGTGTCATAGCCTGCCAGAGCTTATGTGATTGTATTATTAGAAACTACTTGTTGGCCATAGAACGCTCACCATGTCCGCTATATATATAGATACAACAAAGAATTCAATGCTTTTTCTTCTCCCTCTACAGCAAGGGCATATACATAATTCCATATCATGTCTGCATCCCACCTCCTCGTGGGTGTATATGTGAAGTTCGTTATCCAATGGGGTGTCCAAGACTAGACACCAACAGACACTAGCGCTTCATAAAAGGTGTAAATACTCGCTTCCCACACAGGATCTAGAAGAACAAGGAGCTGTCCAAGGAGGAGGATATGGGATGCTGAAAACAGGAGCATGACTTTCCAGGAAACCCCGATCCCAAAGCCGAGCGACGCGTTTCATGATGTTCAAAAGATCTCGTTTGTTGAGGAAGGAATTCGTCATGGGTCGTTAAAATTGACGTTCTGACAAGCCCTGCTTCAGAATGGCCAAGGCAATCCGTTCGTCGTTCGTCATTATCGTGATATCATGAAAGACGGGTGACCTGTATGTGATTCGAACCCTGTCGTTGTCGGGTGCTTACAATGATTTCGAATAGGGAGATCACTTGAGTGACAAATTCGCGGTTGCGTCCGATAAATCCGCAGGCGTTGCCCTTGCTTTCCCCTTTGCCTTTGCCTTTGCCACATCCCGTTTACTCAAGACGCTTTTCAAAGCACCCAACCATCTGGCCAACTCATCTTCGTCTGGTGCACAGAATCGGTAAGACTTATCTTCCATGATGATCTGAAAGCAGAATCTCTTGGACTTGCTGATGGGGTCGATTTCGGCTGCTGTGATGACATTGTCCATGTTGAAGATCTTCACAGCCGAGTATTCTTGATCGTTCTTGTAGAAGGAAATTCCACCGTTTCGAACCACCACCCAGATCCATTTCCATCCTTTGACACCCGTTTTATGCGATCTCAGAATCTGTAGGTGACCCTGGCGAATCACACGTTCCGGGTCCTGATGCGACTCAGCAGATGACAAGATTGCGGCCTGCACCGGTGTTTTAATATCAGACTTCGGGGCAAGTTGTTGAGAGGACGCGATAGGGGTCAGTGCGGGAGCTTTCGAAAGAGGAATTGCGGAATTCTTTGGTAGAGAGCTGCCTAGCACATCAGAGAAGTCTGAATGTGAGGTCGTCATTTGCTCGTTCCCCGAATATTCCTGCAGATTCGAGGAGCGTTGCTGTGGGTGAACCAGATTGGACCCCGTTCGCGCCCGGGCTCTGACGGCAGTCTGTGGAGGATCTGGTGAGCCTGGAGGGTAAGGCTGGTCGTCTGCCGACAAGTCCGTTGATTCATAGGTGGATGGATCGCGGTGTCCCTGAGGTAACTTGAGAGGAAGGATGTCCAGTCCGTCTTCATCGTCGTCGGTTCTGGTTTCAGCACGAATGTAGGAGATCCAGTCAGCGGTATCCTTTGCCGATACCCCTTGAAAGTGGTAGTTTTTGGATGGGGAGAATACACCAAATACATTCTCGGTGTGTGCCTTTCGGACGGGGGCCACCGCTGTAACCTCCGAGAGGGTTATCGAGGCCTTCAAGTCTGTTTCATCCTCATTCTGATATATAGACAACAAGTTCGGCCGAAGTACAAGATATGCCGGTTTCCACGAAGGTTTCCAGGCTCCTTTGTTCTTGACCCGTCTATTAACTTTTCCACGACGGATTTCCCGATCAAAACAAAAGCTCCCATTCTGGTCGACTGGCGAGAAGACATCTAAGTTACGATGACCAGATTTGTAAGAATTCTGTAGAACGAAAGGAGGGGGCATTCGACTGGGGGAGAGTTGAGGGGCATTCAGAATGGTTCGGGGTGGTGTTGTCGGCGGAAGGTGAGTGGTGGCAGCCATGTTGGGCGTGTAAGGGTGAGATGCAGCAAGATGCAGCAAGAAGCAGGTCGTCGGTCTTTTCGCAATAGAGATAGCCTGGAGGTCTCGCAGCTAGAATATATCACCTCTGGCCACAGTGGCCAGGCAGAACTCGTTGAGGTGAATGTTCAATGTGCGCGGGTGGGCACACGAGGTGGGGAAATTTGAGTGGAAAAGCGGCTCAAACTGATGTTTCAGAGACAAGGACGCAGGAGACGGGGCGTTGGCTGGCTTTCAACCGGTCGAAGACTCGCAGGACACCATTGTTTGAAGCTGATGAAGTCTGAGATGATGAACATCTGCCTTAGTTGTAATACTCAGGCGCGATGAAGTGTGGCAGTGACAGAGAGGGTGGTGTAGGGAATAATGGTCAGTGGTGGCGGGTAGAAATGGTTGGCGATGCGAGATAGAAACGGTGGAAGGCGCAGGCAACCCCAAACATGAGCTGATCGGCGTCAAGGGTACTGGGAATTTGAACTTTGACGGATTTGACGCCAGATGCGAGGCTCAAAGTCACCGCGGTTGGGGTTGGAGTTGACTGGAGCCTGTGAGCCTGTTGACGTGTTGCTTGGGTTGCTTGACGCTCGTACTCCGTTCTGTGGCAACCCTTGCCTAGGGTCCTTGGTTAGTAAAGCTTATGTACATACCGACATACCTAATATATGTATGTACTCCGTACCTAGGTACCTACGGTACCAGTATCAAGCTAGGTCGGGAAGCCTTGCTCGTAGGCGTCCAAGGGAGGAAGCATGACTGACCGAGTCACAGACTCCCAAAAATGGCTTGGGACTTATTGGCCAGCGGCCACCGACCAAAAACCTTCGAGTGTTCAGGGGCCTGCGGGCTTGAGACTCCCTACTATTGTGGGAATAATAGCAATGACAACAATACTTTGCAATAAGAAAGTCCCATAATTGAATACCTAGGTATGGCAGTGATTATTTCCTTACCTCTTGCACCTGGGTACCTACATACATATGTAGGTATGGACGGAGTACGAACAGTTAGGTGCCTTGTGATAAATTTTAGGGACTCTGACTTCAAGTGAGTCCTGTTCTCTTAGTCCTGCCAGTCTGTGGGATAATTAACGAACTCGATGGCAGTTGGTCTGGGCTGCGAAAGTCAACAAAATAGGACTCAACATGTTCCTGGCCTTCATCAGGACCGATCGCTTTTGGTCCAGTTCCTACATACCTAGACCCATCCAGTATCTACATAGGGACTTAGTCAGCGAGTAATGATACCTCTATACTCCGTACCTATGTAGGTCCCTTAGGTACGGAGCACCTAGAAATTCTCCGAACTCCGTATAGGGGCATTGACATTGGGAGGAAAACGCGATGGGCATAGTTGAAATGGGGAGAAATTGAACAGTAGTGGATGAAACATCACCAGCTCTAGGCTTGGCAACGCGAGTTCAAGATTGTTGCCAATGCCAAATGCCCCAGCGGTGATGCCAGGAGAGCTGCCCACTACGAGCACGGAGTACTCCGTACTGCCACTACCTACTGCTACTGCCAACGGCAGAATTGGAGCCAAAGCCAGGCTTGCACCGAGTCCCCGACCCGGCGACCCCCAGGCCCAGGGGCCCGTTTTGCATGTGCTGCTGCACTTTCTTTGGCGAGGACTCTGAACTGGGAGCCACCCACTGGGCCACCAGGGCCACCAGGGCCACCAG
>Ga0105239_10004661_pt1 | contig 16302 bp, 9 predicted proteins | sample KBSC44metaG_FD_92761 | JGI IMG/M metagenome (GOLD analysis project Ga0105239, IMG submission 92761) | Corn rhizosphere microbial communities from Kellogg Biological Station, Michigan, USA - KBS C4-4 metaG | ecosystem: Host-associated > Plants > Roots > Rhizosphere > Soil | place: Michigan, USA...
CCAAAGACCTGGAATCCAAAGGCTATCTATCGGGAAATTGTAATCCATCCGGTCAGCCTCCTCCCAGCCGTTTTCCTAGGTCTCTTGCTAAATATTCTGGACGCTCTCTCCTATGGTATGATCCTCTTTCCGTTAGGCAATGCGGTCTTCGAAAATCTCGGCTCTGATGGTATCGCTATCTTCTACGTGAGCACCATTGTCTCGCAAGTTATATACTCTTCAGGTGGAAGCGTCTTTCGGGGTGGCATTGGGTCAGAAATGATTGAAGTCGTTCCTTTCTTCCACAAAATGGCCTTCACAATCCTCGCCAAAGTGGGCGAGGATGACCCCAAATCTGTCTTAGCCACCACGGTATTATCATATGCCGTCAGTGCAATCCTCACTGGTGCTGTCTTCTTCCTTATGGGAGCATTTGGACTTGGCTCCCTCATCGGATTTTTCCCACGCCATATCCTCATCGGCTGCATTGGAGGTGTGGGCTGGTTCCTTGTTGCTACTGGTGTTGAAGTATCAGCCAGACTTTCAGGAAATCTGGAGTACAACTTCGAGACCCTCAAGCAACTGGTTCGTGCCGATACCGTCTTGCTCTGGACCATCCCACTCTTAATTGCTATCATCCTGATTATTGTTCAACGATTTGTAAAATCAAACCTATTGGTCGGCGGATATTTCATTTCCGTTGCAGCACTATTCTATTTCTTCAAATTTGCTATGGATATACCAATGGCAACTTTACACACCCATGGCTGGGTTTTTGATCCTCCGCCTGCAGGAAATCCTTGGTATCATTTTTATACTCTGTATGACTTCAAGGCCGTCCACTGGGGTGCACTAGCAGATACTATTCCTGCCATGTTTGCATTGACTTTTTTCGGTATCTTGCACGTACCAATCAATGTACCAGCTCTAGGCATCTCCACTGGCGAGGACAATTTGAACGTCGATCGTGAGCTCATTGCTCATGGTCTCTCGAACTGCGTCAGTGGACTCTTTGGAAGTGTGCAGAATTACCTTGTATACACCAACAGTTTATTATTCATGGATAGTGGTGGTAACGATCGTCTGGCTGGATTGCTGCTTGCAGCCTGTACATTTGGAATCCTTCTGGCGGGACCTGTGATCATCGGTTTCATCCCCATTATGGTTGTTGGCGCTCTTATATTCCTCCTCGGGATTGAATTGCTTGAGGAAGCTTTGGTTGGTACCTGGGGCAAGGTACACAAATTGGAATACGCCACCATTGTCCTGATCGTTGTGGTCATGGGTGTTTGGGATTTCGTCATTGGCATCTTGTTTGGAATCTTGCTCGCGGCTGTGAGCTTCGTTGTACAGACTTCGCGCCGAACCGCCATTCGAGCAACTTATTCAGGCGAAGTTGCCAAGTCATTGGTGAGAAGGCCACCAGTTCAGCTCAATTTCCTCAAAGAAGCGGGGCAGCAGATTTTCCTCATTAGGTTGGCCGGTTTTCTGTTCTTTGGAACGATCGTGGGCGTTGAGAATTGCATCCGGGGGCTACTCGAAGAGGATGCTTTCAGGGACCGGCCACTGAGATTCTTAATTCTGGATATGGCTCAAATCAACGGTATTGACTTTTCAGCTGCAGAAGCCTTTACCAGAATCAATCGTTTGTTGCAAAAGCGAGGAGTACAGTTGGTTGTCAGTTCCTTGGACGTTGACGGAGAAATTGGCCAAGCATTAGGAAATGTTGGCCTCTTCGAGCACCAATTGGAAGTGGAGATCTTTGCAGATCTTAATGTTGCATTGGAACATTGTGAGAACAAGCTCTTGACTGCTCTCTACCGGCAACAAGAGCAACGACGAAGCAAAAGAATTGCTTCACACCTCGACGTTCCCAGAAGCCAAAGCCAGGATCTATCTCAGTCCTATAAGGCTGAGTTCATGGGCAGCTCCCCTCGGCGGAATCTCCTGCACCAAGCGGCTCAGACAACTCTTGATGCAGATATTTCTACAACAGGGAAATGGCATTCGTTCAAACAGCCACTTCCACTGTTGTTACAGATCTTGGCAGATTTGTCTGATAGGAATGAAGACTTCTGGCATCGAGCGACTCAATATTTCGAACGAGTGACATATCCCAAAGGCTCGATCCTTTTCCACGTCGGCGATCGAGCAAACGAATTTTATATGCTTGAAGAGGGTATCCTCCGTGCTGATTATGACCTACCTCAGGGTAAATACTCGGAATTGATAGTAGCGGGACGTCCATGCGGAGAGCTACCCTTCTTTTCGAAGACACTCCGAACGGCAAAGATGGTGGCAGAGAAGGACTGCATTATATGGCAAATGGATCTCAAGAGATGGAGTGATATGCAGGCAGGGGATCCCGATGTGGCACAAGAGTTGCTGGTCATCACTTTGAAGCTGACCAAAGAGAGAATGGACACCATCACTTCATACGTCCTCACTTCAGCGAGTTAACAGTCTCGGAACAATCCCTCTCGTCAGGGTAAACGTGAACGGGGGATCAGCGGGAAAACCAAAAGTAAAGTTTGCGTTTGAGCGTGGCGCTGTAGGCATAATCAAAAGATTAATTTATCTGCCCGATTGATCTCGAGGTCGAGATGCAGTTACGAGTACGAAACGTGGAGGATGTTGCGACTTGTGCAGCATGCTCCTTAGATTGGATGAAGGGCTGGTGTTTCATCCGCCAATATTGCGAGTTGCAAGCTGCCCAATTCGTCGGTCACGTTATTGCACATGCATGACAAGTGCGGGAGCGCCCTTGGCGGACGCCGGACGGGGCCATCAAGCCACCAGTGGAGTCATGCAGTGGGCCATGATTTCCCACGTTCCTTTATTGAACGATGTCTTTAGCCTTGAACAGTCGGTCCACAGATCGTCCTAGCAACAACAGCTGTTGAACAGGCCGTGGATAGGTTTGGAATTCCGGCAAGTGATTTACCTAGATCTGCAGCAAATTTGAAGACGTTCTAACTACTACTACTACTCGTAAGCTCCAGAATGGCTCAGCAACCCACAATTGCAGCACCCTAAAAAAATTATGCCAGCAATTCAAGTTGGACGATCACCGTGAGCCCAAACTCAATCAACTTTAACGAGGCGCCGTCGGGGTTTTCACCCTAGCAATTGCAAGCCTTCCCAGTAACAGCCCCGCGAAAAGGACAAGGCCTAAGCGTCTTTGCAGGCTCATTTCAAGCCACAGTCTCAGCTTTGACCGGCTCGGACTGTTCCAGGGCGATTGATTGAGCACTCTGGCCTGCATGCTCAGAACTTGCTCCGTAAGGCGGGGGGGTTTCTCATCTCACGCAAATCTTCCTCATTCAAGGGGCTTGTCCTGCATGTACTGTACCAATCAACCCACCGTCTTGGGCAAAGCCCACGGTTGATGAACGGAGAATTCACCAAACTGCTTCTTCTATTTGATCTTCAGAACTAGCTCAAGTGGGGCAATTGTTTGGAAATTGGTTCGCGACCCATCGAGATTTTCAATATGCGAGAAGTTTTTAGTTCTTCGAGGTTCGGAGCCAGGCAGTGGGAGAGTTCCCCAGGTGATCGATCGCACATCGGTTAGAGCTCGACACGGACGGCGCAAAAGAGGTCCATCAGACTATTGGACTCCGTACATACCCATAGATGGCGGGAATGGATAAGACGAATTGCTGCTACTCAACAAGCTCTAGAAAGGTCAAAGCCTGCGGTGGGCCGATGGGTCATCAAAGATATGAATCTCAAGGGTCTGAAACTAGCCATACAGAGGACTCCAACATGTCTACGGAGTACGCTCGCGGTTCAACGCTGACGGGCGAGAGACGGTGAGAAGAAATGGTGGAAAAAGACCGATAGTCCATGGTCTCACCCGGCCCTGTAATCTCACCATTTTTGTTGCAATCAGGTCCCAGGGACATTGAGCTTTCGAAGCAGCGGTCAGCAAAGGAACAGGAACCCATGTCACGAGTTGAAAGTGCTCCGTGCTCCCCAGGCACAGCCAGCGAAAGCCTGCTTCGGCTGCCAAGCATATACGCAATGTTTTCCTTTGCCTTTGTCCTGAGTCCGAAGGATTCGCACAGAATGTCAGCGCCTTTGGTTTAGAGAGTGTGTCCATCCCGTACGCCCAAGGCTGAAGCACGACAAAATGGGATGCTAGGCATCTGATCGTGCTCACACAATGGCTTGCTAACGCCTTTGATATAAGCGATGACCCCCTGAACTCTGTTTTAGGTACTCCATGCTGCGGAGAACTGCATCAAGGCAGAGACGCTGCAGACTTCACTCCCGTGGTGACTCTTTTGCCACAATCGTTCCAAGGACCAAGTTTGGCTGATGCAAGTACAAGTAGGCATTTGCTCGAGATATGCACGCTACGGAGTACTCCCTTGGGTTGATGGGAAGCATTATCTTTCGGTGACATAAACCCTGCCCGAGTCTCCTCTTTTCCCGTTGAAGCCCCTCAATTGAAGTATCTGATCCCAGTAACTCTGACTTGGACAACTCCGTCGCGGGTACTCCGTGCTTGACTTCAGCGGAAGACGAGGAGGATGCTGGTATCTGGTTCACAAGGAGGAAAAGGCTAAATTACTTGAATGGTCATGCGACCATCAACTGCCAACCTGCAGGCATGCAGGCATGACGTGCCTCCTGCATCCGTCACATGCCGGGCTGGAGTTTTTCTCGTGAGTGCAGCCAGGTTGACGTGCTATCGATTTAAACTCATGAAACTTGCGAACCAGACGTGGTTTCAAGCTGTCAGCCCGGTCGCAAGAACAGGCAGGACTCGTGTTACCTCAGACTTGCCCCCCGTTATCGTAATTTGGGGACGTAAGCGACGAAACCAATGCAGGCAGTGTGCCTGTGACACTTGCTAGTGAGTAGGACATATGCAAGAATCATGGCACACGATGGTTGAATCGGTGCTGAGAACTGAGTTTGGCATGCTATTAGTCCGTTTTGGACGACTTAGCCACTCTGCCTTCCGTCTGCCCTCAGAGATCTGACTCGATTGTTGCCTTTCTTGGGGTCATGTTGCGGACTTGAGGTACGGCGTAGTGCACTAGGAGTTCTTGACGGAGGACCAGACAGATGATGACAACTGAATCAGAGTCTGCAATCCTGCAGAAGATGGACAACTCTAGCGCCTGGCGCAGCAGGATCACAGGGCAGGAAAGTGTTCGAGTGTTCAGTGTTCACAGATAGCATCAACACTCTCGATAGATTGGATGTGTTTGTCATGGGCTTTTGGTATGTAACAACCATTTCGCTCTATTGCTGAAGCGAGCAACCCGGGGACCTCGTAAAATGGTGAGGTGGCATCGTACGGGTACCGATAAATATTGGCTGTCTTCTGAACTATCGACGGGATTCGTGGAGACTCGAGAGTTGGTGGTGGTTTGGCCCATTTGGTTATGATACTGGAACAAGCGACATGCCGTGATTCAAAAATTGGCGACAGAAATGGTAAGGGAGGGAACGAAGCCCACACAAGGGTCAGAGTGGCACCCAAGGGCCTGCAGCCGGGGTGGAGCTCTTTGGCGTGGGCAGGCAGCCAGACGAGTGGCCTCGGTTGTTCCCTGGAAAATTGTTCATGGGGTGACTGACACTGTTGGACAGGCTAGCAGTTTAGGCGGGGTGGACCCCCCATCAGTTAGTGGCAGTAGTGGCTGCTAGCAGGCCCATCAAGGCCTCGTCAGTAGTCGCTGGGGGTGCTGGCCGGGACCCATTGGGTCTCGATGGACCTCGAGTGCTCGCGTTGTGGCCTGGACGATTTCCAACTGGCGCCTGTGGTGCCTCTGGTGGAGTCACTGGACTGGCGTTGCGCGCCTCTCAAATCTCAAATCTCCTCTGGGCCTCTTGACTGCAAACGCCTTGCCTTGCCCGGCCTTGCCTCTCGTAGCCTCAAAGCCCTTCATCCCCTCATTGCCAGGACCCAGAGCCTAGGGGCCTAGAGAGGATCCCCGTAGCCCGCAGCCCGTAACTCGTACCAACCAAGAAGGGACCCCAAAACAATCAATCCATGAGACCATCCCACTTGGATCCAACTTGATCCAAGGCGCAAACACTGGCACTGGCATCAAAGGCCTAAAACCAAAAGACTAAACCAAGCCAAACCTGGATCAAGATTTCACCTTTTCGAACCCTTGCACGCTTTTCAAATCTCGTTTCCCTCCCCTGCCCCAAACACGAATCTTCCTCTTTTCTCTAATTTCCATCGTCTTGCCCTTCTTCACTTGCTTCTCACCACGACTTTCAACTACTTCCAATTCCAAAACTCCAATCCCTTTTCTTCTCTATCTCTCCATCTCGCCCTCTCACATCAGGAAACTGCGTTGTGCCTGAGCAATCCAAAGCCTCGTGGTCATCCCTGCCCTCGTGTCAACAAACAATCCGCCCTTACTTTGCACCCTTTCACTTCCAATCTTCGGATCCATCTTTGTCGGTCTGATCCTGACACTGATCTTACAACTTCACGACACTCCCTCACCCTCAAGTTTTTTTACCCCTCAAAAAGATCTTTGATCCTTTTAGAACCGCAGCTACCTGCATTTCATACCATCACATAATAATATGTCTGTCGAGGCCCCCAAGACCGTTGAAGAGACGCCAGCCGTCGATACCACAAAGGCTCTTCCTGAGCAACCTGAGACAGCAGCTGCCGCACCAGCAGAGACCTCTACTGCACCCGCTGAAGCCACGCCAGCGACTGAGTCAACACCTGCGGCCGCCACCGAGGAGGACGCTGCAACCGCAGCAACCGAGGAAGTCAAGAAAGATGAGGCTGTCGTAGAGTCAGTTCCTGTATCCGAGGGTACCCTGGGATACAAGGAGCCCGGTTTCTTCAAGTATGTTACCTTAAATGATTGAAGCACATGGCCACATTATCTGACTTGACATTCAGGAAATTCATCTACTCCAAGCACTTCTTCTGGTTCTCTGAGGAGGCAATCACCGCCGACTCGTTGGCAACTTTCCTCCGACAGGAGAAGGAGAAGGCTGATACCAAACACTCTTCCGCTGCCTGGGCACGTGAGAGCGGTAAGGGCCTGCTCTTCTACGCAAAGAGAGCCGAGGACAAGGCCAGCCCAGCGGGCATCATCAACTTGGTAAGAAGGACAGGTAGAAGGGTTGCTGCAACACGTACTAACAGGACAACTAGTCTGACGCCTCCACCATTACCAAAGAAGGACTACAATTCTCGTTCAAAGTTGGCAATCACCAACACCGCTTCGAGGCCACCACTGCCAAGGAGCGTGATGGATGGATCGTCGCAATTGAAAAGGCAATCGAAGAAGCAAAGGAGCTGAAGGACGAGCTCACCGCTCGTGAGTCCTACAAGAAGAACGTTGAGGAGTACTGTAAGTAAATTATTTCGGAGCTATATCAAAAGCCCCCACCCATGATCGTCGGCTAACGCAACCCTAGCCAAACCCGTCATTGTAGCTGCAGCTGTGCCGAAGACGTCCCGTTCCAAGTCCAAGGAACCCAAGAAGTCTATTGACGCTGCTACCGCCACCGCTGCCTCCGCTGCTACACCCGCTGCCGCCGAGACTGCAAGCACGTCATCAAAGAGCTCTGATGAGGCAGTCAAGACCGCAAAGAAAGACAAGGAACGATCTCAATCCCGCAAGCGTGGCAGCATTTTCGGAAATCTCCTTGGCAAGAAGGATGATGCTGAAAAGAAGGAAGACAAGGTCGAGGGTAAGAAGGAGTTGAAGGAAGAGAAGAAGGCCGAAGCCGAGGAGAAGAAGGAGGAGGCTAAGGCTAGCGATGAAGCTACAGCCACCCCCGCCGTCGAAGCCGCTGAGGCATCCGCCGCAGCGGCCGCCGTTGCTGTTGGTAAGTTAATCCTAAGCATCCAGTCTTCGATTTCTAACATGGCGTTATAGCCCCTGCAGCCGTCGTCGCCACCGACAAAGAAGAAGCCGCCACTAGCCCGGTCGAGAAGAAGACCAAGCGTGGCTCTGTCTTCGGCAGCTTGTTCAAGAAGAGCGTGACAAGCCCCACCACTGAGAAGACTGAGAAGGAAGCTACCACTTCTGATGTTCCTCCCGTCTCTGAGACCGCTCCTAAGCTTGACGAGCCCATTGAGAACAAGCCAATTGATACTGCTGCTGTCACTGCTCCTGCCGACAATGTTGAAACCCCCGCTGCCGCTTCTGCTGAGCCAGCCAAGGACACCACCCCCGCTGCCACTGAAACCGCCACGACACCAAAGGCTGAGAAGAAGGGTGGCATTCTAGGCTTCATCAAGAAGACCGAGGCCAAGCTTGAGGGCAAGAAGGAGCACAAGGAAGAGGCCAAGGAAGAGCAAGCCGCTGAGACCATCGCAAAAGACCCAGTTGCCGCCGCCGCTGCTCCAGAGCCCACCGCCGAAACCCCAGCCACTGAGGCAACCACTGAATCCGCTCCTAAGGAAGAACGCCCTGCTCGTGACAACACCCGCCGCACATCTCTCTTCTTCAAGAATAAGAAGGAGACTACCAGCGACACTGAAGGTACCACCGAAACCAAGCGTGAGAAGTCTCCCCTCCCCGGCAAATTCATTGGCAACCTTGTGCGCCGCGCAAGCAAAGCCGTCAAGTCCGAGCCAAAGGAGAAACCAGCCAGCGAAGCTGCCCCGGCTGAAACTGCCGCCAAGGAGGTTCCTGTCGAAACCGCTCCCGCTACCACTGAAGCCACCGAAAGCAAGATTGTTGGCGACGTTGTCCCAGAAACTCTTACTGCTCCCGAGACTGCTACTCCTGCAGCTGCCGCTGAGGTCAAGGCGACGGCTTGAAGGTCCGACGAGGCCAGAGAACGCAGCCCACGCACATCTCTGTCACATCCATCTCGGCTGTCTCGAGCGGCTAGTCCAGTTGAGTTCGAGAAGTGGTGGGACCAGAAGACTTACAGTACTCCTCCGGTACCTCCTCGTAGCCCTTCTCGTCTCTCTGGCCTCGTTGTTTAGGTGGCGGCATGGTTTGATCAGCAACCCCGGAATTATGATTTGAGATTCCCAGGTCTCACTCATTGACGACAAACTCGATCATCGCTCATTTTCTATTGTTTTGTTTTTGCTTTCCAGGATACCCCACATCACTAGATCGAGATTGCTATTTTGTTTTGATTGGAATTGCTCTTGCGCCTGCTTTTTTCAGTACAGATACCCCACTTAGGCAAGGTCTTGTCCTTACGAAAGATACCCCAAGCAAATCAATCAGTGCTTACATCATGGGACGAAAGGAGGATTTTTACGTTGTATGGAATTGGGAGAGGCTTATTAGTCCTTGGTGATCACTTCCTGGATGGAAAACTCGGTCCTGGAATCTCCAGATGCATGCCACTTTGGTTGGTATGTTGAAATGTCGATATTTCGTTGCTGCTAGGAAGGGAAGGAAGGAGGAGATGAAAGTTCAACAGGACTGCGTCGACACGAATCAATCAATGTTGAAGGGACCCTGGCGTATTATTATACCCCAGGATCTTGAGATCGGCCTTGTGGACATCACCTGGGTTCGTTTGTGCCTTCATATTTGAATTCACGTACAGCCCATCTATGTCTTGCGCTTTGCAAATGCAGAGCAACGCAGAGCAACAAGGCAGTTGGCGTAGACACCTAGGACCAGGACTCGTAATAGCTAATAAAATGAAAATTTGTTGTTTGCATGCATGCCATAAAAAAAGGATTCTCGCCTTCAACTTGTTTCCTTCCTTGCTTTGGTATTATCACCTGGTCTAAGTTGGTCAAAAGGCTGGCGACAGCCTGCCTTTCTATCGAATCGCTGACATAAGTGCGAATGTTCTGGCTCTCCTTACTCGACGCCAACACCATACATTCGCTATTGCTATTATAAGAGTGCCATGAAAGCCACCCATTGCTTAGATTTTGCCCGATACATCCAACTATACTATGTAATTACGGAGTACTATTATTATAGTGTGTGTGAGAGGCTGAGGCTATGTATTGTCAACTCCAAGACTTCGATTCGGTGAACCAACATCAGGTCGAACGATGCAGGTATATATATATATATAATTCAGAAAATAAATAACTGGATGCTCTCTGGCTAGGCCTATTCTCAACGTGTTAAAAAAAACAAAATTATATTTATCCATCCATGAACCTCTCTTTGTTCCATTGCTCTCTCTACCTGGGCCATCAACGTCTCAACCCAAGCCTCCTGCACCACTTCTTCATGCCTAACTGAAGTCCCGCCGAAGTAGATGGATATCGACAGCAGAAACACATAACTCCAAGTCTTTTTGTTTCGTCTTGCACATATATACCGCGGTATTCCGATTCCGCTGGACGCTAATGCCCTGTCCTGCCCAAGCAGGCTCTCACACATTCATCGCGTTTCCAAGGGCCAAAGCCATGCTGTGCTGTGCCGTCCACGAGCAGTGTAATATCGCTTTCCATTATGGCTCAGATTCCCGCCATCCCCATGAAGGGCAGCAGGCTCCCTTGCAACGACCATAGTGCTGTACCTATCTCGGCCGTCATTAGGAGGTAAGGTATTTGGATGGAGAATCAAAAGCCAAAATTAGTGCTTTGTACCCCGTACTCCGAAACCCAGTAATCTTGGAGCATACGGTCCCTGTCCCCAATTCTTCTGGGGATGAGTGAGTCGAGCTCGCGGGAGAGAACCTACATGCCATATATACTAGTTGGCACGTGGTTCCCTCTGGCCTTGTGGCTTGACTGCTTCTTTCGATCCTCCCGCTGATTTTTCGTCGACGATCCTGAATGTGTCCCTTCGCCCGATCGTGGAGGGAGTAGGACCTGAGGGATTCATTTATAGCATGTATGCATCGTCCTATGTCTCGATGATTGCGGCCCGTTTGGCCACTCTCACTCTCACTCTTGGGTGCATAGGCCTTGCTATGACGCCTCTAGAGTTATTTGACAGCATAGTGTTTGACTTGTCAATAGGCGGGAAGAATGAAAGACTTCTTTGCCATCCGGCTAGGAGCCAAGTCCCTGAGAGGTACACGCACCACCGTTCCCCATTACAAGTGCCGGCGATTTGCTCGGAAGCTCGCAGAGCTGGGCATTTCGGTCGCAAGTGCAAGCAGGGTGTGCATCTCGTCTCATTCATTTGACTCGTACGGGTGTGGACGGTGTTTGTCTATTTATACCCTCTAGTCATCAAGCGGCCACGACATATCTGCTGGTCCGAAGGTTTCGACTCTCGCGACCCCATTGACGTCAATGAGTATCATCATAGGCACATAAGCGAGTGAACTTCCAGCAAAACTAAAGCGGCAACTTTGCAAACGGCACCGCTCACGGTCACACGGCTGTGAAGGAGTGCTTCACCATGTCAAGGGGCTCGACGTACCTGCGGTCAGACTGGATTGATGACGTGAGCCTCTGCTCCTCCCCTGTCTTGATTGGAATTCGATTAGGACAACCCACTGGGCAGATATCGTACAAGTTCACAAGTGACGAGTTGCTCACATGTATCAAGCTCCATGTTGATTGAAAGGGTGATAACAGAGCCCCTCAAGAGATTGGCCAGCGGAGAAGGTAGGACAGCGATGGAGGTAACGGAGGAGGTAGCTTGCTGGATCTGTACACCTTTCGTTCTCTCCTCCCTGGAGGAGGAGTGAGGGTTACTCCGTGCTGTTGATGAGGATGACCGGAAAGTTCTCCCAGTTAGGTTGTTTGTGGGCTGTAGAATGTTCTGTCTGAAACCTGGCCGATCTAGATGGACAACTCAATACGGGTACTCTGGTAGCGATCGCACAGGAGTGCACCTGCTCTCGCAAGCCAAACACACCACCTGCCAAAGTAGGGAGCAGAAATACCTTGCACTCAGACGATGCTCACACTCTCAAGGTTTGTGCTGATGAGGAACCAAAGAATGGCATGGCACACCGTGGCATTGAGACTTACATGAACCTTAGAAACTATCGTCCTCCAAGAACAATTGATAGAGCCCTGAATGTACTAAGTGATTGATATAATATGACGCCCTTCGGCGAAGGATGTGCGCCCTCAGGATCCATCAAAAGCGTCACAGTGTTGGAATCACAAAGTGAACATTGTGAGTCTAATGTTGAGAAGACTTGGTACGGAGTACTAACATACTGGTATCACAGCCCAGATGCCTGAATACAGCAACCCGACAGCCCAGATTCGGAAGAAAGCGACCCAGCAAACTAGTTGGATCTAAATCCTTAGTTCGAGAATCGAGGAATGAAAAGAGTGCACGGGATGGGAGTTAAGGCGCTTGCTAAACCAAACCAAACCAAGGTCGAAACCAAACCAGCCAAAAACTACGTGAGCTAGACCGCTGGTGGGCCTGAGTCTGGCTCTAAATGCAGACCCCGCGCGACTGTGCCGCAGGGCAAATTAATGGTTGATGGAAAATTGGGAAATAATTTGTCTGAACTTTTGACTATCGAACTTCATGTGGGTTTCAGGAATGAGGACTCCGTATAGTATGTCAAGGAGCACTGATAATAGGTAGGTGTACGGATGCATGCCTACCTTGCAGAAATAAGTGGATCGTTTGATGCCCAAGGAATCGGATTGACTCTACAGGTGCAGGCTGCCGGGTACAGACCGGCTTTCGATCTGTGGGGCAAAGAACAGAGGGAGGGCAGCAGAAACTATAGAGGTCTTGGAAGAGGTAATGAGATAACATGGAGAATTGAGAGCGCTTGTAGGAAGGAATGAGTTGCCTGTTGACTCCACAAACTCCTGCTACAAGAGTCAGGGAGGAACTAGTGCTAAAAGCTATGAAGCTTGACTATCAAGAGTAGAAAATGAATGGCGGTCGAGACGTCAAGGGTCGGCAGAACTCAATGACGAATCGCCTCGTGAAGAGTGCAAAACTCGCTCACGGCCACGAGTCAATCCCTATATATTTCACTCCAGGGTGAAAGTCATGGGAGACGGTCAGAAACGGCCGAATACACCAAAAAGAAAAAAGGTCGAACACAAGCCAGGAAACAAAGCCAGTCAAGGGTTTGTAATTCTAGCTGTGTCGATATGGCTGCGATATGTCTTTCAATGGGAGAAGCCTGAGGATGATCCTTGTCAGAATCAAAACTCACCAACCCCGATGATCGCATGTGCCGATAATAAATCATAAACCATAAGAAAGTGTAGACGAGAAAGTTGGGAGGCAGCCCTGCTGGCTTCAGCCTTTGAATCCCCAACCCCAAGCGTCCTGCTGCTGTTTGTTGGCTACCAATGGGGTAGTAACAGCTTCGTTGTCGTCCAATTGTCCTTTGCAAACAAAACAAGAACCCATGCAATTCTCACATATTCGTCTTCCTCGACGATTCAAGTAACCACCGAAAGACCCGAGTCACCTACCCTCATCTGGGTCACCACCCATTCGATAAATCATTGCTCGGAGACGTTGAATTTCGGCATCGCTGGCTTCAGCATGCTCCTGCTTCCTCATACGACTCTTACGTGCAGCCGCAGTATTCTTCTTTCGCTTCGCGGTTTCCTTGTCATCATCGCTGTCGATTTTGATCTCTGGCAATGACTTGCGGGGCTTGGCCTTCGTGATACCGTAAGTATCAGAGTGTTTACGGCCATGGCTGAAAGGAATGGAAGGAGGTCGCCCGGGAGAAGACTTCTGTCGGACCATAGGAGAAGCATTGGACTGTGGTTGAGAGTTCACAGCGCTGAAGCTGTGGCTCACAGCCTGCTCGGGAAGAATTGCAGACTGAGCGAACTGATCGAAGCCATCACCCTGAGGGAAAAGAGGAGCCATACTGTCAAGATCCTGGAAGTTGAGTTGGTCATCGAGAAGACCATCCTCCAAAGGAGAAGTGTTTAAGCCTGTGGCGGGAGACTCAAGATAGGCGGAGTCCGGGGTGCTCAAGTTGGGGAAAGCGGTCGATGGCGGGGCCGACATAATCATAGAGTCATCATTGAAGAGGTCGGATGGAGAGACTGTGCCATCATGAGGCTCGAGGCCGGAGTTGACAGATTTGTAATCGGTTGGCTGGAAGTTGGTATCGAAATCCAAGAACTCATCGTGGGAAGCGAACATGTCGCTTCCCGGAAGATACATCGAGTCGAAAGCGGTGGTCATAGTGCCTGAAGGACAAGTCAGTGATCTAGCCTGGCGGGATGTGCTACCAGGAGAACTACCTTGTGGAACACCAGGCGCTGACTGAATTCTGCGAGATGCTGAATGAAAAGGAGGAACAGGTGGGAGTTGTTGCAAATGAGCCAGTTGACGCAAATTTTGGGGTTTGTTCTGTGGAAGTTGCAAAGTTGGACTGGAATAAGACCTTTTGTTGAAAGAGTTGAATTGCCCTAGAGATGGAGACTGTGTAGACTGAACTGGAAGCACTCTGCTATTGACAGAGAGGTGCCGAGATTGGATATGGCGTTGTCTATTAGGGATTATACTCGAGGTCGCCTGCGCACGCAAGGCAGTCGGATTGGTTGCCTGGGTCTCCGAAGCGGCGAAGAGCTGAAAGTCCTGATTGAAGCTGTTGGTGTAATTGGGCTGCGCTATAGCAGGTGATCTTGGGGTTGGGGAACGCCATTGTTGATTAAGATCCGTGGTGAAGGTTGGAAAATCCAACGCGTGAATGGTTGCGGTTGTGAGTGAAGAGCTCGAAGCGCGAGAAGCGATGAGATCTTTGTTCACAGAAACTCCGGGTGGAGACTGTGGACGAGGATTGAGTTGAGAGGGGGTTGTTTGTAGTGGGGTGGTGACGTGGGAGTCTATCTTGCTGGTGAGCGAGACAGAAGGGGTGAAGCGAAAGGATTCAGAACTCCATGATCTTGAAGTTCGTTTGCTTTTGCTTGGTATAATACTGTATGGGTGAAGGGAGAGAAGAGGGAGAAGAGTCAGGCAGAGAAAACGGGGAGTGGAATTTTTTAAGAGTTCGAAGCAGGCACCAGTGGGCGATTCTCAGGCAGGCGCAACGGAAGGCCACGGTAAGCCTTGGCGTTGGCACTAGTCGCTTTTGGGCCTGCGCAGTTCTCTAATTTCTGACCCCTGCGGCTACGGACCAATCAGCACGACTTATTTCCATGGAAGCAGGATTCCCCACTATCCCGCCGAGACTAAGCGATTGGTCATTCAATTGTGACTCATATATGAGGGTCCCTTCCAGTTCCCCAGTCAGATGGATTTATTGGTCTGGCTCGTTGGCCTCACCTCGTGCGACTTGTAATGTCAAATACTATATCTCGGTCAGATCGCGGAATGAAGGTCTCTGGAGAGGCGACCACAAACTACCTGAGGGTCCCTGGGGTATCTACATCCGTCTTGTTTCTGGCAGCGTTGCCTGCAAAGAAAGGGCACAAGAGCAGCGAGGCTACAGAGGACTCCGTATCTCAATTCAGTACGTGTGCTCTCTCAAAATGCCAACGGGTTCGTATTGCCAGTGTTCACGGCAACCTGCTGCCGAGATCTCAGATTGATGCTTACCAACGCAGTCCCCCTTCCCATGGCCCAGAACCCGGAGATTCTGCGCCGCTACAACCCTATCTTCAGGGCTCAAAGGGCCAGCAGCGGGTGACGGTGTCGCATTTCCTAAAATGGCACGAGCCATCAAGAATCTAATTACGGTTGACAATGTTGAAATGACATATTGAGCATTACCAAGGGAACTAATTCCCATCTGACCTGACAGGCTGACACTGCCACCATGTTAACACAATTCATCAAAATTATCGGTTACTGGACACGAGCAAGGCATAATTACTCTCATGGTTGGCCACAAGTTGTTCAACGAAAGTGCTGCGCATTCCCTAGCATGCCGGCATAGCTGGCACTGCACAAGAATCAAATCAAACACGTGTTGGCATCAATGCTGGAGCATCGATAATTGAGGCTTCGAAACGCCAGCCCACTTTTCTCATGTGGTTTCACAGAAGTGCAAACGAGTTGCTGGTCCTTGGGTACTTGCCGTGGGCCCTCAGAGCCTTGGGCCTTGGTAGGCTGTCAGTGGGCCGAGGGGCCACTGGATCGCCCTACCTTAGGCCTCATTCCTACGAACCAGTTCACGGTATAAACAGCCTAACGATTCCTTGCCGAACTGGACCCAGTGCCCATTGAAAGTTCCATGCGCCCTTTGGCATTATCTGTGTGCGCATGTCTATCACCCCCTTCGCCCGCATTCGTCTCGCAAAAGCGATACTGCCAACAAGTTCAATGGGTCAAGAATGAGAGCAAACAGGTTCCCCGTTTCAAGTCAGCATCACTCAGTCCATCAAATTACCAGACATCTCGCAACGTCGCAAGTCGCCTATCCTTGGTATCTTCAATTGTGACTCATGCCTCAGGCTAAGCTCAATTAGAGGCCAAATTACCACTCCCAGGTACCTCGTACCTTGTAGTCAGTTACAAACCCCCCCCC